>Ga0247609_10004550_pt1 | contig 13756 bp, 18 predicted proteins | sample 172DNAGHGlowgp2_FD_193487 | JGI IMG/M metagenome (GOLD analysis project Ga0247609, IMG submission 193487) | Sheep rumen microbial communities from Palmerston North, Manawatu-Wanganui, New Zealand - 1728 DNA GHGlow gp2 | ecosystem: Host-associated > Mammals > Digestive system > Stomach > Rumen ...
AGATGCGTTCATACGACAAACAACTTCTTGGTCAGGTGGCCGCAAAGATCCGCTCGATGCGTAAGCCTGAACCTTATAAGGGTAAGGGTATCAAGTTCGAAGGCGAAGTCCTGAGACGTAAGGCAGGCAAGGCTGCTGGTAAGTAATCGTTAATACCTCAGTAAAGAAAGTAAACAATGGCAAAAACTAAAGAAGAAAGAAGACAGTTCATCAAGAAGAGCATCAGGAAGAAGATTTCTGGTACCGCCGAGCGTCCGCGCATGTCTGTCTTCAGAAGCAACAAGCAAATCTATGTGCAGCTGATTGACGACGAAGTCGGCAAGACCTTGGCTGCCGCCAGTTCGCGCGAGAACGGCATCGAAAATGAAAAGATCACGAAGACCGAACAAGCCGCCAAGGTGGGCGCCCTGATCGCCGAAAAGGCCAAGGCCGCCGGCATCGAGAAGGTCGTGTTCGATCGCAATGGTTATTTGTATCACGGTAGAGTGAAGTCGCTGGCCGACGGCGCTCGTAATGGAGGACTTAAATTCTAATTGTCATGGCAGAAGTAAACGTAAAAAGAGTAAAGTCTAGCGAAATCGAGTTCAAGGAACGTCTCGTTAGCATCAACCGCGTCACCAAGGTGACCAAAGGTGGTCGTACTTTCACTTTCGCAGCCCTTGTTGTCGTCGGCAATGAGAACGGTGTCGTCGGTTACGGCTTAGGCAAGGCCAAGGAAGCCACCGCCGCCATCCAGAAGGGTGTCGACGATGCCAAGAAGAACCTGGTCAAGGTTCCCGTCCTGAACGGCACGCTGCCTCACGAGCAATACGGCAAGTATAGCGGTGCCTACGTCTTCATTCAACCTGCTACTCCTGGTACCGGTGTCATCGCCGGCGGTGCCATGCGTGCCGTCCTCGAGAGCGTTGGCGTGAAGAACGTGCTGGCCAAGTCGAAAGGCTCTTCCAACCCCCACTCGGTGGTGAAGGCCACTTTCGACGCCCTGACCAGAATGCGCGACGCCTACACCGTCGCCCAATTGAGAGGTGTGGATTTGGATACTGTGTTTAACGGATAAAACTTTTGAAAGATGAAAAAAGTAAGAATCACCCAAATCAGAAGTGGCATCGGAAGACCACAAGATCAAAAGGACACTTTGAGGTCGCTCAAGCTGAGAAAGATGCACCAGTCGGCCGAGGTCGACATGGATGACCCGAGCATTGCCGGAATGGTGAATAAAATCGCCCATCTTCTCAAGATCGAAGAAATCTAATTGTTGAACTATCAAATCTACATTATCATGGATTTAAGTAATCTCAAACCAGCAAAAGGTTCTACAAAGGAAAAGAAAAGATTAGGCCGTGGCCAAGGTTCTGGAAGAGGCGGCACGTCAACGCGCGGTCACAAGGGTGCTCAAGCACGCTCGGGCGCCAAGCGTAAGGTCGGCTTCCAAGGTGGTCAAATGCCTCTCCAACGTTTGGTCCCTAAGTTCGGTTTCAAGAACATGAATCGTATTGAGTACACCCCGGTCAACCTCGCAACCTTGCAGAAACTTGCTGACAAAGGCATCACGGTGGTCACACCCGAAGTGCTTGTCGAAAACGGCATCACCCACAAGAAGGAACTCGTCAAGATCCTTGCCAAGGGTGAACTGACTGCAAAAATGGAAGTTAGGGCTCACGCTTTTTCCGCAAAGGCTAAGGAAGTCATCGAGGCCGCCGGCGGAACCTGCGACAAATACGAAACAAAATGAACAGACTGATTGAAACCATAAGGAACATCTTCAAGATTGAAGAGCTGCGTAAACGCATCCTGTTTACCATCCTCATCATCTTGGTCTATCGCTTCGGTTCGTTCGTCGTCATCCCTGGTGTCGACCCCAACCAGCTTTCGATTATCCAACGTAGCAGCGAAGGCGGCCTGCTCGGCCTGTTGAACATGTTCTCAGGCGGCGCTTTCGGCAATGCCTCCATCTTCGCCCTGGGTATCATGCCTTACATCACCGCCTCCATCATCATCCAATTGCTCGGCATGGCAGTGCCTTACTTCCAGCGCCTGCAAAGGGAAGGTGAAAGCGGACGTAAGAAACTGAACCAGATTATGCGTTACCTCACGGTGGGCATCGTGATCGTCCAAGCTCCTGGCTACATCCGCAACGTCATCGAGCAGTTCAGGATGGCTGGCGCCACCACCGCTGTAACTCCTTTCGACGGCTCCAATCCTGGTGTCTTCTTCTGGATTTCATCGGTCATCCTGCTCGTTGCCGGCACCTTGTTCATCATGTGGCTCGGCGAGAAGATCACTGACAGAGGCATCGGCAACGGTATCTCCCTGATCATCATGATTGGTATCATTGCCCGTCTGCCCGGTGCCTTCGTGGCCGAATGTGCAGCTCGCTTCAACCAAGGCGGCACGGGTCTTCTGATCCTCGTCATCGAGCTGGTCGTGTTGTTCTTCGTGATGGTGGGCACCATCGCCCTCGTCCAAGGCACGCGCAAGATCCCGGTACAGTATGCCAAGCGTGTTGTCGGCAACCGCCAGTACGGTGGTGTCCGTCAATACATCCCGCTGAAGGTGAATGCCGCTGGCGTCATGCCTATCATCTTCGCCCAAGCCATCATGTTCCTGCCTGTCACTATCGCTGGTTTCCGTCAAACGGAGAACCTCAGCGGATTCCTGCAGGTGTTCACCAACATCAATGGCTTCTGGTATAACTTCGTGTTCTTCCTCATGATCATCGCCTTCACGTATTTCTATACGGCTGTCACGATGAACACCAATCAAATGGCGGAAGACATCAAGAAGAACGGTGGTTTCATCCCTGGCGTGAAGCCTGGCAAGAAGACGGCTGAGTATCTCGATACCATCATGTCGAGAATCACCCTTCCCGGGTCCATCTTCCTCGCCATCGTGGCCATCATGCCCGCCATCGTGGCGTCGCTCATGAACGTCACCACAGCGTTCTCCCATTTCTATGGCGGAACGTCGCTGCTGATTCTCGTGGGTGTTGTGCTCGACACGTTGCAGCAAATCGAGAGCCACCTGTTGATGCACCACTATGATGGTCTGACCAAGACGGGTCGCATCAAGGGCCGCGTTGGCAGAATGTAAGCGAAAAAGTCCTTTGCCCTGTTGGAGCAAGGCAAGCCAACCTTTCGGGAAGCCTTCGGAACACTGCCGGAGGCTTCCTGGAACAAGGGCTGGAATTCGACGCCAAAGTGGTCAGGATGAAAAAATTGAGAAAAAATCCCTGCTGTTTGGAAAAGAATTACTACTTTTGCAGCCCGAAATCCGAAGGTGGTGGATTGCAGGTCCAACGAGCTGGAGGACAGAAGTAAATAACACACATTAAAACGTATTTGAAAGAACAAAGTATGGTAAAACAAATGTCAATCGAGCAGGAAGGCACAGTAGTGGAAGCGTTGGGAAACGCCATGTTCCGCGTTGAGTTGGAGAATGGGCTGGTGATTATCGCCACCATTTCCGGCAAGATGCGCATGCACTATATCAAGATTCTGCCTGGCGACAAGGTCAAGTTGGAAATGTCTCCCTATGATCTGACAAAAGGCCGTATCACCTTCAGATACAAGAGTTAATGAGCAAAACTACAAAAGTATATTGAAATGAAAGTTCAAGCATCTGTAAAGAAAAGATCTGCCGACTGCATCATCGTCAAGCGTAAAGGCAGAGTGTATGTGATTAATAAGAAGAACCCTAAAGAAAATCAGCGTCAGGGTTAATCTTGGTCGAAAATTTAAACTAAAGAATAAGATAATATGGCAAGAATCGCTGGTGTAGATATCCCGAGCAACAAGGCCGGTGAGATCTCGTTGACCTACATTTACGGTATTGGTCGTTCGCTGTCGAAGGAAATCCTGAACAAGGCCGGTGTGGAACCCGCCAAGAAAGTCCAGGACTGGAGCGACGACGAACAAAAGGCTGTTCGTGACATCATCGCCGAACAGTACAAGACCGAAGGTGAACTTCGTGGTGAAGTTCAGATGAACATTAAGCGTTTGATGGATATCGGTTGCTACAGAGGTGTCCGTCATCGTGCTGGTTTGCCCGTCCGTGGCCAAAGCACCAAGAACAACGCTCGTACCCGCAAGGGCCGCAAAAAGACTGTCGCTAACAAGAAGAAGGCTACCAAGTAACGTTAGGTAGTTGGATCATATCTAATTAAAAAAACCACAGAATTAAAAAATGGCAAAAAACAACAAAGTTACAAAGAAACGTGTTGTGAAGATCGAAGCAACGGGCATGGCTTTCGTGAAGGCTTCGTTCAACAACGTGATCGTTTCCTTGACCAACAATGAAGGACAAGTCATTTCTTGGGCATCAGCAGGTAAGATGGGCTTTAAAGGCTCAAAGAAGAACACACCATACGCTGCTCAGATGGCTGCTGAAGAGTGCGCCAAGACTGCCTATGACTTGGGATTACGCAAAGTTAAAGTTTATGTGAAGGGACCTGGTTCGGGACGTGAATCGGCCATTCGCGCCATCCACTCGATGGGTGTTGAAGTGACCGAAATCATCGATGTCACTCCGCTGCCGCACAACGGATGCCGTCCTCCAAAACGTAGAAGAGTGTAAAGTCGAACAATTAAAAAACTTGAATTATGGCTAGATATACAGGTCCAAAAACGAAAATCGCTCGTAAGTTCGGTGAACCCATCTTCGGTTCAGACAAGTACTTCGAAAAGAGAAATTATCCTCCTGGAATGCACGGCGCCAACAGCAGAAGAAAGAAAGTTTCGGAATACGGCACCCAGCTCAAGGAGAAGCAAAAGGCTAAATATACCTACGGAGTTCTCGAGAGACAATTCCGCAAGACCTTCGACCACGCCCGCCGCAAGGAAGGCGTCACGGGTCTTATCCTGATGCAACTTTTGGAATCACGCCTCGACAATGTGGTCTACCGCTTGGGCATAGCTCCCACCCGCGCCGCCGCCCGTCAGCTCGTGAACCATCGTCATATCGTCGTCAACGGCGAAGTCCTCAGCATTCCGTCCTACTTCGTGAAGATTGGTGACATCGTCGGCGTTCGCGAAAAGTCAAAGAGCTTGGAAGTCATCACCAACTCGCTCGAAGGCCACCAAGGCAGCAACTTCGCCTGGCTCGAATGGGATGGCAACCAGATGTGTGGCAAGTTCATGAACTATCCGGCTCGCGAAGAGATCCCGGAAAACATCAACGAACAGCTCATCGTCGAATTGTATTCTAAGTAATTGTTGTTTGTTAACCTGGTAAAAATCATAAAATATGGCAATATTAGCGTTTCAAAAACCCGATGAGGTTATCATGGTTGAAGGCTCCGACACCAAAGGCGTTTTCGAGTTTCGACCTCTTGAACCAGGTTTCGGCATCACCATTGGTAATGCGCTTAGGAGAATCCTGCTGTCTTCGCTTGAAGGCTTCGCTATCACTTCTATCCACATCGACGGCGTGACCCACGAGTTCGCCTCCATAGACGGTGTCATCGAGGATGTCGCCGACATGGTCTTGAACTTCAAGCAAGTCCGCCTCAAACAAGTCGTCGCTACGGAGACGCACGAAAAGGTCAGCTTTACTATCACCGGCCAAGAGCAATTCAAGGCTGGCGACATCAACAAGTATCTCTGCTCCTTCCAAGTGCTGAATCCGGATCTCGTCATCTGCAACCTCGAACCCTCCGTGAAACTCAACATCGAGCTGAACATCAACAAGGGTAGGGGCTATGTGCCAGCCGACGAGAACAAAGTTGCCGGTGCCCCGGTCGACACCATCGCCATCGACTCCATCTACACGCCCATCCGCAACGTGAGCTACAAGGTGGAAAACTGGCGCGTCGAACAGAAGACCGACTATGAGAAACTTGTCATCGAAATCGATACCGATGGTTCGATCAATCCTAAAGATGCTTTGAAAGAAGCCGCAAAGATCCTCATCTACCACTTCATGCTCTTCTCCGACGAGAACATCAACTTGGTGCCCGACGAGAAGACCGTCACCGAAGACTTTGATGAAGGCTCGTTGCATATCCGCCAGCTCCTCAAGACCAAGCTCGTCGACCTCGATTTGTCGGTCCGTGCCTTGAACTGCTTGAAAGCTGCTGAGGTTGAAACGCTTGGTGAACTGGTTGCCTTCAACAAGGCCGACCTGCTCAAGTTCCGCAACTTCGGTAAGAAGTCGCTCACCGAACTTGACGAGTTGGTCAGAAGCAAAGGCCTCGAGTTCGGTATGAATGTCAGCAAATATAAATTAGATAAGGAATAAGAAAGATGAGACACAATAAGAAATTCAATCACTTGGGAAGAAAGACAGCTCACCGTAAGGCTATGCTCTCGAACATGGCTTCTTCGTTGATCCTTAACAAACGCATCATCACCACCACGGCCAAGGCCAAGGCTCTGCGTATGTACATCGAACCCCTGATCACCAAGGCCAAGCCCGAAAACAACACCACGACCGAGACCGGCTCCAGCAACCGCCGCGTTGTTTTTGCCTACCTGCAAAACAAGTTCGCCGTGACAGAGCTGTTCCGTGAAATTGGGCCGAAAGTGGCAACTCGTCCTGGTGGATATACCCGCATCATCCGTATGCCGGAAAACCGTAAAGGCGACGCCGCTGAGATGGCAATGATGGAACTTGTCGACTACAACGAGGTCTATACCCGCGAGGGCCAAAAGACCGCCGCTAAGGCCAAGACCACCCGCCGTAGCAGTAAGAAAGCTGCTCCCAAGGCTGAAACTCCTGCCGCAGAGGCTCCTGCTGAAGAGGTTAAGGAATAATACAATCTTTTGTAAAGATGCTGGAAAGGCTGCCTATACGGTGGCCTTTCTTTTTTGTTCAATCTCTATACAAAGAAAAAGCCGCTCCCATCGAGAGCGGCTTTTTTGTTGTCAGCGTCTCAAGACGCGCGAATTAGTTCTCAGCTTTCACGTTGTCCATGCCGACCTGCACGGCCTGCATGTTCAGCGGGATGAGCTTGTGGGCGCGCTCAGGCAAGCTGTGGCGCAGGCCCTCTTCGACGTTCTTGTTGTCGATGATCGGGCGAATCTTCAGGAAGGCACCGAGGATGATCATGTTGAACACCTTGGAGTTGCCCATGTCGGAGGCCAATTGTGCGCCTTCGATGCTGTAGATGTGGATGTCCTTGCGGGTGGGCTTGTGGGTGATGCCGTTGGGGTCGTAGATGAGGTAGCCACCGGGCTTCACTTTGTTCTCAAACTTGTCGAGCGACTGTTGGTTCAGAATGACGGCAGTGTCGAAAGCGTTGAGGATGGGGGAGCACACGCGCTCGTCGCTGACGATGACGGTCACGTTGGCCGTGCCGCCACGCATCTCGGGGCCGTATGAAGGCATCCAGCTGACTTCCTTGTCTTGCATGATACCACTGTAAGCAAGGATCTTACCCATTGACAAGACACCTTGTCCGCCGAAACCGGCTATAATAATTTCTTCTGTCATTGCTTTGTCGTTTTTAGTTATTTCTTAATCAGCTCGAAATTGTCCTTGAGGTCGCCCAAAGGATAGACGGGCAGCATGTTGTCTTGCAACCACTTGTTGGCGTCGACGGCGCTCATCTTCCAGTTGGAGTTGCAGTTCGAAACGATTTCAACGAAGTTGACACCGTTCTTGTTCTCAATCTGGTTCTGGAAAGCCTTCTTGATGGCCTTCTTGGCGTTACGCACGGCGGCAGCGCTGAACACGGCCTGACGGGTGACATAACGCGTGCCAGGAAGTTGGGCAATCAGTTGGGTGATTTGGAGCGGGAAACCGTTGTTGGGGGTTCCGTCGGGCCACTGCGGCATACGGCCGTAAGGCGTGGTGGCGGTCTTCATGCCCACGAGGGTGGTAGGAGCCATCTGGCCACCGGTCATGCCGTAGATACCGTTGTTGACGAAGATCATGGTGATGTTCTCGCCACGGTTGCAGGTGTGGATGGTCTCGCAGGTGCCGATGGCAGCGAGGTCGCCGTCGCCTTGGTAGGAGAACACGACCTTGTCGGGCCACACGCGCTTGATACCCGTGGCGCACGCCGGAGCGCGGCCGTGGGCAGCCTCGACGAAGTCGACGTCGAAGTAGTCGTAGGCCATAACGGCGCAACCCACAGGCGAAACGCCGATGGTGCGGTCGTCAACGCCGAGCTCTTCGAGCACTTCGGCGATGATGCGGTGCACGGTGCCGTGACCGCAGCCGGGGCAGTAGTGGAAAGGTTTTTCAGTCAGCAGCTTTGATTTTTCGTAAACCAAGTTTTCAGGCTGGATGATATCTTGTAATGTGATTTCTGCCATTGTCTTATTCTCCTATAATTTGTTTCTTCATAGCTTCGAGAACTTCTTCCGGGGTGTGGATGATGCCACCGACGCGGCCAAAGTGTTCGGCCTTGGCGCGACCGTTGCAAGCCAACAGCACGTCTTCGATCATCTGACCACAGCTCAATTCGACTGAGAGGAATCCCTTGACACCCTTGTCGATGAGGTCGCGGATGGCTTGGGTGGGGTAGGGCCACAGGGTGATGGGACGGAGCAAACCGACCTTCAGGCCTTCGGCGCGACCGAGTTGCACCGACTTCTGGGCGATACGGGCGCTGGAGCCGTAGGCAACGAATACGTATTCGGCATCGTCGCAGTCGATCATCTCATAGCGCACTTCGTTCTTGGTCACTTCGGCATATTTGCGTTGCAAGGCACGGTTGTGCTCTTCCATGCGGGCCGAGTCGAGGTCCAAGCTGGTGATGACGCGGTGTTGCGTGCCACGCTTGCGGCCGGTCAGTGCCCAAGGATATTTGGCTTTGATTTCCTCTTCGGTGAGGCGGGCTTTCTGCTCAGGCAGGACCACCTTTTCCATCATCTGGCCGATGGCACCGTCGGAGAGGATGCACACTGCCATTCTGTATTTGAAAGCGAGGTCGAAGCCCAGCGGCACGAAGTCAGCCATTTCCTGGACGGAAGCGGGGGCGAGGACGATGTTGCGGTAGTCGCCGTTGCCGCCACCCTTGGTGTTCTGGAAATAGTCGGCTTGTGAGGGTTGGATCGTACCCAAGCCCGGGCCGCCACGCACCACGTCGGCGAAGACGCAGGGCACTTCGGCACCGGCGATGTATGCCAGACCTTCCTGCTTCAGGCACACGCCTGGGCTGGAGGATGAGGTCATGACGCGCTTTCCGGCTGCACCGGCAGCATAAACCATATTGATGGCTGCCAATTCACTTTCTGCTTGCAGAACGACCATTCCGGTGCGTTCATAAGGGTTCTGTTCCGACAGATACTCGATCACTTCCGACTGGGGGGTGATAGGATATCCGAAATAAGCATCGGCACCGCAACGGATGGCGGCTTCGGCCAATGCCTCGTTACCCTTCATCAGTTTTAATTCTCCCATTATGTAATGTTTTTAATTGTTAGACAATAGGTTGGGTTACAGGGCTTTCTTGTACACTTTGATCACGCCGTCGGGGCAGGTGATGCCGCAGCTGGCGCAGCCAATGCACGCTTCGGGATTGGCCATGAATGCGTAATTGTAACCTTTTCCGTTTACTTCTTTTGCCAATTCGATGACACCGCAGGGGCAGGCCGTGATGCAAACGCCACAACCCTTACAACGCTCAGTGTCAACCACAATGGCTCCTCTGAATTTTGCCATATTGATTAGTTTTTAGAATTTGTTGTTACGATTTTTATTGAGGCACGAAATTAGGCAATTTTGCCCAAATGGAGCGCAACTTTTCACTTTATTTCACCCAAATCGCTTAATTTAGATTGATTATAAACTGCATTGTCGCAATCTGCGTCCCCGCAGATTGCTTTCACGGTGCATTTATTTATTGCTTCTTATTAAAAAGTATGTCATTTGTTCGACTGCGAGACGCAGTCGGCGACAGTAAAGTATGTCATTTGTTCGACTGCGAGACGCAGTCGGCGACAGTGTTTTTCTTAACCCATGCTAATTCTTTGTTGTTTGCTATGATATATCGCACAACATTCTCGAAGTGTTTTGGGTCTCTTATCAAGCGGTCGTATGACTCCGATTGCCAAACAGAGCCAGTCCGCTTCTCGCATTTGTTGATTTCCTTGGCCGTGAAACTCTTGATAGAGCGCATGATTTCGTTCAGTTCAAATCCCGCTTTGAGTTGAATAAGCATGTGTACATGGTTGGGCATAACGACATAGGCTTGTAAGTCATATCGTTTGCCGTCAAAATAGTGCAATGCTTTTTCCACGATTTTTCGGTTGTCAGGCTTTTTGAGCAAACAATCTCCGTGACCACTATCCAGCCATTTGTCTACGGCTTTTCCAAATCGCTCAATATACTCATTTGCTATCGAAACGCTCCATGGTTGAGGATGACACTTCATCCAGCTTTCTTTTTCATTGTGAAGTTGTTGAAGCTTTTCTATAGGTAGGGAATCATGCAAACGGAATGTGACGAAAACAAACTTTCCGTCTTGATGCCAATGGGGGAGGAAAGTGCCCCAATCGAAATATTCAAAATCATTTGAGTCAAAGAATGGCACATTGTCGTGATTTGCGTCCCCGCAAATCGATATGGTAATATCGTCGAAATCGACTCCGCAAATGTCGTTTTTATCCTGTGTTTTATGAAGTTCTGACATTTCAACTGATTTTGAGATTGCAAACATACAAAAAAATGAGGTTGCCAAAATGGCAAGCCTCATCTTTCGTTGTATTTCATTGTTGCTATTCGTGCCTCGAAAATGGACTTTTCTTTGGCTTCGCCACGCATTTGTTGGTTCTGACCGACTGCGAGACGCAGTCGGCGACAAGGTTATACTGGATGGTCCTTGGCAAACAAAGCCAAACGCTCGGCCAAAACGGGGATTTCGTCCCGCTTGATGAGCGAGGTGCAGGCACGCACGCCTTGCTTGGTGCTGCCGCAGGTGTCGAGTGAGATGCCGGAAACACCGTAGTAAAGCATCTCTTCCACGAGGTCGGCACCGGTGAAGCCAGGATAGCAGTAGGTGAAGTAGAAACCGTCGGCAATGGGCTCACCGCAGTCTTCGTCGTAGGTGATGTAGAAGCCGTTGTCGGTGAAGGCTTTCTTCATCAGCTTGGCCTTGCGACCATATTCCATCACGTCGTCGCGATAGTTATAGGTGCCATCGTTGACGGCTTTCAGCACAGCAGCCAATGCATGTTGTGCCGAGTGCGAGGTGCCTGAACTCAGCGGGTGCAGTGCACCGAAGAGGATGGCACGGAGAAAGACTTCCTGTCCGCAGAAGGCTTTCAGGTCGGGATAGTGGCGCTGGGCCAACTTGTCGCTGATGCCGAGGAGGGCGCAGCGTTCGCCGGCATAGCTGAAGGCCTTCGAGCTGGAGATCATCAGGATGTAGTTGTCGGTATATTTGCCCACGGTGGGTTGGTAAGGAGCCACGCCGGGATGGCTGTAGTCCTTGCGGAAGTCCATGCCGAAGTAGGCGAGGTCTTCCATGACGATGACGTCATATTTGTTGGCCAGTTCACCGATGATGCGCAACTCCTCGTCGGTGAGGCACACCCAGGTCGGGTTGTTGGGGTTGGAGTAGAGCATGCTGTGGATGTTGCCCTTGCTCAGCACCTCTTCGAGCTTGGCGCGCAGCTTCTCGCCACGGTACTCGTAGATGTCGAAATGTTCCATCGGGATGCCGAGCACCTTGTTCTGGAACTTGTGGACGGGGAAGCCCGGGTCGATGAAGAGGATGGTGCTTTTCTTTGCGTTGGTGTGGCCAGCGATCATGAACGAGGCGAAAGCGCCTTGCATGGAGCCGACGGTGGGCACGCAGTTGGCCGCGTCGACGTTGAGGTCAAGGAAGTTCTTGATGAAACGCGAGGCCTCCTTCTTTAATATAGGTGCGCCGTCGATGGGCGGGTAGTTGGCGGCCACGCCATCCTGCAAAGCCTTGATTTGGGCTTCCACACCAGCGCGTGCGGCAGGCAGGCCAGGGTTGCCTAACTCCATGTGGATGAACTTCTTGCCACTGGCAGCTTCGAGGTCGAAAGCCAATTTGTTGATTTCGCGGATGCCAGCCCTGCCGATGCTCGGCAGTCCGCTGTCGGCAAAGACTTTCTTTGCGATTTCTTGGGGTACGATATTGTTTTGCATCATATCTGTTTGAATAAATTTTGCTCGTTGTAATTGGAACGGCAAAGATAGTAAATTATTTGAGACGGGAAAAATAAAATGATTAAGTATGGCCAACTTGCCAATCCTACGGGTTATAATGTATTCCTTAATGGCAATCTCGTTACTAAAAACTAATAAATTGATTGCTAATTAGTTAAATGCTTATTTGTTTGCTACAAATGTTTACTGTTTGCTTCCATTGTCTTTGGTTAATTGTTTGTTTTATCTGTTTTTTAATCATTTCTTTCTGTTGGTAACTGTAGTTTTACTATTTTTGCGCTTACAAACCTCACCGCAGATTATCGCGCTGCAATTTTAGGTTTGTCCTTATGCATATCATTAAATTCCAAATACTGATGAAAAAGCAATTGTTACTTGCCTTAGCGTTGATGATGGGCTTCATGCCTGTCAAGGCACAAGATGAAAAGAAAGAAGAAGGATTCCAGTTTACTACAATCAAGGAAATCCCAATCACGGCCGTTCGCGACCAACATCGCTCTTCCACTTGCTGGGCCCATTCCGGCATTGCCCTGATGGAGGCTGAAGCACTCCGCATCAAGGGTGTTGAGGTCGACCTCTCCGAGATGTATGTTGTCAGCCATTCCATGATGGATCGTGCCGAAAAATATGTCCGTCTGCACGGCAACGCCAGCTGGGCGCCAGGTGGCAAGTGCGGCGACGTGCTTTACTGCTTGGAACACTATGGCTTCGTCCGTCAGGAAGATATGCCTGGCAACCGTTATGGCGGGACCTTGCCCAATCACACTGAACTCGACCTCGTGGCCACAGGCTATGTGAAAGCCCTTGCCAAAAGTGACATCAGCAAACTCAGCCCCGTGTGGAAAGAAGGCTTGCAAGGCATTTACGATGCCTATCTTGGCAAATATCCTGAAAAGGTGAATGACATGACGCCACAAGAATATGCCAAGTCGTTGGGCCTCGAAGCCGACAACTACATCACCCTCACCTCTTTCACGCATCATCCTTTCTATGAGCCTTTTGCGCTCGAGATCGAAGACAACTGGCGTGGCTGCCCTTATTATAACCTGCCTATCGACGAACTGATGGAGGTCATGCAATATGCCATCGACAAAGGCTATACCTTCCAATGGAGTGCCGATGTCAGCGAGCAAGGCTTCACCCGCGATGGCATTGCCGTCTGCCCCGATGCCGAGAAAGCGGCCGAACTCTCAGGCTCCGACATGGCACATTGGTTGGGCATGTCGGCGGCAAGTCGTCGCAATGAGCTGACATCCAAGCCAATGCCAGAGATTGAAGTCACACAAGAGATGCGTCAGGAAGCCTTTGATAACTGGGAGACTGGCGACGACCACGGTCTGCTCATCTTCGGCAAGGCCAAAGACCAAAACGGCAAGGAATACTTCATGGGCAAGAACTCGTGGGGCGACAGTGGCAAATACCACGGCATCTGGTACGTCTCTGAGACTTTCGCCAAATACAAGACCATGAACATCGTCCTGCACAAGGACGCACTTCCTAAGAATATCGCCAAGAAACTCGGTGTGAAATGACACGCTATAGGAGCGCTAAATAAAACGCAAAACCCGCTGAAACCAGCGGGTTTTGTTGTTGGTGGGACGTACTGGACTCGAACCAGTGACCTCTGCCGTGTGAAGGCAGCGCTCTAAACCAACTGGGCTAACGTCCCTCC
>Ga0247609_10004553_pt1 | contig 13752 bp, 17 predicted proteins | sample 172DNAGHGlowgp2_FD_193487 | JGI IMG/M metagenome (GOLD analysis project Ga0247609, IMG submission 193487) | Sheep rumen microbial communities from Palmerston North, Manawatu-Wanganui, New Zealand - 1728 DNA GHGlow gp2 | ecosystem: Host-associated > Mammals > Digestive system > Stomach > Rumen ...
TGTGGGCTCCCTTCCCCTCTTCTGTCTTTACGGAGAAAGAATAGCCCCACGGACACCCGGCACCTACGTCTATTAGCCAATAGTCGTACTTCATCATTCTATTATTTATCATTTAAGTATCGGCAGATACAGTTATCGACTAATGTTACCACGTTATCACCAGGGTAAATATCTTCATCAAGGTCCTTGAGAACAACTATGACTCTACCAGAGGCAAAATGCAATTCCACATAAGATTTGCCATCCTCATCATCGAAACTGACATGGAATTCCACGGCATTGCCATCAAACGAGAATCTCTTCCCGTCTGCCGTTTTACAATATATGATTTCCGCCGGATGGGGCTCCAAAAGTAATGACGGATTTCGTTTTACCTCATAAAAACAATCGTCAAGGTCCTCAGAAATCTCACAGCCATCTTCTGACTCACCATACACGCTGACGCTATTCCCGGATTTGAAATATATATCCATACAATAATCGCCTTCTTCGTTTTTATATTCCGTAAAGGCCTCAACCCTGAAACCATCCAGCGTGATAGGTTTGCCGTCAGTGGTTTTTCCGTAAATGTAGTTGATGTTTTTCATAAATGCTACGAATTTAATAACTTCTTAAGTTCGTCAGTTGAAATAGTATACGGCGTCATCAAGTCTTTCACTTCCTTAAGCGCCTCTTGAAAAACCATCGGGTCTGCCTCGCTCCCACATTTTCCATCGCTTCTTTTAAGATTATAGACAATTTCTCCATTTGAGTCGTATAAACTATCGTCGGCCTTCAATTCATAAAGAACCCCCTTTTCTGAACGACATATTATGAAATCCGGATCTTTGCTGAGATTTAATAACTGCTTAAACCATTTTTTTTCAAGCCGATCCTGTTGGGCATAGACATATAGTTCAAATAAAATACCTTTATAGAAAAAGAATGTGGGGTTAAGACCATGATCTAAGACCTTTGGGTTATCAAAAATAAACGGAATCAACATGTCTCCATAATCGGAGATAAAACCATTTTTCCTTGTTTGAAGATTCTCGACGACCCATCCACCGTGATTAGAGTCAAAATCTTTTATAGACCCTTCGTGAATTATTGTTTCTCCGTATTTTGACACAAAAGCGATAGAATTTACAATCCTCCAACTGGAGTCTTGTAAGTACCTTGTTTGATGTCTAATCAGTAAAACATGCTTGCTGTGTTGATAATCTGGTATATAAGGATACCCCAACCTATAATCAAGATTTGCCTTATACATTTGTGCAATAGCGGCGCGTCTACAGCATTCTTGAACTTTCTCGTCCTCAATGTTGTCAACATCTTTTAAGAAGTCAACGATATTTGATTTTACAGCTTCAATTCTTGCAACAACATCATTGAGTATCGATTCTTTGTCTTCTCTTCCCCTAATATTTTGGAGGGAAGAAAAGTCCTTCTTAAATTTGGTGATGTCTAAAGTGCGGGTGTAAATTTTCATAATACGGGGTTGTTGTTAATGAATAAAATGTAGTTGAGGTGTTCCGTTTTATGCTAGATTATAATTTCTTTTGGATTCTATCTTTTTGGGAGGTCTAGACAATATCTACTTTCCAGCCAAGTCCCAAAGCGTTAGAAATAAGCTCAAGGTTCTTCTTTTTTCCTGGAGTATTTGAATGCTTTAGTATGTACAGTCCTGTTATTGGTTCATAGTATTGTGTTGCGGCATACGAACTATTCGGATTAATAATGTCATCTACAAGATACCTTCCGAAAGCTGGGATCTTAAGATTATATACCCTAATGATACCAGCCTCAAGAATTGCTAAAACAAAAGTAGATGCAGAAGTCTCCATCTGGAGGACAGAACCATCTCTTCTTGTAACCCTAAGGGCGCCGGCGCTCTTCTTTAATGGAGAAAGGGCTGTCGTGCAAGATGTTCTCCCGAATATAACATCCTCAAAAAGTCCAAAGACATTAGCCTCATTGCCAGTTGGATAGAATGGATATAAGGCTTTCTGGATTTGTTTTACCTGCTTAAAATTCTGGGCGAGGGAAGCAGAGATGTTGGCATAAGCCTCTATCCATTCTTCTTCGCTGAATGCCGACTTGACTGAAACATTGTCCATCAAATATCGACCGAATCCGTAACATGCAATTTCCCCAACGCCGTTAGCCTTATCCAAAACATTACTCTCGTACCTAGCTAAAATGATATTAAAGACCGGATCTACTTTGCTGACCTCAGTCAAAAATACTCCAGCAGCAAACTCAACCATAGGTTCGTCTATTTCACGTATGGACCGACATCCCTTTCCCTCAAAAAAGTTCATCGCATGAAACAGCTCATGAATAAGGACAGATATTAGTTCCTTGTATCGGTTGTTTTTGTCCACATAACTCCCCAGATATAAGATTACTTTTGGCGATGGCATAGGAACGAATTCTCCTAATATTTTCCTACATGGTTGATACGAGTTTTGGGCGTGAGCAACAATCTCCTCGAGAGAACCGACTCTTTCACTAACCCATCTCTTTTCCTTCTGCGCAAACTGAACAGCTTGACCAAATTCAGGATTAAGAGTGTTCCTATATTGCTCACTAAGTTTCTGAAGACGCTCGTTGGCTTTCTCCAATTCTTTTTTCGCTTTTTCCAAAGCGTCCCTTATCTCAGCCAGAAAAATCGGGTCGCCAATTTTTGTCTTTTTGCCAGAGCTTATCTCTATCTCCAACATGTCGCTATAATCTTGGAAGCAGATAGGTTTCTTGGAGAATGAGAAATTTAGAACCTTGTTAATAAGTTCTTTTTCTTCTGCGTTTAGAAGCCCCTCGTTGATAATCTTCATATTGCTTTTATAGTATTTAATTTTGCTGATCCTGAATATTGCATCACCAAATTTAACAAAAATACGGCTTATTATCAAGGATGTTTGAGCCGTATTGGTCAGATTTTGTGGGGAAGTCAATCAGCTTAGAGCGACACGATGGTAAAAACAATCCATCATAGCTTCGAATTCACCTTTGTTGTGTTCACAGGCGTATTCATTTACCTGCGCCCATGTAATATCCTTTTTAATTACGAGAAGTACGTATTCATTAAACTTCAAAGCGGGGTCTTCCTGCTTTGCTAACCGCTTGATACACCAGCAGTGGTCAAACAGCTTGATGTCATTTACATTGATAACCAGCAATCCGTGATTAATCTTCCTGGCCTCTGCAAGGAACTTCCTCCAACACTCATCAAAGCTATCCAGCGGCCAAGACTTATCAACCGTTATTTCATTGATTTTTCCTAATGCTTCCAATTCATCGTATTTGAGTTCTTTTTTAACAAAAGCGAGAAGTTCGCCGGTCTCATCATCGGCGACAATAATGCCTCTGCGATTCCAGTCAAAATCACCTGGAGCGCAGTCGCGCTTGATATGGTCGTTAACTTCTGCTAATTGATCTTTCCAATAATCTTTCATCTTTCTCCTTTGTGTTTATAATCTAGATTTTTGTGCGCTATAGAGACTGGATTAATTCGGCCTTGGTGCGAAACAATACTTTTGGCTCATATCTGCCTATTTCTTTGCCGTCTTTATCATAAACGGTATAATAATAGCCTTTAATTACCTTGCTGGAATTAAAACTGTCTTTGTGTTGGTAATAGAAGGCCTCTTTTATTATGGTGGATATTGCTTTGTTTTTATGCATTAACCAAACCTCGTCACCGATATTGAATTCAAATGATATTTTCATGATTACAGAGAGTTTAATAATTCAGCTTTTGTTTTAAATAACATATTTTCGGGCATATAGCGGCCGTCCCACCAATCATACTCAACCTCCACACAACCATCTTTGTTCTTTTCTTTCAACGATTCATCGCAGACGGATATTCTTATTCCTTGAACCTTCGCCCCTTGTGCTTTATTGTCGTGAATAAACCAGATCTGATCGCCAATGTCATACTTTGTAGTTACTTCCATATTCTTTGCTTTTTAATTGTTTACACTATATATACTCGCCTTTCCAGTTATCGTTACCCGTTCCATCTTCCTTTAAGATTTATCTTTTATGGAATCAAAAACTAAAACCAAGTGTCCATCCTCCTCTTCAGTAGTAAACTTATATCCAATATGCTTCAGGAAGGCAGGGATGCAGCTCTTCAAATCTTCATAAGTCTCCTTGTTAAAGGTAAGAGTCCTGTATGAACGATTCTTTATATATCCAAACAGATTTATACTCCTGTTAGCATCAATGAAAGAAAGTCTGGACATCTCTTCTCTATCATTCTTCCACAGTATCCATCTATAAGGGAACAACTTCTTGATGAATTTGGGAAGCTTGAACCAGAAGGTGATAGGCTTCCTGATGGCAAAATGACCATATCCACCTTCACCGCGAGCATTCACAATCACGCCCTTATACTGTCTGCGAAACTCTAAATCAACAGCATCTTCCATATAAACAGAATATGCACTGGTCCAGCAGTCACACATTATTCGATCATTTGTATTTCTCATATCTCATTTGTTTTTGACACTACAAAAAATAGTATTAGCCTTTTAGGCTATCGAAATACCGTACATCTATATATACTGCCCTTATTCTCTATTGTTACCCCATTTTTCGAGATTTTTTGTAAATTAGCATTTATGAATCCACAACCATTTACATATCAGCACTTCATTCTGGCCTTCCAGGGCTGCAAGGATAACTTATTATCATGTTATATCGATGAGGCTATCGGTATTTATTGCACGCTCAAGGGCGTAACCGTAGGTGCGCGCCCGAAAAGTTTTAAAGATTATTCAACACGATACGCGGACGCCTACGAGGTGGCACTCAATGCGGTTTATACCGTTTTCACCAAGATTGGTGCTTACAATCCCCAAAAGGGCACATTCAAGCCCTATCTACACAGGGCATTGGAAAATGCTATTAAAGACATTCTCGAGGCCGAAGGTAAGGGCTACTTCTTTGACCAGACTTCGAAAAAGAAAAAGGGAGGCGCTGAGCCCGACGACACAGAGACCAAGGTAGCAGAAAGAGTACGGACATACGAGGATCAGTGGATTGAAACCATAATAAGTTACGTTGACAGCTTGCCAAAAAATAAACGGGATGCCATTTATGCTTCTGCTTTTGGGCAGGCCCTAAGGCCAGACCTCATAGACTATGGAAGAAATTATGCCGAAGAACTAGCGCAGAAGTATAACACAACGGCACGATACATCCGCAAGATGGCTGCTGACGGCAAAAAAGCCGCACTTGAAGAGGCCCAAAGGCTTGGATACAACGAAAGAGCCAAGAGACAGTTCTCTCTGGAACTCATACAGGTCAAGAAAGCGCCTAATATTCACGATATGGTGATCGAGGCTTCTCAAAAGCTAACGCCTTACCAGCAGTTCAAGTTCATGCTCCACATGGCCAGCAAGATAGAAGAACTTGAGAAATAGTTCTAATCTAAAAATATGTTTGAACCGCAAAGGCGAATTGGTCTATAAATATCTTCTTAAAAGCCGATATGTTATTCTGTTCGTAGAAAATAAGCATCGCCTTCTTATAGTCCACAGAATCTACCGTCCTGAAAGATATCGGGCAACAATTGTTTGCAATGAGAATGGCGTTGCTGGTGATTCTGGCTGTTCGCTTGTTTCCGTCGGCAAAGGCCTGAATATAAGATATCAGCACCAGGGATAACAATGCTTTCTCAAAGACGTTCTCTTTGCTGTTGATGAGACGGCAAGTATCCTCCAAGGCCTCGCGAATCTGGTGTTCGTTGTCCAGGGGGCGGTAGTTTGTACCAGTTACACCCACACGGCGCTTTCGAATGCCTTTATCCACATCCAGTTCTTTAACCAGCAGTGTGTGCAATTCTTCTATGCGGCGGACAGAAAGAGCTTGGAAGTATTCGGGTTCAGCCAGAACAAAGTCCAGTGCGTCCTTGTGGTTGAGCAGCATTACAGCTTCTTCTTTTGTTTTTCCGGATGCAGTCTGCTTTTCCCTCAGGAGTTTTTCAGTTTCCAATAGAGAATATGTATTGCCTTCTATTTGAGAAGACTTCCAGCTTAAGTCTATACCAAGGCGCTCCATTTCCTTGCGATACTCGGTAGGCGTTATTCCCTCCAGATTCTTGGTGAATTGAGCCTGCAGGCCGGCAAGCCGCTCCTTCTCCTCAGCAGTGAATATTTCCACCTGGGGAAGAATATCATTTATGAGTTCGAAATTAAAAGCAGTTTGTACTTCGCGCTCGTCTGTTTCTTTCTGGAAGTATGTGTCAATGTTCAATTCCATTGTTATATGCGCCTGCGGTGATACGCTATAGCGCGTAGCGCGTCCTTGGCCACTCACAATGGCAGATTTGCTTTGAACCAGAGAAGCGAGAAGACGCTTTACAGTGGCGGGGCTTTCTTTCATGTGCATTCCGGCTTCAATCTCGCTCCTGGAAGAGCTTGGATGGTAGTGGAGGTACTGTAGTATTTCGCTTTCTTTGGTCATATCTTTTGAAGTTACGGCTCAAATATAACAAAAATACGGCTCATTCTAGAGGTTTTTGAGCCGTAAAGTGGGTTATTTTGGCTTTTTTTGAGCCGTATTGATGATTTAAATATAGTCTATTTGCAGACTGGTCGGAATACTCCGGAGCAGAGGCGCCGATGTTGCGGTGTCAGCTATTAAATATCGTTTCAATGTTTTAGGTTAATCAACTATATCGAACTTTGCAATAAAACCTAGCCGATCATCATTCTCGTCCCGCCATTGATCAAAAACTAACTTGATCACATCAAAATCAGCAGGGCATTCAAGGCCAAGTTTTTCCTTCAGATAAATGGGTATCTCAGCAATATCCTCAAAGTATTCACTTTCGTCAACCCTTGTTTCCGGATCATAGCATTCAACAATAAACTTTTCATTGAAATACTTCCCCGTAACGTCATTCTTGACAAAATACTCGTTTCCTTTCTCTTCAGATCTAAACCAGAAATTAAGTCCTGGAAATTTCTCCTTCAGGAACTTGCGCGTCTCGCTTGGTTCCTGCCACGCTGATTCAACTTTTATGATTATATCCCCTGAATGTGTTCGTTCCCATTCCATAATGTACCCTCGGCAAGGAGTACTTTCCCAGTCCCCGCCTAGGTAGTCTATCAGGCATCCAAGGAAAAGATTTCCAAAATCATTTGGTATGCGTGAATCTGAAAGCTTTTCCAGTTCATAAAGCATCTCCCCGAATTTGAAAATTTCTTCCCGGTCACCTTCAATGTAATATGTTGTATAACACCAGTTGGGCATTTTATTAGGTTTTTGATTCTATTCTACTAAAACGGCAACGGCGGCCGTTATGACTGTTATTATCGCCGATAAAACAAGATCCTTTTCATATTGTGCAATCTGTCTTTAGAGTTTAAGGACGGCCATAAAGGCGCTCTGCGGTACCTGCACCTGGCCTACCTGACGCATGCGCTTCTTTCCTTTCTTCTGTTTTTCAAGGAGTTTACGCTTTCTTGAGATATCTCCGCCATAACACTTGGCGGTAACGTCTTTCCTTACCTGGCGAACAGTTTCCCTCGCGATAATCTTGGCTCCGATAGCAGCCTGGATGGCAATGTCGAACTGCTGTCTTGGTATAAGGTCCTTGAGCTTTTCACACATCCTCCTGCCGAAGTCGTAGGCATGGTCTCTGTGAATCAGCGATGAAAGGGCGTCCACCTGCTCTCCGTTCAGCAGGATATCAAGCTTGACAAGTTGTGCCGGGCGGTAGTCGGTAATGTGGTAGTCAAATGAGGCATAGCCTTTGGAAATGCTCTTGAGCTTGTCGTAGAAGTCAAAGACTATCTCGCTGAGCGGAAGGTCGAAGTTGAGCTCCACACGGTCGGTAGTGATATAGTGCTGGCTGACAAGGGTTCCCCTCTTGTCAAGGCACAGCTTCATGATAGGGCCGAAGAAGTCCGCTTTGCTGATGACCTGGGCCCTTATGTAAGGCTCTTCTATGTGGTCTATCATCGTGACCTCCGGAAGACCGGACGGGTTGTGGACATCCAGACACTGGCCGTCTGTAGTATAGACCTTGAAAGAGACGTTCGGAACTGTAGTGATGCAGTCCATGTCGAACTCCCTGAAGAGTCTTTCCTGCACTATCTCCAAATGCAGGAGCCCGAGGAATCCGCAGCGGAAACCAAAGCCCAGGGCCATCGAGCTTTCCGGCTCGAACACAAGCGAAGCATCATTGAGCTGAAGTTTCTCCAAAGAAACCTTGAGCTGGTCGTATTCGTCTGTCTCCACGGGATATACACCGGCAAACACCATCGGTTTCACTTCCTCGAATCCGGCGATTGCCTCCTTGCAAGGATTCTGGACGGATGTGATGGTATCGCCGACCTTCACCTCAACCGCACTCTTGATCCCGCTTATGATGTAGCCTACATTGCCGCAGGTGATTTCCGGTTTAGGGTTGAGCTTGAGACCCATAGTTCCCACCTCATCGGCGACATACTCCATCCCGGTATTGAAAAACTTAACCTTCTCTCCCTTATGGATGCTTCCCGCCTCAACCTTGAAGTATGCGATAATCCCCCTGAAAGGATTGAACACGGAGTCGAATATCAAGGCCTGGAGCGGTGCCTCCGGGTCTCCCACAGGAGCAGGAACCCTGTCAACGATGGCGTCCAGGATTTCAGGAACTCCCTGTCCCGTCTTGGCCGAACACATCAGCACATCCTCCTGCTCACAGCCAAGAAGATCGCAGACCTGGTCCCTGACAAGTTCCGGTTCCGCGGCTTCCATGTCTATCTTGTTCAGGATAGGAATGATTGTAAGATCGTGGTCAAGAGCAAGATACAAATTGGAAATAGTCTGGGCCTGAATGCCCTGGGTGGCATCAACCACAAGCAAGGCGCCTTCTGAAGAAGCTATGGAACGGGATACCTCGTAAGAGAAATCCACATGCCCCGGGGTGTCCAGGAGGTTCAGAGTGTATTCCTGCCCGTCCTTGGTATATTTCATCTGCACGGCGTGGCTCTTGATGGTGATGCCCTTTTCCTTCTCCAGATCCATAGAATCCAGCACCTGCGCCTCCATCTCACGGCTGGTAACCGTATTCGTGGCCTCCAGCATCCTGTCTGCAAGCGTGGATTTGCCGTGGTCTATATGTGCTATTATGCAAAAGTTCCTGATATTTTTCATCTCGATGCAAAAATAACTAAATTTGAAAGGATATTTGAAAACACCGCCAAGAAATAAACAAACCAGATAAAATATACGATATGTCTGATATTCAAAGACTGAAAGATATTGCCTGTCAGATAAGAAGGGATATCCTCCGTATGGTGACAATGGCAAAGAGCGGGCATCCGGGAGGAAGCCTCAGCTCCACAGATGTTGTAACCGCCTTGTATTTCAGCAAAATGAAGCATGACCCAAAGAACTGGGACAGGAGCGGAAAGGGCTTTGACATGTTCTTCCTTTCCTGCGGACACGAGTCCCCGCTGCTTTACAGCGCTTTGGCCAGGAGCGGATATTTCCCGGTAAGCGAACTTGCAACTTTCCGCAAGATTGGAAGCCGTCTGCAGGGCCATCCGGCAACGGACACCAACCTGCCAGGCGTATTTGAAGCCAGCGGCTCGCTTGGACAAGGCCTGAGCGTAGCTGTCGGAGCTGCTCTCGGAAAGAAGATTTCCAAAGACCCTAACAAGGTCTATTGCCTTGTGGGAGACGGGGAAAGCCAGGAAGGTCAGATCTGGGAAGCTGCACAGTTTGCCTCTCACCACAAGATAGACAACCTGATAGCCTTCACAGACTGGAACGGCCAGCAGATAGACGGCACAACAGAAGAAGTCATAGGACCGGATCATCTGGACCAGAGATGGAAAGCTTTCGGCTGGAATGTTGTAATTGCAGAAGACGGCAACAGCATGGAAGACATTTTCTCTGCGATCAAGCTTGCTGAAGAACTTCAGGCTGTTGAACCCAAGCCTGTCATGATTATGCTCAAGACCGTTATGGGAAAGGGTGTGGACTTTATGGAAGGCACCTGCAAATGGCACGGCAAGGCTCCGAAGCCGGAAGAATGTGAGGCTGCCCTCAAGCAGATACCGGAAACTCTTGGAGACTTTTAACACTTAAAGAACTGAAACCATGACTAAATACACAAATACAGGAAACAAGGACACCCGCTCAGGATTTGGAGAAGGACTCCTCTCCATTGGGCGTGAATGTGAAGAAGTTGTAGCTCTTGCGGCAGACCTTAAAGGCTCTGTCAAGATGGATGGTTTTGCAAAGGAGTTTCCGGACAGGTTCTTCCAAGCCGGAATCGCTGAGGCAAACATGATAAATGTAGCCGCCGGACTTTCTCTCAACGGGAAGATTCCGTTCGTGGGAACATTCGCGGCTTTTGCTGCCGGAAGGGTCTATGACCAGGTAAGGATGGCTGTGGCCTATTCAGAGACCAATGTCAAGATAGCCGCCTCCCATGCCGGAATAACACTCGGTGAAGACGGGGCCACCCACCAGATCCTGGAAGACATCGGCCTTATGAGAATGCTCCCCGGAATGACCGTCATCGTGCCTTGCGACTTCAACCAGACAAAGAACGCCACCATAGCCGCCGCCAAGTGGAACGGCCCTGTATATCTGAGGTTCGGAAGACCGTCCGTACCAAACTTCACTCCTGAGAACGAGGTCTTTGAAATAGGCAAGGCTTATAAGCTCAACGACGGGAAGGATGTTACCGTCATTGCAACCGGACACCTTGTATGGGAAGCCCTGCTTGCTGCAGAAGAGCTTGAGAAAGAAGGTATAACGGCTGATGTGATAAATCTCGCCACGATAAAGCCGCTGGACAGGGAAACCATACTGGAATCTGTGAAAAAGACTGGATGTGTTGTTACAGCCGAAGAGCATTTCATCTTCGGAGGAATGGGAGAGATGATTGCCGGGCTTCTGGCTTCCTGCAATACCGCCCCGCTGGAGATGGTTGCCATCAACGACAGGTTCGGACAAAGCGGAACGCCGGCAGAACTGATGAAGGCCTACGGACTGGATGCAGAGCACATAGCATCCGCAGCAAGACGAGCCATTTCAAGAAAGTAAATGACCGACAAGGAGATTCAGGATATATATCAGTCGGAAGGCGGGCAGATTCAGGCATTCAACCTGATAGTGCGGGAGTTTTCCCAGAGGCTTTACTGGCATCTGAGAGAACTCGTGATGAGTCATGAAAACGCCGACGATCTCCTTCAGAACACCTTCATGAAGGCCTGGAAAGCCTTGCCAGGGTTCAGGTGGGAAAGCGGGCTGTACACCTGGCTCTACAGGATAGCGACCAACGAAGCCTTCACCTTCCTCAAGAAAGAAAGACTCGGCAACAAGTTTTCGCTTACTCCTTACGAAACCCGCCTGGCAAACTGGCTGGAAGCTGATTCCTATTTCAAGGGAGACACCATCCAGCTGTTGCTGCAGCAACAGGTAGCTCAGCTTCCTGACCGGCAGAGAGCAATATTCTCGATGAGGTACTTCCAGGAAATGGAATATGCGGACATTGCAAAAATCCTGGACAGCAATCCGGATGCCGTTAAAGCTTCTTATTCTCTGGCTTACAGGAAAATAGAAAAGGCTTTGAAAGAATCTGGAATGTAGAGACTTTACTTTGGAGAAAAATGTAAATCTAAGTTTTAGAGAAAAGACTGGAAAAAGAGAAAATGAAAGACGAAAGATTAACAGATATTCTTGAAACTGAGGAGATGAGAAAGATTCCTTTCTCAGTCCCGGAAGGTTACTTTGACAGCCTGGAAGACAGGTTGTCAGAGAGTATTTTCCACAAGAACAAGGAGAGCTGGATTTCATCGCTGAAGAAAACCCTTAAGCCAGTAATGACACTTGCCGCCTCTTTCCTTATTGTAGCCGCTATGGGTTGGGGAGTCATGCGCCTGACAAAGTTGAGCCAGAACAAGATAGCCCTCAACAGCCAGGAAGAAACCTCCGAAGAAAGCGCAGATCTTATGGACAGTCTCATCAACAGATATGGAGCAATAGAAATTGCAGAGATCTACAGCAATCCTCCGATTGAGACAGACAATACCGGATCTGACATTCTTTCACAGGAAGAAAGCGATGTCCTGGAAGAATACATCACCGTCATGGCTCCGTCTTTCCCAGGTCTGATTGCCGAAGAACTGTCAAACAGCCACTAGGCCTTTCATTATTTTTGAACCTCACAACAGAATTTAAACGGTTTTTATATGAAAAAGATATTCTTTTTGATCTTTGCCTTGATGTTCTGCAGTTTGGGATGGGCTCAGAACAACAATGAAAACAAGAGAGAAGCTCGTGAAAAATGGATTGCTGAAATCCAGAGCCGCAAGATAGCGTTCTTTACAAAACAACTTCAGCTCACCCCTGAAGAGGCTCAGAAATTCTGGCCGGTTTACAACAAATGTGAAGATGAAAGAAATTCCATCAGACGTGAGATACGGAAGAGCGCCTGGGCCTTGCACAAAGCAACCAAGGAAGGGACAGCAACCGACGAAGATATCCGCGCCCTGGCAGAGACATACTATGAAAACCTTTCAAGGGAAACTGCCGTTCAAAAGTTACATTATTATGAGTATCAAAAAGTTCTCCCTATAAAAAAGGCAGCAATGGTAAGAATGGTTGAAGAGAGATTCATGAACGAACTTCTGTCTCAGTGGAGAAAGCAATCCCAACCAAAGCCAAAAGAAGATAAGAACTGATTATGATATCCAAATAAAGACAGGACCATTATAGGATAAAAGATTGCCTTGATAATCAGAACTTCAGATAAAAGTCTTTTGTGAGATTCCTATATTCGGGGGTAAACTCAAGAGAATGTTCCATAATGCAGAGGTCTTCAGACAAGATCTCTGCATTTTTTTTCAGCGAAAACTCCATCAGGACCCTTTTTGGAAACTCTTCTCCTCTTTTTGAGAAAACATTGCATTTTCTTTTGATGCAGAAGCCTTTTTCCTCAGCGACACTGGCGAAAACAGATGATTCTTCCCAGGGCAGAATAACTGAAAGAATGCCGTCTGCAACCAGTAGTTTACTTGCACCGTCCGCCAAATCATCATAACTCAGAGAATCCGTATGACGTGCGGTTTTTTTTACCTCAGAGGGATTCTTGAGGGAGTTGTTGAAATATGGGGGATTGGAGACAACAAGATTGTATTTCTGAAGTTGCTCCATTGCAAAAGACTGGAAATCCGCATTATAGACTTTCATTGTTTTCCTCCACGGGGAAGAGGTGAAATTCTTCAGGCACTGAACGGAAGAAGGGCCATCAATTTCAACTGCTTCCACAGAACAGTCCACAGCTTGTGCATCCGCCAGCCGCTGTGCCAGCATAAGGGCAATCACCCCGGTGCCGCTCCCGATGTCAAGTACCTTTGCGTTTCCTGAAAATGGAACGGAGCACCACGCACCGAGCAGCACTCCGTCTGTATTTACCCTCATGGAAACATTCTCCTGTTCCACATTGAACTTCTTGAACCGGAAGTAACTGTTTCCCATATCTGAAAAGTTATCGTCGATCAGACAAATACACCATCCTTAAGAGTAAGGCAGCGGTCACATCTTTTTGCAAGTGACTCATCGTGAGTAACAATCACAAACGTCTGGCCGTGGGTATCCCTCATCTTGAAAAAGAGGCTGTGTAGTTCCTGTTTGGTATGGCTGTCCAGATTGCCGCTCGGCTCGTCCGCAAATATGATCTTCGGGCTGTTTATCATAGCCCTTGCAATGGCTACCCTCTGCTGCTCGCCCCCGCTGAGCTCTGACGGAGGC
>Ga0247609_10004554_pt1 | contig 13752 bp, 6 predicted proteins | sample 172DNAGHGlowgp2_FD_193487 | JGI IMG/M metagenome (GOLD analysis project Ga0247609, IMG submission 193487) | Sheep rumen microbial communities from Palmerston North, Manawatu-Wanganui, New Zealand - 1728 DNA GHGlow gp2 | ecosystem: Host-associated > Mammals > Digestive system > Stomach > Rumen ...
CTCGATGCTGTAGGCAAAGCCGTATTTCTCGCGGATGTTCAAGCTGAGGCGTGAACTCATGGCCGGACCTCCAAGCACGTTGTTGAGCATCACGATGGGCATCTTCAATGGGCTGCAAAATTCGGGTGCAATTCCACCTATCATACAATGGCTCAGGTGGTTGTTGCGTTTTTCTGTGCGTTTTTCGGGGACATAGCCGTTGAAGACTTCGCGTTTTGTATTTATAAGGTGTGCAGGCTGCTCGCCGAAAAATTTCATTGCCATGCGCTCAAACTCCTTGAAGCTGATATCGCCGATGGAGGCCAAAATCATCTGTTCGGTGCTGTAGTTGTGGGCCATGAAGTCGAGGATGTCCTGCCGATGGAAGCCTTTCACCAATTCAGTGGTACCCAATATGTTGCGCGACAGCGGATGCCCTTTGAAAACCATCTCCTCAAACAAGTCGTAAATCTCATCCGAAGGTGAGTCCAAATAGGAGTTGATCTCGTCCAGGATGACTTCTTTTTCCTTGGCCAGCTCGTTTTCGGGGAAGGTAGAACGGAAGGCGATGTCGGCAAAGAGGTTGAGACTGCGCTTGTAGTGCTGCTTGAGGAAGGTGGCTTGGATGCAGGTCTCTTCCTTGGTGGTGAAGGCGTTGAGGTCACCGCCCACATTGTCGAGGCAACTCAGGATGTGATAAGCCTTGCGGTTTTGAGTGCCTTTGAAGATGGTGTGTTCCACGAAATGGGCAAGACCGTTCTCGTGGGCCAATTCATCGCGGGTGCCGGTCTCGACCATCAGGACCAAATGCGCGATTTCGCCTGGTTTTTCCTTGTGTATCAGCCGAATGCCGTTGGGAAGGACGGTTTCAGTGTATTTGTTTTCCTGCATCACATAAAAATTGTGCTGCAAAGATACGATTAATTGAAAAATTCGATGAAGCAAAGTGAGTCAAACAAAAAACATTTCTAACTTTGCAGTTTTAAAATCAAATCTTTATCTCTTATGAAAAAGCTATTCATTTTACTACTTTTGGTAACTTGTTCCATGATGGGTTTTGCACAAGCTGTCATTGATCCTTTGCTGAGTGAAGAGATGACCCGTCGCAGCGATGACGAGAAAATCAAAGTCATCGTAATCATGAAGTCGCATTACGACCGTGCGGAGATGAACCGCCGTGCCGACTATTTTGTCAACCGTTCCGAACGTCGCGAGTTTGTGGTCAACGAGTTGAAAACCTTTGCTACGGCTTCGCAGTACGACCTGCGTCATGCCCTCGCCGAGATGCAACGCCACGGCATGACGACCGAGCCTACCATTTTGTGGATGTCCAACGCCTTGAGCTTCGAGGCCAACAAGGTGGCTATCCAAAGCCTTGCGCAACGCAACGACATTGAGATGATTGGCTATGCCATCGAACGCAACTGGATCCCTGATGGCGAAGAGGCTCGTCTCGCTTCGGACACGCGCGAAATCACGCCTAACATCACCCAAGTGGGTGCCGACCAAGTCTGGGCCTTGGGCTATACGGGTCAGGGCGTTGTGGTAGCGGTCATCGACACGGGTGTCAACTACAATCACGTCGACCTTGCCGAGCATCTGTGGGATGGTGGATCGGAGTTTCCGCATCATGGTTTCGATGTTTATAACAACGACAACAACCCCATGGACGACAACGGCCACGGCTCGCATTGCTCGGGCACGGTGTGTGGCGACGGGCATGGTGCCTCGCAAACGGGCATGGCGCCTGATGCCACACTGATGTGTGTCAAATGCTTGGATGCCAGTGGTAACGGTGGAGCCGAAAGCATCTCCAATGGTATCCAATGGGCTGTTGAGCATGGTTGCGATATGTTCAGCATGTCGTTGGGCGTTCCCAATTCAACGGTTCCTGAGCGCACCTTGTTGCGCCACACCTGCGAGGCCGCCTTGGATGCTGGCGTGGTGGCTGCCATAGCTGCTGGTAACGAAGGCGACAAGCAATGGCAATACCCCATTCCTAACAATGTGCGTGTGCCAGGTAGCTGCCCTCCGCCATATATGGATGATGTTCAGGCCGAGAATCCGGGAGGACTGACTTGTTCTGTCTGTATCGGTGCCGTCGACTACAACGACGCTGCCGCCTATTTCACTTCCCATGGCCCTGTCACCTGGAGCAACACCGAGTTTGGCGACTATGCCTACAACTCCGGCATCGGCCTCATCCGTCCCGACGTGTGTGCCCCAGGCGTCGACATCAAGTCGATTAATTACCAGAGCAATACAGGCTACACTACCATGAGTGGCACCTCGATGGCTACGCCTTGTGTGGCAGGCTGCATGGCACTCATGCTGAGCAAGGACATCAACCTCTCGCCTGCCGATGTTTGCCGCATCCTTGAGGAGACGGCGCTTCCCCTGTCGGACGGCAAGAGCAATACTTTCGGCTTCGGCCGTGTGGATGTGCTCCAAGCCGTTGAAGCCATACAATTGGGAGCCATCAGATACAATTCGTTTGCCATCAATGACCCTGAGGGCAACAACAACCATCATCTTAATCCTGGCGAGTCGGTCATGATGACCTTGACATTGGACAACGTCACGGAAGATCCCGTAAGCAATGTCACCGTAGTGCTTGCTACTGAAGATCCCAATGTCACCATCACCGACAATACGGTCGACTTTCCCAACTTTGCTCCCAACGAAACCCTCACCGTGGAGAACGCCTTTGCCTTCTCGGTCAACGATCAAGTGTTGGCCAATCAGGAAATCAGGTTCGACTTGGAGGTGTATGTTGCAGGTGAAAACACGGCTACGTATGGCCTCAAGGTCAAGGTTTACGATTATTTGCTTCAATATGGCACCACCGTGGTGCTGAACGACGACAATGACAACGGCCTCCTTAATCCTGGCGAGACAGCCGACTTGCGTATCTTGGTCGATAACATCGGCAATGAGATGGCGCAAATGGTGGTGGGTACTTTGTCAACGGATTACGAATACATCACCCTCAACGAGACCGAGAAACCCTACAGCACCATCGGAGCCGATATGATGGCTTATGCCGACTTTAACGTCACGCTCGATGCTGCCGCACCTGCTGAATTTGTCATTCCTTTCACCCTCGACCTCGTGGATGCCTTCGGCCGTCATACGCTCTTGACTTTCAATTACAGGAATGCATGCAACATCATTTTCTCGCTACACGACTCCTACGGCGACGGCTGGCAAGGCAATTACCTCACGGTCAATTATTCCGATGGCATGCCTGCCGAGCAGATGACAGTCAACAGCGGCAGTTCGGCCACTTATACGAGAGAATTGGCCTCGGGCTGTGAGGTGACGCTCACCTGGCACAACGGCCAATGGACCTCAGAATGCAGCTTCGAGGTGACCTATGAAGATGGCACGGTCATCTACCAGAATAGCGGCGGATTTAGTGGCACGCAGTCCTTTACCGTTAACTGTAGCGGAGGGGCTGGGGCACAAGAGTTTTGCAATCCGGTCAGGAACCTGGTCTACGAGTTAGTCGGCCATGATGTGGTTTTGACTTGGGATGCTCCCGAGAACGGAACCCCAACGGGTTACGAGGTTTATCGCGAGACGGTGCTGCTAACTACTACCACGGAACTGACTTACACCGATGCCGATCTTGAGGAAGACCTTTACAACTATTGCGTCTATGCCGTTTACAACGATTGCCAGAGCGAGTTTGTCTGCCTTGAGGCAGAGGTGACGGTGTGCGGCCCTGTTCAGAACTTGGACTATACTATTGACGACGACCTCCTGCTTACCCTCACTTGGGAAGCGCCTGAAGACCCGACGGGATTGGTTGAATACCAAATCTTTATGGATGACGAGCAAATGGGAACGGCCAACGAGCTGACCTATGCATTCAATGTAACCATCGGACAACATGATGTGGCGGTGAAGGCCGTTTTCGCCGAGTGCGAGAAGGCTGAGCATGTGCACATTTGCATTCTTCCAGCGGTGGAGAATCTGTCTTATAACTTGGTTGGCAACACGGCCCTCATTAGCTGGGACGAAGTCGAAGGCATTGAACAATATGAAATTACGGTCAACGGGCAGATGTCGCTTATTTCAGATGTCACGTACGCTTCTATAGTGGAAGACGGCCTGAACACGGTCACAGTGGAACCCGCATCTGAGAGTTGCTATACGCTGAAGAGTGAAATCGAGATTTGCTACTGCAAGCCCGTCGAGAACTTGAGATTCGTCAAATTGGATGCTGACGGCATGTTGCATTTCCAGTGGGATGGATCGTCGAACGACAGCTATTATGAAGTCACTTGCAACGGCGCGGATGCCCAAACGGTTTATTCGTCAGATGCCGTGTTTGCTGCCGAAGTCGGAACGAACACAATCAGCGTGGTGGCGCATTCCAACTTTGGTTGCAATTCCGATCCGGTCAGCCTGACGCAAAACGTGTGCATTGGCGTGGATGGCTTCGACTATTCGTTTGAAGGTGCCTTGGTTACCATCACATGGAATGGCGATGCCGAGTCCTATAAGGTTATGATCGACAACGATTGGCTTTTGCCCGAAACGGTTGAAACGTCATCCTATACCACAGCCTTGGAGGGCAGCCATTTCATCGAGGTGACGCCCGACTATGGCGACGTGTGTGTTGCCTTTACCGCCCGCTTCGATTTCGAGGTCATCAATGTGGTGCCCGAAATCCGCATCGTTGATGTTCGCGAAGGCCACATGGCCACGGCTTGGAATGCAGTGGAAGGTGCCACAGCCTACAACCTCTATCGTGATGGCGAACTGATTGCCGAAAACCTCACCGCTACGGAATACAACGACACCGAGATGGCCGTCAATATGCAGCACTGCTATACGGTGAAGGCCATGTACGATAAGGGTATCTCCGCCTATTCCAACGAGGCTTGCGCCAACTACTTCGCAGGCATTGACGAAAACGACGGCATGGTCAACATCTTCCCCAACCCGACCACCGACAAGATGACCCTCGAATGCGCCGGCATGAGTCAAATCGATGTCTACAATGTTGAAGGCAAACTTGTTAGGAGCATCCATATGGAAGACGACAGTTGCCAGATCGACAACCTCGAAAACGGCATCTACATGCTTCGCATCCGCAAGGGCGATGAAACCCTCGTCCGTCGTGTGGTGAAGATGTAATGTCGTTTTTGAATTGAAAATCAAGGTCGCTTCGCATCAAGCGGCCTTTTTTCTTATTTTTGCAAATTCAATACTAAAGCAAGTCTTATTTCGTTAATTTGAAAAAAGGTAAGCATGCGCAAGTTTTTTATACCCTTATTCCTATTTTTTGGCATTTCGCTGTCGGCACAGATGCCTAAAGACATCATGAAAGACCCCATCCCCGTGGCCATGTTTCAGGCGACATACGCTTTTCATGTCCCCGGTTTCGACACAAAGGATTTGTATGGCGTTAGCCACGATGTGGGAGGCGGCTTTTGCTTTAAGACCGAGTCCAACTGGCTGCTCACGCTTAACGGTAACTACATCTACGGCCCCAAGGTGAAAGGCGACCGTGTGGAAATACTAGGCGAGGCTATTACCACGGATGTGGGCGAAATCATAGGCAGTGCGGGTAGTTTCGCGCTTTTGGAACTCAACCAACGTGGCTTCCATTTTCAAGGCGAGGTAGGTAAGCTGTTTTCATACGGCTCCAATCCAAACAGCGGCTTTTTCGTGCAAGGCGGTCTCGGCTATCTGTGCAACCGCATCCGCATCGACTATCAGCAGTCATCGCTCAACGTGCCTTTGCCAGTCGACAAGGACTATCGTTTTGGCTACGACCGCATGCGCGGTGGTATGGCGGCACATCTTGAGGCGGGTTATCTGCTGCTCAACGATACCCGTTTGCTCAATTTGTCGGTTGCCCTTGAGGTGACTTATGCCCGTACCCGCGACCTTCGCGACTACGACTTCCGCGTGTTCAAAAACCCGGAGACCGGCTTGATGGAGCCTGTGGGCTACACCGACCCGAACAAACGCTACAATGACTTTTATTATGGCATCCGCGTCACTTGGAGCATTCCGACCTACGAACGCAAGCCGCAGGATTTCTATTATAATTAATAGGTGTCGGTCTTATATACCATAGGTGTCCTGCTGTATTCTCTCGGCGTGAAGATAGCCGCTTTGTTCGGCAACGTCAAGGCTTTGCAGTGGGTAGAGGGACGCAAGCATCATTTGGCTGAGCCGCAGGCTCAGCCAAATGATGCTTGGATTTGGTTCCACGCAGCCTCGTTGGGTGAGTTCGAACAAGGTCGTCCCGTTATCGAGGCACTGAAAAAAGAATGTCCCCAATACAAGATCCTTCTGTCGTTTTTCTCGCCCTCGGGCTATGAAATCCGTAAGGACTATCCTTTGGCCGATGAGGTACTCTATCTGCCGTCGGACACACATGGTCATGCCGTTCGATGGGTGCAACGCCATCATTTTGTGGCGGCGTTCTTCATCAAGTACGAGTTTTGGTTCAACTATATGCAGGCGTTGAAGGATGCGGGCATTCCTTTGTTCTATATCTCTCTCATTCTGAAGCCTGATTCCTATTTCTTCCGCTGGTATGGGACTTGGTTTTTCCGCCAATTGAAGAATGTGACGCATTTCTTCGTGCAGGACGACACCACAGCCCAACTGCTTCGATCCAATGGCTTGACGAATGTCACCGTATGTGGCGACACGCGTTTCGACCGTGTGGCTGCCATTGCCCAGCAAGCCAAGCCTTTCCCCGAGGTGGAGCAGTTCATCGGTGGACGCCAATGCATCATTGCAGGCAGCACTTGGCCACCCGACGAGAAGCTGTTGGTTGACTTCTACCAGAAAATGCCTGAAGGGTATTGTCTCATCATCGCTCCACACGACATATCCGAGTCGCATGTGGCGCAAATCAAGGTCTTGTTCCCCGACAATCAGCTTTATACTGAACTTGATGCGCAAAAGCATTCAAAGGTATTAATCATCAACACGATTGGTATCTTGTCGCAGTTGTATCAATATGCACGGTTTGTGTACATCGGCGGTGGCTTCGGGGTGAACATCCACAACATCCAGGAGCCGGTCACGTTTGGCTGTCCGGTGGTATTTGGTCCCAAATACAAGAGTTTCAAGGAAGCCGTCGACTTGGTTGGACTGGAAGGGGCTTTCTCTATTGAGGATGCATGGGCATTGGAGTCGGTTTTTGGGCGATTGATGCATGATGAGACGTTTTACGCTAAAGCATCCGAAACCTGCCGAAACTACCTTAATTCTCAAGTTGGAGCCACGGAAAACATCGTAAAAGGCTTTAAAAAGACACTTTTTTCATAAAAAAAGCGGCTTTTTTTTGGATTGTTGATTTTATTGTCTAATTTTGAAGGCTAATTTCTCGTTGAAATTCAGCTTGATAAAAAACAATGCCTATGCAAGACAATCCACAGACGCTCCAACTCCCTCGCATTGGACTCAGCCAAGGCGACTTCAACGGCATCAGTTACGAGGTTATGCTGAAGACCTTTTCCGATGCACGTATGTTCGAAACTTTCACTCCTATCTTGTATGGACAATCCAAGGCATTCTCCTATTACAAGAAGAATTTCGGCATGGAAAGCCCCAACTATGCCTTGACGCGCGATGTTCGGCAGGCTGGTGACAAGAAGTTCAACATTATCAACATTGTGGAAAACGAATTGAAGATTGAGCCGGGGACTCCTTCCGATAGTTCTGCCGAGATGTCGGTGCTTTCTATGAAAAGGGCTGCCGACGACCTCCAAAATGGTCTCCTCGATGCCTTGGTAATGGCTCCCGACAATCCTTTGGTAGCGAAGAGCAATCGTGATTTCCTGCTGTCGTTCCATAAGGAAGCCGACCCCTTGCAGGTGTTGGTGTGCGGACAGCTTCGTGTCGCATTGGCCACGGGCGATGTGACTTTGCGTTCGGCACTTGACCAAATCGACATCCGTTTTCTCGTGTCTAAGCTCGACACCTTGGCGCAGGCTTTGAAAACGGATTTCGGTATCAGCTCACCGAAGATTGCCGTCATGGGTGTGAATCCACATTCGGGCTCGATACCTATGGGCGATGACGAGAAGGTGGTGAAAGCGGTCGGTGATGCTCAGGCAAAGGGAGTCTTTGCCTTTGGCCCATTCTCGGCTTCACAGTTGTTTGCAGCGGGCTGGTGGAAGAAATACGATGCCGTAATGGCCATGTACTATGAGCAGGGTGTGTTTCCGTTGAAGTTCCTATCGACGGAAGGATATGCCTATTATTGGGCAGGCTTGCCCGTGGTGTGTGCTGCTCCGCTGCATGGCCCTGCCTACGACATTGCCAACCAGAACAAGGCTATCCCAGACTCCTACCGCAAGGCGGTATTCCTTGCCGCCGATGTGGTTGATCATCGTAGAGAGCAATAAAAAAAGGAGGCTTAAGCCTCCTTTTTTTATTGCTGTATGCAAATGACTTACTTCACCACGAACTTGATGGTCTTGTTGAAACCATTGGCGCTGATGGTGCAGAAGTAGATGCCGCTCTTAAGGTCGAGGCTGATGGCGTTTTCACCCATCTTCAGGCTCTTGTTGAACTGCTTCACAGTTTGGCCAACGAGGTTGACGATACTGATGTTTGCTTCAACATCCTGAGACGACTTCACGACCACATAGTCAGTGGCGGGGTTAGGATAAAGGCCGTAGACCACATCCTTGGCATCTGCGTTCTCTTCAACATTCCAGTATTCCGGATTGACTTTAACGGCATGGTAAGTGTTTTCGGAAGCATTGCCTTGGTTCGGGCCGTCACCCCAATACAGACCGATTTGGTCGTCGCTCATGAAACCAAACCAGAATTCACCAGGGGTATAGGTGTTGGTGGCAGAAACCGTGAAGACGTTGTCGGAGTAGAGGAACATGAAGTTGATTTCTTCGTCGGTGAGGTCGTCAACGATTTGATCCCAATAGCCTTTGTCAACATTGCGATAGCTCACATAAATGCTTCTGTAGTAGTAAGTGCCATTGTCGTCAAGACGTCTGACGCAAGGGGCAGAGTAGGCGCAGGCGAGGTTGCCGTAGGGGTCGCAGCTAAGAGCCGGATGGCCTGAAGCTCCGTAGAATCTGGCACGATAATCATCTTCATGGTAGAATTTGTCATTATTCCATTCGTAGCCTTCGAACATCGGAATGTAACCAATCCATTTGGTTGAATCGGGCACCATGTGGACATAACCGGGCTCGTCAACGATAGGCCACCAAAGACGTGCGGCATGGAACGGGTTGGGATGGGCAAAATGCTCTTCCAAGGAAGTGCCCAAATATTCCGGGTGCTCGGTGTCTTGGATTGGAGCTTCCTGGGTGTCGTTCCAATAAAGGATACCGTCAACGCTACGGCCTGACCAGCTGGTGTAATAACCAGGTTCGTTTTCCAACGAGTGAGTCATTTCTAAGGTGTTTAATGCGACATGTGCAACACCGTTGTTGTCGATGACAATGGAGCCATTCATGGGCATGAAAAGGGTGTCGCCATAGTCAAAGACCTCATCGAGTGAGCGGCCTTCGTGGGGGTGCTCCCAAACTTTCGTGGTTTCCCAGGTCTGACCATCATCGGTCGACTTGAACATCCAGGTGCTGTTGGTAAGGCAACCTGAATAAAGGAGGGCGACGGTGTGGCCATTGGAGGCCATGCAATAGTCGTCGGCTGAGAAGTTGTCCACCTCATAGCCAAGACCGAGGTCGGCGAGAGGGCCATAGCTGACGGTCCAGTTTTCAGCGTCTTCCGAACGCCACATGACGGTGTGGGAGTGGACTTCATCACTACTTACTTGGTGCTGGAGAGCGCCTACAGCAATGATAACGTTGTGGTTGTCACCGCAGGTGACCACTCTTGGCCAAGTGGGGTATTCGCTAGGGTAAGGATAACCCTCTGGATGATCCGGAAGGGGACCCATGTATCTCCATTCTCCTTCGCCAGCGATGTCTCTTACGAAGCATTGCATGTGGTTATTGCCGTGGCAAAGCATGATTTCGCCGTCTTTCCATGGGGCGATGGAAGGCCAACCTGTTCTAAAGTCTTCAAGGCGGGATTCAGGCTGAGCGCTCCATTCACCGCCTTTGTAGAAGTTGTAACCAGTACCACGGTCAGCAGCTGATTGGTTGAATTCGTGTGACATTGTGGCAGCCATAGCAACCGAGCCATCAGGCAACTGATACATACGGTTGGCGCAGTAATGGTTGGATTGGAGGTCGTAGGTGGTCATCATGGTCTCGCCGTCTTCGAGGTCATCGTATCTGTTGACGACGACACTCTTTGCGGTTTGGGGAGCGAAGTTAGTCGCTGTGGCGTTGACATTTTCTTTACCCAATGCAACTTTCTTGGCGCTTGTCGTGGCTTGACGGATGTCATTCTTGGCAACACGCTGTTGTGCAAAAGCACTGAAGCCTAATGCAAGGCTTAAGGATAGTAAAAGTACTCTTCTCATTTTTGTGCGTTTTTAAGTTAATAATACGATAATTAGTCTCAATTTGGAGTGCAAATATAAACATATTTCGAAAAACGTTAACATGGAAGAAATTTTTTTTCGTTTTGCGACGATGACAATAAAAAAAGGAGACCCGGAAGTCTCCTTTTTTTATTGACCTAAGTCAGTATTCTTACTTCACCACGAACTTGATGGTCTTGTTGAAACCATTGGCGCTGATGGTGCAGAAGTAGATGCCGCTCTTGAGGTCGATGCTGATGGCGTTTTCACCCGTCTTCAGGCTCTTGTTGAACTGCTTCACAGTTTGGCCAACGAGGTTGACGATGCTGATGTTAGCTTCAACATCCTGAGATGACTTCACAACCACATAGTCAGTGGCAGGGTTAGGATAGATGCTGTAAACCACATCCTTGGCTTCGTAGTTTTCAGGCACGCTCACATATTCCGGATCAGCAATGATCTTCATGGCGTGGATGGTGTTTTCTGAAGCAGTGGGTTGTGTAGCACCGTTGCCCCAATACAGACCAATTTGGTCGTCGCTCTGGAAACCGACCCAGTATTCACCAGGAATATAGGTGTTGGGAGCGGAAACGGTGAAGAAGTTGTCAGAGTAGAGGAACATGAAGTTGATATCTTCGTCGCAGAGGTCGTCAACGATTTGTTCCCAGTAACCTTTGTCAACATTGTAGTAGCTTACGTAGATGCTTCTGTAGTAGTAAGTGCCATTGTCGTCAAGACGTCTGACGCAAGGAGCTGAGTAAGCGCAGAGAAGGTTGCCATAGGGGTCGCAGCTGAGGGCTGGGTGACCTGAAATGCCATAGAAATGGCGTTGATATTCGTCTTCGTTATAGACCTTGTCAACGTCAAATTCGTAGCCTTCGTACAGCGGCATATAACCAATCCATTTGGTTGAATCGGGGATCATGTGTACATAGCCAGGTTCGTCAACGATAGGCCACCAGAGACGTGCGGCATGGAACGGGTTAGGATTGGCAAAGTGACCTTCGAGTGAAGTGCCAACATATTCTGGGTGATAGGTGTCTTGGATGGGACCTTCTTGGGTGTCGTTCCAATAGATGATACCATCGGAACCACGCCAGAACCAGTAGGAGTAGTAACCAGCCTCTTGGCCTTCAGTACGCATCATTTCCATTACGTTCAGAGCAACGTGAGCGGTGCCGTTGTTGTCGATGACGATAGCACCATTCATGGGTCTGAAGAGGGTGTCTTCATAGTAGAAGCTCATATCATTCAAATCGGCTCCTTCATACGGGTCTTCCCAAACTCTTCTGTTGGTCCAGGTCAGACCATCGTCGGTTGATTTGCACATCCAAGCGCTGTTGGTCATGGAACCTACATAAAGGATAGCCACATTGTGTCCATTGGCAGCGATGGCGTAGTCTTCGGCAGAGAAGCCACCATTAACTTCATAACCTTCAGCAGCAAGAGGGCTATAGGTGCAGGTCCAGTTCTCGGCATCTTCCGAACGGAGATAGACTTGGTAGTGCTCGACTACGTCGGAACTGACGCTGTGTTGGATGTCGCCAATCACGTGGATGATGTTGTGGTTGACACCAGAGGTGGCAACTCTCGGCCATGAAGCATCGTCAGCATAGGGGAAGCCTTCAGGGCTAATCGGGAGTTCGCCTCTGTATTCCCATTCACCTTCACCGGCAATTTCTCTGGTCCAGCAGCGCATCGGAGCGTGCGAAATGAGGATTTCACCTTTTTCACCCCATTGAGCGATGGTAGGCCAACCTGTTCTCATACTTTCAACGCGGGCTTCAGGTTGATCCATCCATTCGCCTGTTTCGGCGTTGTAGAAGTTGTAGCCAGTACCACGGTCGGTAGCCGATTGGTTGGCTTCATGTGAGAAAGTGGCAGCCACAGCGGCCGATCCGTTTTCCAATGCATACATACGGTTGGAGCAATAGGAGTTGGACTGCAGGTCGTACATGGTCATCATGGTTTCGCCGTCTTCAAGGTCTTGGTATCTGTTGACGACGACACTCTTAGCGGTTTGCGGAGCAAAACTGGTTGCAGGGTTGATTTTCTCGTTACCCACGGCAACTTTTTGGGCTTTTGCTTGGCCAAAACGAATGTCATTTTTGGCAGCACGCTGTTGTGCAAAAGCACTGAAGCCTAATGCAAGGCTCAATGAAAGTAGTAATACTTTTCTCATTTTTTTTGTGATTTTAATGGTTAGTTGTTACGATAATTAGTCATTATTTGGGCTGCAAATATAATCATTTTTGGAATAGTAAAGGTTAGAACGGCATTTTTTTTGATTTTTTTCGAGAGACTTCTCATTAGTGAATCTCAAAAAAACTTTTTTCTTGTAAAACGAATAGTTTTTATTCCTACTTTTACACCCTCAAAAACTTTATCCTATGAAAAAGATATTTCTACCCTTAATGTTGCTCTGCCTCGCGGCTTGCAGCAATGAACCCAAAGCTGATTATGTCGCCGACCCTGCCAAGTATGTTGATCCTTTCATTGGAACAGGCGGCCATGGCCATACTTTCCCAGGTGCCACGGTGCCTTTCGGTATGGTGCAGTTCAGCCCCGACACCCGCATGAACGACTGGGACGGCTGCTCGGGCTACCACACCTCCGACAACACCATCCTCGGCTTCAGCACCACCCACCTCAGCGGCACGGGCTGCTCTGATTATGGTGACTTCAGGTTTATGCCCATCGTGGGCGAGGTGAAGCTCGACAAAGGTGATGAAAGCAATACTGCTTCGGGCTACCGCTCAGCTTTCCAACATGAGAATGAGGATGCCAAGGCAGGCTACTACGCTGTGCTTTTGGACGACTATAATACTAAGGTGGAACTCACCACTGGCGACCGCGTGGGCATGATGCGCTGTGCTTTCCCGAAAGGAGCGGATGCCCACATGTTCCTGGATATGGTTGAAGGTGTCAACGATGAGTTTGTGTATGAAGCCAATCTCAAGGTGGAAGGGGAGAACGCCATCAGCGGTTTCCGTCGCACGCGTGACTGGGCCAACGAGCAATACCTTTATTTCTATGCCGAGTTCTCCAAACCATTCAATGGCTATTCTTTCTTCGATAATGGTGAAAAGGTGGCTGCGGATACAGCTGCAAGCGATAAGCTTAAGGCATGTTTTGATTTTGATACTGCAGAAGGTGAGCAAATCGTCATGCGTATCGCCATTTCCGCCGTCGATGTGGAAGGCGCCAAGAACAACCTGAAAGCCGAACTCGCTGATGGTGACTTCGACTTCGATGCCTTAAAGCAAAAAGCATACGACAAGTGGAACAAGGAATTGATGCGTTACGAGGTTGCCGATGCCAACGAATCAAAC
>Ga0247609_10004557_pt1 | contig 13750 bp, 10 predicted proteins | sample 172DNAGHGlowgp2_FD_193487 | JGI IMG/M metagenome (GOLD analysis project Ga0247609, IMG submission 193487) | Sheep rumen microbial communities from Palmerston North, Manawatu-Wanganui, New Zealand - 1728 DNA GHGlow gp2 | ecosystem: Host-associated > Mammals > Digestive system > Stomach > Rumen ...
AAATACAAGCTTTAAAAGAGCTAGGATACACAGAAATAAACGAATCTAATGCAGCCGAAGTATTTGAAAAAATAGCAGAAATAGAATCAAGAAAGGCCTAAGAGCCTTTTTTAAGTCCCCTATTGAATTTTAAAAGAAAAGTAGGGAATTTATATTTTTTTAATATAAAAACCCTCTATCTCCTTTTAAAATACGAAATAAGATGATAAGAAATATCATCTTTTAATATCTCGATTCCAATTTTCAAATCCCCTATTTTAATATATAAAGAAATAGGGGAGTAATATCCAATTATATATATAATTTTAATATATACAAAATACTAATTATTAATCGAAACGTATAAATTATCACCTAATCATATCTCGATGCCGATTTTAAAAATATAATTATAAATAAATAAGTAATAAGATGATAATCTGATCATTAATTTGATTCTCGTTTTCGATTTCAAATCCCCCTATTTATATTAAATTTAAAGTAGGGGAAGTGAGGTGGGCAATTGTCCATCTTTTTATATTTCATTGCCGATTTTCATCTACCTCAAATGATAGATTATTCATTATTTCAAAATTCATTTCCAATTTTTAAAAACAAAAATAATTTTAAAAAATAAATATTTAAATTTTAAATTTAAATTCTAAATCAAATTTAATTTCTAATTAATATATAAATAATAAAGTATATATTATATAAAAAGAAAAAAGAAAAAAGAAATAAACTAGATAATTACCAATTATCTATTATTTATTTCTAAGTTTCTTTATTCGTATAATATATATTATGTTAACCAAAGAGAAAGAGAAAATAAAGAGTACTAATATTAATATATACCCTATTTATTTTCTTCTAACTTTTTATTCTTACATAATACTGTTTCTCTCTTGTTTTGAGAATTAATAAAAGTACATTCACATAAAGCATAACGACATTCATCAGGACATTCAACAACTTTATTACATTTTTCTAATCTTAATTCTTCATAATTTCTTGGTCTTACAGAAGAAGGATCATCAATAATATCTTTTGTTTCTTCCATTTTCAATTCAATATCAGTAATAAGTAAATCATATTTTGAACTTGCAATTATTTGTTCTCCATCAGCAACAACAGCTTTTCCTATACTATTTTTTAAATTTACAAGTTCACTATATAATAAACGACATGAATTAACATTATTACTATCACATAAGTATTTATTATTTAAATACACAACCCAATCATTAAATATACTATATACTTTTTCTTGTATTAATCCCCTCTTCTCATCATTTTCCTTATACAAAGCTATAGTTTTACCAATTGGCATCAAATCTTCCGTTTTAGAAGATATATAATACTTTTCTAATGACTCATTTATAACCCTAGAATAGTTATATAAATTATTATAATAATAACTCTTTCCTATAAAAAAAGCCCCTACTCCAAATAGTAATACTAAAACAAGTGTAATTATTTTCTTTTTCATATTATTCACCTTTCTTATTCCTTGGATGATATGTATAATCATCTTTTAATTTCTCATTAATTAAATGAGCATATATTTCTGTAGTTGAAATATCTTCATGTCCAAGTAGTTCTTGAATAACTCTTAAATTCGCTCCATGACTTAACAAATGAGTAGCAAAAGAATGTCTAAGAACATGTGGAGAAACTATTTTCTCAATACCAGACCTTTTAGCTTCCTTTTTTAATATTTTAAAAAAAGCTTGTCTAGAAATATTCTTTTTACTATTACTAATAAACATATAATCCGATAAACTACTACCAAGTATTATTGCACGATACTCATTTAAATAAATAGATAAATACTTAAGAGCAACATCTGCAATAGGCACAATCCTCTCTTTTTTTCCCTTACCAAATACTCTTACTATACATTCATCAAAATCAACATCATTTACTTTTAAATTAATTAACTCTGATATTCTAAGACCAGTTGCATATAAAAGTTCTAACATGGCTTTATTCCTATAATCATATTCATTATTAAGAGGAATATCCAAAAGTTTATTAATTTCATCTTCTGTTAAATAAACGGGTAATTTTTTAGGAATTTTAGCATTAATAATATTTTCACAAGGATTATTAGTAATAATTTTTTCATCAACTAAAAAATTATAAAATGAAGTAAGGACAGTAATATGATGAGCCAGACTTCTTGCTTTTAGATCTTTTACAGAAGATAAATATCTTTGCAATTCATCATAAGATAAATCAAGAACATTACCCTTAAAATACAAATCAAATCTTTTTAAATCGTAAAAATAACTTTTTATTGTATTATCACTTAAAGCTCTCTCATATTGTAAATAGCTTATATACTTTTCAATATAAATATTTGGAGTATATTCAGCATCCATTATACATCCCTACCCTATAAAAATTATAATATTTTTTTTAATAAAAGTCTATTATAATATCATGATATAATGATATAATTAAAAAGTAATTTATTAGAGGTGATTAAATGGAAATACTAGCTGATAAACTTAGACCAAAAAATCTAGACGAAATAATCGGCCAAACACATCTAATAGGCCCTGGAAAAATAATAAGAAATTTAGTAGATAATAATCATTTAGTAAGTATGATACTTTATGGCAAACCTGGAATAGGAAAAACATCAATTGCTACCGCTATAGCTAACACAATTAATAAACCTTTTCGTTTATTAAATGCAACAATAAATAATAAACAAGATTTTGATATAGTAATAGAAGAAGCCAAAATGGAAGGTGAAATGATTGTAATAATGGACGAAATACATCGTCTGAACAAAGATAAACAAGACTTATTATTGCCTTATATAGAAAACGGTTTAATAACACTAATTGGTATGACTACCTCTAATCCATATCATAAAATAAATCCAGCAATAAGAAGTAGATGTCAAATATTTGAACTAAAAGAATTAACTATTAATGATATAATACAAGGTATTAATAGAGCTCTACCCTTATTAAAAGATATAAAAATTACTGAAGAAACAAAAGGATTAATAGCAAAACTATCATCAGGAGATCTTCGAAACGCCTTAAACCTCTTAGAAATAGCCTATTATGGCACAGAAGACAAAATAATAACTAACGAAATAATCGAACAAATTAATCCTAAAGCAATATTCTTTTCAGATGCTAATGAAGATGGCCATTACGACGTTTTATCCGGTCTTCAAAAATCAATACGTGGTTCAGATGTTAATGCCTCGTTACATTATTTAGCAAGATTAATAATATCAGGTGATTTAGATAGTATATATGGACGATTAAGTGTTATAGTATATGAAGACATCGGTTTAGCAAATCCTTCCCTAGGTCCAAAACTAATGGCAGCTATTAATGCTGCAGAACTAGTCGGACTACCAGAAGCAAGAATACCACTTGGTACCATCGTAACTGAAATGGCGCTTAGTCCAAAAAGCAATAGTGCCCATATCGCTTTAGATTTAGCAATAGAAGATATCGAAAAAGGGAACGTGGGCAATTTACCAATACATTTAAAAACCAACTCACCATTATACAAATATCCTCACGATTATCCCAATTCATGGGTAAAACAGCAATATTTACCAGATAAAATTAAAAATAAAAAATATTATAAAGCAAAAAATAATAAATACGAACAAAGTTTAAATAAACTACATAATGAAATGATAGGAGAAAAAATATGAAAATAGCAATAATTGGTACAGGAGCTTATAGCTCTGCTATCGCCGAACAATTATATAAAAAAAACAAAAATATTATAATGTGGACTGAATCCCAAGAAAAATATGAAGATTATATAAAAAAAAGATGTATAACCGGTATAATAGAAAATCATTCTTTACCAAAAGATATAAAATTAACTACAAGTTACGAAGAAGCTATAAAAGATGCTGAAATAATATTCTTAGTACCTGCTGCAGCATATGTAGGAAAAATATGTCAAGATATTAAAGATTTAGTAACTAAAAAACAAATAGTATGTATTGCCTCCAAAGGTATAGATAATAACAAATGTGAATTCTTAAGCGATATAGCATCCAACACCTTGAAAACCAAAAAAATAGCAAATATAAGTGGTCCATCCTTTGCAGTGGATATGCTAAGTAATAATCCTATTGGTCTATCTATAGCAAGCAAAAACAAAAATATAATAAAAACAATAAAAGAGGTATTATCAAACGATACATTAAAATTAAGAGAAAGCAATGATCCAATTGGAATCCAAATATGTGGTAGTATAAAAAATGTTATAGCAGTAGCATCAGGTATATTAGATGGTTTAGGATATCCAGAATCAACAAGAAGTTTTCTAATAACTGAAAGTCTTCATGATATAAAAGAATTAATATCAAAACTTGGAGGAAATCCTAAAACCATCCTATCATTCGCTGGAGTTGGAGATTTACTTCTTACTTGTACATCTACCAAAAGCCGTAACTTTAGTTTTGGTAGAGTTCTAGCTACTGGAGACAAAAAGAAAATAGCTGCTTATTTAAACGAAAATACGGTAGAAGGTTATTACACACTAAAAAGTATTTATAAACTAGTAAAAAGGAAAAGAATAAAAATGCCTATAATTGATTTAATATATGAAATAGTAATGAATAATAAAAATCCTAATTTACTAGGAGAATTTCTAATAAATAAAAAATAGAATATTCAAAATATTCTATTTTTTTAATCTTCTAATTCCCCATCAAATTCTTCTTCATCTATAGATTCATCATCAAAAACATCTTGAGTATCAATATTTTCAATTTTTTCTATTTCAACATCATCATCTTCTTGAGGGGCTTCTTCTAAAACAATTTCTGTTTCATCTTCTTTTGAAATCTCTAAAAAATCATTAATAGTCTTTTTTATTTCATCCTTTTCTTCTTCAGTTTGTGCATTAGATAATAAAAAATCTAAATAAGTGGTTTTTTCACAAAAAGTTAGTTCAGGATTATTTAAAGTACTATCTTTCATGATTTCATCTAGATTACTAGTCTCTACCTTTTCTTCATCCATAAAACACCATTCCCATTTATATTATATCATTAATTACAAAACTTGCCATAAAAAATCCAGCACAATTTGGAACAAATACAAAAGAACCAACTCCCTCCCTAGGTTTACAAGGTATTTCTGTACTTGTTACAACTCTAATTTTATAATTTATTCTCTTTTTACGCAAGATACTCCTAATTTTTTTAGCTAAAGGATCATAGTTAGTTTTCCAAATATCCGTAATAACTAATTTAGATGGATCAAGTCTATTACCAGTTCCCATAGCAGCAATAAATTTAACATTATATTCTTTACATTTCTCAATAAGCAATACTTTAGTATTAACACTATCACAACAATCTAAAACATAATCATATAAAGTAAAGTCTATATCATTAATATTAGACTCATCTAGAAACATTTTCTTACAATCAACTAAAATATCAGGATTAATACTTTTAGCTCTAATAGAAGCTTCTAAAACCTTATTATGGCCCATATTATTAACATTTGATAATAACTGTCTATTAAGATTACTAGAATCAAAAACATCAGCATCTATAACTGTTATTCTTCCAACTCCAGATCTAACCAAAGCTTCAAAGGCCGCTCCCCCTACTCCACCTAGACCAACAATAAGGATATTCAAATTTTTAATTTTTTCTAATTGATCAAAAGATATGATACGTAAAGACCTTTCAAACATAATATCACCATTTCAAAACAATAAAAAACCTAAGATAGATTTACATGTGATAAAAAACCTGCTCTCCACAGGTGGGCGTCACATAACTTATATTAGGATCCCTACACTTAATAAGCAAGGTCTTCAACACAATAAGCTAATTAGACTCCCTTATAAATCACTTACTCGGTTTTTATTAAAGTAAATCATATACTTAGGTAATTAGATTATAACATCTAAATTTTATTTTGTAAACACCTAGATAATATATATATTATTTAAATACTTTATCTTCCTTGATTTGCACTACCAATCGGTGCTAAACCAACTAAAGAAGGATTTAAATTTTGATTATTAACTGGAGGAACTCCTGGAGAAGGAGTCGGAAAGAAATTATTAGGCGCTAACCCATCTTGAACTCCACCAGCATTACTTCCTTCATTATTACCTTCTTCCTCAGTAATGGTTTCAACATTTGTAACAGGACTATTAACTACAATGTTTTCATTACTAGCTACAGGATTATTAAGAGTATTACTACTAGAACCATTACTATTTATACTACTCTCTCCAATTACTTGAGTCATATCTTGTAACTTCCAACAATTATTTACATCACAAGAATTACTATTAGGAGCTGGATTAGGCATTTCCATCTTTATAACCATCGGTAATTTAAAAGCGCCACCAAATCCTACACAATTACCTGGTTGAAGAATCTTTTGTTTTTCTATAACATCAGCAGATATATTAGGTAACATAGTTCTAATATACTCAATATCTCTTGGGTGAGTCATCTTAAATATCAAGAAATTACTACACTGTGCAATAACAGTTTCAGATATTTCAACAGGTCTTTGCGAAATAATATTTAAAAGAACACCATATTTACGTCCTTCTTTAGCAATACGATCAAAAATATTATATCCTATTAAAAATACATCAGCATCTTTCATAACATATCTATGAGCTTCTTCTAAAAATAAATGGAAAGGCATCTTAGCTCTTTGCTTTCTTGATTTAGCAAAATCAAAGAACATTCTAGCCATTATTTTAACAATTATCTTAGCTTGCGTATCATCAATATCTTCTAAATTAATATTAATTACTTGAGCTTTAGTTGTTCTATTCATAACTAAATTAGAAATATAATTATCCATAGAAATATATTGCTCTGATTTATATACATTAGCAATTTTACTATTCATTATTGCTTGTAATCTTACCTTTAATAACATAGAATCATCATATAATTGTTCATTATCTTGAAAACCTTCACTAATCAAAGTAAATTCAAGAGCTTGAGCATAATCTTTCATAGAATAGAAAGCATTAACAGGCTCTTCTATCATTTCTAAATCCTCATTTATATGTCCTAAAATATACTCAGTAATTAACACAGATTCTCCAAAATTACCATTACTATCTATTTCAAAACATTCCGATAATGTTCTAGTATAACCAAGGCCTTGAATAGTGCTACCAAAATCAAAATCAGCAGTATGACACACCTCTAAAACCTTAAAAATTTGATTCTTTTTATTTGCAGTAATTTGATTACTATACAAAATAGCCATTAAAGCTTTAGCAATTAAATGATTTTTATATTCTTCAGCTTGTTTATCATTTTTACTAAATATTCTTGTAAGTTTTAAAGCTCTCTCTAAAATAGGTATTTGACTATGTTTATCAGCTTGTAACATAATAGTCAAATCATCAAGATTTAATAAATGAAATGGAATATGTAATTCATAATCTGTTTCTTCTTGTAAATTAGTAGTAATAAATTTATAAGAATAATTAGGATTATATTTATCTAATTCTGCAAAAGCCGTCTTATACTCACCATAAGCATCAAAAATAAATATATTAGCATTAAAAGATATTAGTTTAGGATTAGCAAAAATATTTTGAACTATTCTTGCTACACCACAAGATTTACCAGAACCAGTATTACCAAATACAGCCATATGATTAGCAAACAAATTATTAATATCTGCACACACTTCATATCCTTTATAAATAGAACTAGTACCAACTTTAAAAGTTGTTTCATCATATACTCCAACAATAGCTCTTAATTCTTGATCATTAATAGTTCTAATAGTACTAGACATAACAGGCTTCCTAATAACACCAGACACATATTTGCCATCATGAAATTCCCCTAAAAATCTAATTTTTATTATACCATCATTTACTTCTTCCACTTCACCTAAAATCAGTTGATCTGGAGCTTCAAATACAACATGGACATTCATCAAATCTCCCATTTGCTCAGCCGATGCTGTAGTTTCAACATGAGCAGTATTTTCAGCAATAAATTTTATTTTACCAAACATAGCAACACCTCTTTATTATCTTTATATATTATAACATAAAAAAATAAATATAAAATTATATTTATACTTATTTTATATAAAAATTATAGATAAAACATTATTATATTGAAACATTACCTTTTTGTACGTTATTAATGTTTGCTTCATAAATAATACTATATAATAACTATTCTTTCTCTTTTATATTAAATACTACGCCGCCAATAATAACAGGCACAAAGTAAGTAATAAATCTCCATAAGATCAAAACAACTCTAATATCAGATTTGGCAATAAATTTACCAAAGAAAGCTCCAAAACCATATTCAACTCCACCCGTTGCTCCTGGAATAGGAACGTAACAACTACATATAGTTATAAAAGAAGATATAGCTATAGTATTAAATATATTAAGTTGATGATTAGAACCCGTCGCATAAGCTACAAATAAAGGAACACTAAATAAACAAATTAATTGTAAGATTTGTAAAAAAACTCCTCTAACAAAGACAAATTTATTTTCTTTCATCAATTGAGCAGATTCATAAAAACCTTCACAATTTTTATCCCACTTCTCTATGGTCTTTTCTTTGTCTTTAACAATACCTAAAGAATTTAAAACTTTAATAATAAATCTAACTACACCTTTATTAAATTTTTTATTAAAACTAACAAATATTAAAAACAATAAAATAATCATATTAATAATATAACCAATAATAAACATGTTTAATGCAAATGGTTTAGCATCAATATAACCTAAAAATAAACTATATACCAAGCAAATAGAACTTATAATCATTAAAGCAATTTGATAAATAACATAAAACTGTATAACCGATGTTGAAGCATCACTATATTTAACTTTATCTTTATGTAAAACATACAACTGCATCGGTTGTCCACCACTAGCAAGAGGTGTAATACCATTAAAAAAATGCGTCAATAAATTAAGTCTAAATGCTTTTTTAGGAACATAATCCTTTTTATATTGTTTTACAACATAATAATAAGACAGTGCATCAAAAACATAAGATAACATATAAACTCCAAGAGCTATTAATAACAGAAAATAATTAGTATTACCAATATCATGAATAACTTCACTCAAATTATCTTTAAGTATAAAATATAAAATAATTATAGTAAGAAATAAAACTATAATAGAATTTTTTCTAATTTTATTTTGTTCCATAATATCACCAGTTTCCAAAACATTATATCACTTTTATCGCAAAATACAAAACTCATAAAATAAGATAAGATTATTATCTTACCTCTAGACCTTTTAAAATATATAACTATAACAAAAAATTTAAATCAAACTAAAATTTCGTTATTTTTTTAGTTCCTTTTAAATTCGCCTTTATCTTAATAATTGTAATAGTACTAAGTAATAAAAGAATAAATAAACCAATAGTTTTAAAGCTATTTACAGCAGTTTCGGGATTAATAACTGCCTTAATTATTTCTTTAGGAGGCATTTTACCATATTCTAAAGCCTCACATAGCGATAAATTTATTAACATTTCACTTGCCACAGTTATATCTTTTTCAACATAATGATGAATAGTAAATAAAGATGCAGCATTTATATCAGTAGTAGACACAAAATTATTTTGATTATTTAACATTATATAATGCATCATATTATTTGGTTCATCAAAAGTATTAAAAGACCCAATAACAAATTTTCCATTAGATCCCTCAATAGGAATAATCTTCACTTTATTTGTATACATAGCATCTTCATTTGATATATAATATCCTTCTTTGCCAGAGCGTTTCCATATCCAGTTAACTCCTGCACCATTAATATACCCACTTAAAGTCAATTTTTTTCCCTCATTATTAGTAAACATTAAATAGTCTTTAAATAAATCATAATGTTCATCATCATTTGGGATATTAGAAGCAATCCATAAAACATCTTCTGGCGGTTCTTCTTCTAGCATATAAAAGGTTTGTTTATCATTAATTACATTATACTCAGCTTTAAAAGGAGATCCAACAGCCCCGACTGAATAATCTAAATAAACATACCTACTAAAATTATTTTCACGATAATTTAGATTTTCAGTTACTAGAGCATAAGCGTCATTTGGTTTTATATCTTCCGGCATTTCCTGTATCCATTTTTTAATTTTTTCTTTCTTATTAGTTATTTTTTTATCAGGTATAGAATAATACTGATCGCCATTTTTAACCTTTACTTCATATTCTATTTCTGTCTTTGTAAAATCATGAAAAATTGGTAAATCTTCAAAAACGTATTCAAACCCATTTTCATTATTTAATACAACTTCCCCATCTTCTACTTTAAATCCATCAGCAAACAATTGTAAAACTAAACCTGACTCTTTTTTATTTTCACACTCATCACAATTAATCTTAACATTTATACTTCGCCTAAAATCAGCATTTTTGTCTATAACAATTGTATCTTTTGGACATAAAGATTCTTCCAAATTTATAGTTACACCAGTTTGAACATCTTTATCTATAAATTCATAAGCCTTAAATTGAGCAGCATTACCCATATTTGACCCTGATTGATATTGATTTTGTCCGCTAAGAGTAATATATTGCATCTTATTATTTGGTTCAGGTAGTAAATTATAAGTTTCAAAATAAAATCTTCCCTTAGAATTTGCCACTGGTATTAATTTAACTTTATTTGTATACATAGCATTTTCAGATTCTATAAAACCATTTTTACCAGATCTTTTCCATATCCAATTAACATTATCATTATTATTATTTAGATATCCTGTAAGAGTTAGTTTTTTTCCCTCTTCATTGGTAAAATACCAGTAATCTTTAAATGCCTCATAATCTTCATCCGTACTAGGAACCTTATTAGCTATCCATTTAGAATTTTCTATAGGCTCTCCATCTATAACATAATATGACTGCATACCATCTATTATATTATATTCTGGTAGTATTTGAGCCCCTTTAGCAGTTATATCACCTCTAAGATAAATAACCTTACTAAAACCATTATTATCTACATTCCAGTTATCTGTTGTAAAAACATAAGTATGACCTTCTTGTATTTTATCTGGTTGTACTTGAACCCATTTAGCAATATGGGTTGTTTCATATGTTTTATTCTTAGGAGAAATCATTTTATATATTCCGTCTTCTAAAATTTTAACTTCATATCTAATTTCTTCTGGTGAATGATCATCAAAAATTAATAAATGATCATATGTATAAGAATATCCAGTATTCTTATTTAGAGTTACTAATCCATCCTCAACTATCTTTCCATCTGCAAATAATTGCATCGTTACTTCTTTGTTAGCATAATCATCACAACCACGATGATTAAATGTTACTGTTATGTCCTTATAATAATCACTAACTGCATAAACGTTATCTATAAAAGTAAAGCTAAATAGCGATAAAACTAATATAAAAATACTCTTTTTCATATCTTTCTCACCTATTATAATTAATTATATCATCACCTATTTTATAAAACAATACAAATTATACTTATATATAAAAACTATTTTTAAGAAATAATAAAAAAAGTAAATACATAATACTGTATTTACTTTTCATATAAAATTTCAATTATCTCTTGTCTAATTCTTTATGTAGGATATCCTTAGTCATTACTGGATTAGCTTTACCTCTAGTATTTTTCATTACTTGACCAACAAAATAATCAAATAAATTATCTCTTCCACCTTTATATAATTCAATCTGACTAGGATTTTCATCTAATATTTTAATAATTAAATCCGTAAGTTCTTTTTCATCACTAATCTGAGCATTATCCTTAGAAATATAGTTTTTAGGTTCTTTTTTCTCTCCTAAAGACTTACTAAATACCTCTTTAGCTTGTTTAGAAGATAACATACCACTATTTATTCCATCAATAATTTGTTTTAACATCTCTGGTGTTAAATAAAAATCATTAATAGTAATACCTTCTTTATTTAATTCACCTACTATATTAACAGTAACCCAATTACTTGCAATTTTAGGGTCTATACCAACTTTAACACACTCTTCAAAATAATCAGATATAGCTTTTTCTTTAACCAAAACACCAGCATCATAATTACTTAAATTAAAATCATTAATATATTTCTTTTTACGATCCATAGCTAGCTCTGGAATAGATTCTCTAATCTCCTCTAACCATTTTTTATCTAATTTAATTTTAGGTATATTAGGTTCTACAAAGTATTTATAATCAATCGCATCTACTTTACTTCTCATATGAATAGTAGATTGTGAATCTTCATCCCATCTTCTAGTTTCTTGTTCTATTTCTTGATCATATGTTCCATTCTCTTTAGCTTCTGTCTGTCTCTTTATTTCATAATTAATAGCATCTCTAACTCCACCAAATGAATTGACATTTTTAACTTCAACTTTTATACCCCAATTATTAGGATCATTTTCATCTAACGAAGCATCCATAATAGAAACATTAACATCACATCTTATTTGCCCTTTTTTGCTATCAGCTGCAGAAATTCCTGCATATTGGTAAACACTTCTCATATGTTCCAAAAATAGAACTGCTTCTTCAGCACTATGAAGATCAGGTTGTGTAACTAGTTCAAGAAGTGGAACACCAGCTCTATTATAATCAATATTGGAAGTTGAATAAAAGTGATCAAGTGATGCAGCATCCTCTTCCAAATGAATATTATCAATACCTACTCTAAATATTGTTCCATCATTTCTTTCAACATCTACATAACCATCCATACCAACACAATCTTCAGGTGGATTTTGAGTAATTTGATAATTTTTAGGCATATCTGGATAATAATAATTCTTTCTTTCAAAATACATATATTCAGGTTGACGACAATTTAATATCATACTAGCCATTAAAGAAAGTCTTACAGCTTCTTTGTTAACTACAGGCAACGTACCAGGGAAACCCATATCAAGAGGTCTAACATTACTATTTGGTATTTCTGAATATTCATTTTTAGCTGTACTAAAAACCTTAGATTTAGTTTCACTCATTTCACAGTGCATTTCTAAGCCTATTTTAGCTATATATTTAGTCATGTTTTACCTCCCTAGCTATTTGATTCTTATATTCCATAGCACCTTCCAAAGCATAAGCTATATTAAGTACATTTTCATCATCATAGCAATTACCAGTAATATTAATACCAACTGGTAAGTCGCTTACAAAGCCATCAGGAATAGTAATTGAAGGAAATCCTCCAAAATTACCTACTTGTAAATGTTCATCTAAAGTCATAGTATTAATATCTAACGGTTTATCTAAATCTTCAAATTTCTTAGCAGGACCAATTCCTACCGGGCAAAGTACCGCATCATACTTTTTATATAATTCTTTCCATGTATCTACAATTAATCTTCTTACTCTCTGCGCATTTTTAAAATATCTCTCTTGATTTTCTTTTTGTAATACATAAGAACCAATAACAAAACGTCTTTTAATTAAAGGACTAAATCCTTTAGTACGATGATCCTTCATCATACTAATATAATTATCTCCTTCACCTCTAGGTCCAAATATTATACCTGTTAAATTAGACATATTAGAAGTAGCTTCAGCACTATGAATAACTCTATAAACACTATAAGAAGCATTTAAAAGGGTTCTATCAACAGAAACTTCTTCAACTTTCATACCAAGTTTTTTTGCTATGTCTAATGTTTTATGGAAGTTCTCTAAATGTTCTTTTAATTCTTTTGTCGCATTCGGATAATTCTCTATATCACATATTTCTTTAACATAACATATCTTCTTA
>Ga0247609_10004559_pt1 | contig 13747 bp, 12 predicted proteins | sample 172DNAGHGlowgp2_FD_193487 | JGI IMG/M metagenome (GOLD analysis project Ga0247609, IMG submission 193487) | Sheep rumen microbial communities from Palmerston North, Manawatu-Wanganui, New Zealand - 1728 DNA GHGlow gp2 | ecosystem: Host-associated > Mammals > Digestive system > Stomach > Rumen ...
TACAGACCAATTGTTCCTGTTGTATTCAGCTGCAACAATAATGGAAATCTTACAGAATGCCTAAACCAGAGCTTTTTTGAAGTAGCTTTAAGTAATAGAAGCGAAGGCTGGGTTGTGATGAATGTGACACTAAAAAGAGCACTTGCGAAAAATGAAGTTGTTCTGTTTGGTGTTTATTCTGACCAGTTAGGAATTGCCGGAATTGATTGTGCGGATGCAGACAGCGTTTCGAGCTATTACTATTTTTCACATGCATACAGACAAAACTATAATTCGGCAATTGCTTATGTTTCTTCACAGGCTTTTATAAACCAACAGGGAAAAACAACCTGTGAATATTATCCGATGATTTACCTTGAATATGTGAACGCAGTTGAATCTGTTGCTTATACCAGAACTATACTTGGGAATATTGGAGCTTCTACTCTGCTTAGTAAAAGAGGCGTTTATAAAAGAAACAAGAATATTACGATGGCGGCCATTGCTCTTATATGGCGAAAAGGTGCTTATAAAAAAACTGTTGGAACTACTGCAGGAGTTACAGAAGTTGAAAACAGAAAGCTTTTGATGGCAAGGCAGACTGAATCTGAAACAACAGCAAGTGATAACAATGGCCGAAAACTTAGAGCTGTTAGAAGTATTCAGAACAACGGAGGCTTTTCAAGCTCCTACAGAAGAATGCTTATTAAAAGAATCTGTAATACGGAAACGGTTGGACCTACAGAAACTGTACAAAGATTTCTTTTGCTTATCAGAAAAATGATTTTGACAAAAGGAATAAATGACAGTTCTACACACAAGGCGAACTATAAAAAGCTTGTCCTGGCAAATACTGAGAATGTGGATGCTGTTTCTAAAAAAAGCCAGAGTATCAGGAATATTGAATCTACTGTGGATGCACAGACTGTTCCGTTTGCTTCGAGGCTTTTCTTCCGTACTGTGCAAACAGTTTCGGGCTTTTGGGATTGGATTCGTGGAAAGATTCGGGAAGCTAATAATGTGATGACTTTGTTCTGTCCGATTGCGGATGAAATAATTTTGGAGTGCTACTTATAAAATTACATCCATGTAATTTTATAAGTAGCAGTTTCGCTGAAGCAAAACTGCATATATCGCACATCCATGCGCGACCGCTACCGCGGAGGTTATAAGGAAAAGATATGAAAAGGATTTATAAAAGTAAAACTAAGCTCAGGATTTTAATTGATACAAAGTGTGATTTATCGGGATTTCAGACTGTTTCGATTATGGCAAAAAAGCCGGACGATACGACTGTGAATTTTCCTGCAGTAGTAAAGGATGTTGAAAAAGGAATCATCTTTTATGATGTTCAGACTGTGGATGAAATAGATGTGGCTGGCTGGTGGACGTTCTGGCCGGAAGTTATTTTTGATGATGACAGGACTGCCTGCGGGCGAGCTGTAAAAGTGTTTGTTTATGAAGAAGGTAGATGACCATGTTCCAATTGAATTTTGTCATGCGGCAAAAGATTTTGTATTGGAAATATCAGGCGATGTGAAGATTTATAAACAATTCTGCTCTCTTGAAAAAAACATCAGCGAAGAAGCTTTAAAGTTTGCGGCCTGGTGGGAGCTTGGAAGATATCTTGAGAACAGACATTCAATTGCTTTATTGAATGACAATATAGATGAGATTTATCGAATAATAGAAATGAATAATGTTTTAGATGGATTTAATCAGCTTCAATTAAAGCTGGTTTTATTTTACAGGCTGCTTAAAAAAAATGGGATGATAGATGAATAGCACTGAAATATCTGAGAATGAGAGACTCGCCATAGAAGAACTGAGCCGGGATCTGCGTGCCAACAAGTTTGTTACTGGCGAAATGCAGTTTACCGATGTTACGAACTGCGACTATTTTCTCAAAGCTTATGGAGATATTATCCGATATTGCATTACCTGGAATAAGTTTAATTTGTGGAATGGAACTAACTGGGATATTGATACTCGTGGCCGTGTTGCAGAACGCTGTAAAATATTTGTTCACAAAATGTATCGTGGAATGCGTTATATTACTGACCGCCAGCTTGAAGCAGCATTTGAAAAGCATTTGATTAAAAGTGAGAGCTTTCGCCGCATTCAAGCTCTGGAAGGTCTTTTGAAAATCAGTGAAGAAATTAAGGTTGAAGATTTTGAGCTTGATACAAACAATTATTATTTTAATGTTGATAAATATACACTGAATCTCAAAACAATGAGAGTTATGGAGCCAAACCAGAAACATCTTATTACAAAGAAAAGCAATTTTATTTTTGAGAAAGGTACAGACTGTCCGACCTGGAATCTTTTTTTGATGCAGATATTCAACAAGGATTTACAGCTTATTCGCTTCATTCAAAAAGCTATGGGTTATGCTTTAAGCGGCGATGTAAGCGAACAGTGTCTTTTTATTTTGTGGGGAACTGGTGCAAACGGTAAATCTACTTTCTTGAATGTTATGCTCGAACTCTTTGGAGATTATGCAACAAGTACAGGTATTGAAACCTTTATGAAAAAGAACAGTGAACAAAGCAACGACCTTGCAAGGCTTAAAGGTCTTAGACTTGTTACCACAAGTGAAATTGAACAAGGCCGACAGATTAGTGAAAGCCTGATAAAAGTGGTAACTGGCGAAGATGCCCTTACAGCAAGATTTTTGTATGGAGAGTATTTTTCTTTTAAGCCTACATTTAAGATTTTTATGGCAACTAACCATAAGCCAAAAATTCGGGGAGCTGATAACGGTATCTGGAGAAGAATTAAAATGATTCCTTTTACCGTGACAATTCCTCCTGAGCAGAGAGATAAAAATCTGACCGCAAAACTTATTGCAGAAAACTCAGGAATCTTAAACTGGCTTTTGAAGGGCTATGCGATGTGGAAGAAAGAAGGACTCGAAGAACCTGATGCAGTAAGAGAAGCCAACGAAGAATACAGAATGGATATGGATAGCGTTGGAACTTTTGTTTCAGATTGCCTGGAGCTGGATGCTTCGCTGAAGTGGCGGCTTCCTACAAATATGCTTTATCAGACTTATGTAAAATGGTGCAGCAGAAACAATGAAAGAGTTATGAGCCAGAAATGGCTTGGTATGAGAATGAGCGAGAAAGGTTTTAAGCGTGTTATAACAGGAGGCTTGAGACAATGGTGTGGACTTGCTGTGAAACTAGAATGGAAATAAGTTACTGCGGAGGACTCTCCCCGATAGCGGAAAGCTAGACAGTAGGACATCGGAGAGAGTTTGGAGGCTTTTTTTACTTGCTATTTTTTTTATTTTTTTCATGGGTGATGCATTAGATGACACAGGGGGTATGGTATTATTAAAGAGAAATCAAACTCCAACAGGAAAGAAGATTAAACCATTCGTGCAAAACACGAACTTTATTTTCAGCCTGAACCAAAAATTAAATGATTTCATTATTTACTCCTTCCATAACTTCCGTTTTATCAAGTAGTATAAAACGGAAGTTATTTTTTATATTTTATTGAAGTATTCGATTTTATTATTTATAACGAAAAGAAGAGTATCAACACCAATGCAAACTGTACTAAAACATAACAAGAAAAATGAAAGTTCTGCACAGGAATAAGCAAGATATAAGAGAAGCGATTCTTTAATTTCTAAGCTATAATTACGTATACCTGATAAAGTACCACCTGCAAAAGAAACAAAGAACATTAAAAACATAGCTTTTAATGTACCTTTCATAAACTTTTTAGATTTATCAAGGTTTTCATCTTCAATAACAGTTTTTTTGTATAACATAACTAATGGAAATATTACAAAAAGAAAACAAATAACATAACCTGCATAAGGAAAATTCTGAAATCCACCTTCAATATATTTTGTAATTAAAGGAATTACTATTGGAGAATTACCCATTGTTAAAATCGTTCTTACTACTGAAATTTTTACAGACAATGTATAAAGACAAAAATATACAATCAGAGATGGCAGAATTTTAGGAATAGTTTTTGGATATGATTTCTTAAAAATACAGAAAATACAGATTTCTAAAATTATAAATCCAAATGCAAATTCTGCATAAATAAGTATTTTTAATAATATTGATGAAACTGGTATAAAATATAGTATTGAAGTAATTGAGGCAAATATTATTGTAAAAATGTTTTTCATATTTATTCTCCCTTGAAATCCCTTATTATTTTTTCTGCTTCCTTTTGGGAATTAACATTTCTTATAATTTTATCTTTACCTACAAGAATACAGCTTTGTCTTGAAAAGTAGAGACCGCTTGTTTTATTACCCATAACCGGACATAGACCGTTATTAAGGTCGCTTACTCCTAAATCAGTTTCATGCAGTCTTTCCATTATTTCATCAACTAAAACTGAATCCGGCTTTAAATCATATTCAATATATTGTGTAAATTTGTCCATAACTTTATTAATGAGCTTTTTATTTCTTAATGCAGAAATCCATTTGTCTGGAATATTGCCGTAATAAAGGCCTGCAATACTACCGGCAACACAGGCAACTGTATCTGTGTCATATCCGAGGTTTACAGCTTTTAAAACACAGTCGGCGTAATTTTTACTGTTTAAGAAACACCATAAAGCAGCTTCCAGAGTATCAACTACATAGCCGGAACTTTTTATCTCCTTTTCCGGAAGATTCTTAAAACTCTGATGTGTAATTCTGTCATAAGCAGAAAGGGCTTTATTATAATCAGGATGATGACCTGTATAGCTACCGATATTAGGAAGGGCACAGCGGAGAATATGTTCTTTATCGCTGCCTTTTAATATTTCGATCATAACTGAACAGTAAATATCACAGCCAATCAATGAGATTTTATGCGCATGTGTAAGACCTGAAATATTATGGATTAATTCAAAAGCCTCTTCATTTGCCATTGCATAATCACCGTAAAGCTGGAAGATATAAAAAGGTAATGGTGCTATTCTCATAAGTGAACCATTGCCGTTATCTTTTTCGCCGCGGCAACCACAATCAATTGCAGGTATTCCATCTTTGAAATTGCAGATAGCTCTTGAACATGTACGGCCACAATCAAAAGTTTTATGGTCTGGCGTATATTTATGATAGAATAACCATGAAGCAAAACGTTTCATTATATCGTCATAATCAACACCTTTGAGAGTTCCAATACTATCTGCCAGGCAAAGCATCATGCTTGAATCATCTGACCAGCTGCCTTTTGGAAGACCGTAAGTTCCAAAGCCGAACATATCTTTTACTGGTTTATGCTTTAGATAATCCCTGTCTTTAAATTCTACAGGAACACCTAAAGCATCGCCGACAATTGCGCCATAGAGAGTGTTATAGATTTTCTGTTTCATAATGCCCTCCATATTTATTATAGGAGACCGAAGCCTTCTGTAATAAATTAATCAGTTATTTCCCAGACAAAAGAAGCATCGTCTGTTACGTCAATGTCATCTGGGGTAAAGTCTATTGGTGCAGCTCCACAACAGCAAAGTTCCTGATGTTGTGATAATCTTGTTGGAGAATAAATTCTGACTTCTTCCCAGTTATAATTAATAGTAAGAAGGTTACCAAGTTTTACTCCCATTGCATTACACAAGATATCTGCTTTTTCTCTTGCATCTTTTGCAGAAGCTGCCAATAAACTTTTCTTTACAGCTTCTTTATCTTTTACTGTAAACTCAATATCAATTCTTGGCTTTGCTTTACTCTTAGATACTGCTTTAAGTAGTTCAGCCAGTTTTTTTGAATCAAGATCAAATCTTAATTTTAATTCACAATCGAAAATATAACCTTTAAAAATTTGAACATAATTACCATTCTTCTTAATACTATCATACTCAGGTTTTACATCTACTTCTGAAGTTTTTAGATTTTCCTTATCAAAACCTAAAGAGGTAATGATTTTCTGTAAATCATAGATTGAGTTTTCAAAAATGCTATATCCCTGTTCATAATCTTTATTGAGTTCTCTAAGTTCAAACTCAACTTCTATAAAATCTACAGGAATTTTTAATGTTCCAATTCCCTTAACAGTAATTAATCTTTCTCTTTCCATAATGACACCTCCATTTATATAGAAAGTTCAACTACAATAGCATCGCCAACGAGACTTGCAAGTTTTCCGCCATAGTTCATCTTCTTAGGCTTTGCTTCGCGGATAATTTTTGCAGCAAGAGCTCTGATGTGTCCGGCTTTTTCAAGTCCTGGGTTACCAGCAATCTTTGCTTCTGGGCTTTCGATGCAAACAAGAATAGAGTTCTTATCGTGGCTATTATAGGGTTCTGCCTGAACAGATGTTTCAAGAGACTCGTAAAAGTCATGTTTTGCTTTCCGAATCTTTTCTGCTATACCTAAAAGGTTATCACAACTGAGATTATCGCAAAGACCTTCGAGTGCATAAGGTGCAGAATTCCAGTTATAAAAGCAAGTACCAACAAGTGGAAGTGTTATTTTTGTAGTATTTTTCTTGAAGTAACGGATAAAAGCCTGATCGATGCTTTCTCGTGATGAATCATAATCAAGCTTATCGATTGCAGAATAATAAACAAGATCCAGCTCTTCTGGATCTGTTTCTTTCATACGTCCATAGCAAAGTGAGAAAAGAATCTCAACGCTCAGAGGTTCAAGGATATATTCTGTAACCTGCGAGAACATTTCAAAAACCTTCGAACGGCGAATATAAAGTTCACCGGCAAGTAAAGAGTCTTTTGCTTCAACTGCTGCAATAAGAGGTCCAATATGTACAAGATAATCAAATAAACCTTTATCTGATACATCTACATCTGGAGCAACGTAAACAACAGGATTACAGTTGAGTGCTGAAGCAATATAAACATAATAACTTGGAGTAAAGAACGGGCTTGAAGTAAGTTTCTGTGCGCCATCTACATCGGGCTTGTTGTTCTTTTCCCATTTGCCAACGAAATCGAGCTGACCTGTTTTGCTCTTTGTGAATTCAAACCAGTCATTGGCTGTTTTAATTAAAATCTGTGCGTTCATAAGCATTTCCTCCTTATCTTCAACTCAATTATAAATCAAGGGGTGTCTCAAGAAATGGAGCACCCATAAAAAATTTATTTTTTTTTAATCCCATATACATTCTTCCGGCAAACCATTATCAATTAGGATTTTACGAATCTCATCGTAAATATCTCTGAATTTATTAATTGCCTTAGCCCAACGAATATACTTACGCCAATCTGTCATTTTTTCTTCTCTTACTTCTTTTATAAATTTCTTTAATTCTTCTGGTGATAGTTTTTTATGAGATAAAAATGAAATGCCATGGAAATGACGATTTTTTAACCAAATATTTTCGCAAGATCCATCATAAGCCCAAAAACCAAGATACCTAGGGATAAATCTAATTTTCTGCTTATTAGAATCAATTAAATCCGATATTTTATTGGTAACTGAAATGTTTTCACAAATAACTTTTTCATTAACTTTCTGTTCCAACATATTTTTCTGATAAAATATTATTTTCCCATCTTCGTAAACAGCTACACACCAATCTGCAATAACAGTTCTTGGGTCTTGATCATATGGGAAAAAAAATCCACAAGCTTGTACTTTATAAAAAAATACCAGATATGCCATAACTGAACCTCCTTTAAAAAGGTTATAAGCGTACATATTATCAGTTATTTGTTCCAGCCAATTTGCTATAATTCACATCCCTAATAAATAACATTCGGGTAGAAAACTTAAGCCAGGTATTTACATTTATTCCATATTTTGAACACGAGAATAACTTTGAAATATAAGCTGGAGTTTTATTTACAGCTTCAGTTGCAGGCTTTGTTTCTGCAGGCTCTGTTGTTTTTGTAAATTGCTCTAACAAATCTTTTGACATGAATGCTGCAAAGCTTGATGTAAAATCACTTGAATGAGATTGTGATGCATAAAAGTGCTTTGACAAATCTGTTTCTGTGTATTTAAAGAGAGGATTAAAGTCGATTGTCAGTTTGTTATGCTTCATCAGTTTATTAAATACCCTTGCCTGATTTAATGCATAAGAGAGGGCCGAGTCACGTAAACCATCAAACTTTATGTGGCAGTATTTCAATGATGTATCAAATGAAATCTGCTGTTTTGATGTTAATGAAGAATCAAGTATATTCTGTATGTCTACGAAAGTTTTTAAGAATTCGCGGTATTCATCATGATTTTTTGCTTTGATGAATATTTCATCCCAGAGCTGAGTATAAACTGAATTACTCCAACAGAGTGTTGTTACATCATCCTGATTGCTTCCGGCCCAGGTGTACAATTTATAAAAGGCTTTTGAGAAAGTATCTGCATGTTCAAGTCTATCTTTATAATATTCGAAATTATCAACAGTATCTTTTGAAACAATTCCATAAATTGGTTTTATAAATGTTGAAAACTGGCTGATGTAATTTAGCTTTTCATCAAGCATAACTGCACCAATCTGGATTACTTCTCCAGGTACACCCTTCATATCTTTTTTCTGCTTGCCGGTAAGTTTGCAGGTTTTTAAATCAAGGCAGATAAAACGCTTTTCGTGGATATGTATATTTTTCTTTTTTTGATTTTCTGTTAATAAATGGAACTTTGAAAGCTTTTCTTCTTCAATTCTTTTTTCTTCTATTTTTTTGAGTTTGATTTCTTCTTTTTTTTGTTCACGTTCAATCCAAAACGGATGATTTATATTTTTAATCAGAGCATTACAATTTTTCTGGAGACACTGTTTTGTTTTCAATTGTTTACGAGTGATAAAACCTTTATGAAATGTGCAATAGCCAATACAACGAGAACAAGTTGACTCTGTATTGTAAAGAGTCTGGCAGATTACCTTTGGATCTGTTGGAAATTCAATTGTCATAATAAGTTACCTCCTTATTTTCAAGTTAATTATAAATCAAGGGGTGTCGCAAGAAATGGTGCACCCTCAAAAAAAATGTGATATAATTTAATCAGGAGTTTTTTATGGCAAAAGATAAAAAAGCAGAAAAACAATACAACTCACCGCATATTCTTAGTTACATTATTGAAATTGACCGTGCAATCAGAAATGGTGAATACCCGAACTGCAATAAGCTTAATAAAGAAAACGGATGGGGATTAAGCCGAAGTACCCTTGGCCGTTATATCAATGTTTTACGTGATGACTTTGGTGCACCTGTTGAATATGATTTTCAGAAGAACGGCTACTATTACACTGATAATACTTTTTTTATTCAGCAAGTTATGTTGAAAGAAGGTGAGCTGCTAACTCTTTCTACAATTCTTCCGCTATTGGAACAATATAAAAATACTCCTATGGAAAAGACTTACAGGGATTTGATGAACAAGCTGATCCAAATGCTTCCTGATAGTATTACTGTAGATTCTGCTTTAATTAATAATGAAGTTCATTTTATTTCTGACCCAATAACAGTAATTCAGGATGGTGTATTTGAAAATGTTTTAAAAGCTACAAAGATGCATTGTACGCTGCAGCTTGAATATAAGACTGCACAAAATGAGGATTATGAGAAACGAGAGTTTGATCCTTATCATATCATCTGTCAGAAAGGAAGCTGGTATGTGCTTGGTTATTCTCATTCTTCACAGGCAATAAGATTGTGGGCTATGCCAAGAATTAAGAACTGTAAAGTAACAAAAAACAAGTTTACGATTCCAAAAGATTTTAAGCTTGAACAGCATATTGATGTACAGATGGGAGCCTGGGGAGCCGGAACACAAAAGTACAAAGTTGAAATTGAATTCGTAAAAGGAATGAAGACTTTCGTAATGGAAAGAACCTGGCACAAAGGACAGACTATCAAAGAAAACAAAGATGGCAGCGTTTATCTTTCTTTTGAAACAATACAGTTAAGCCAGGCTGCTTCTTGGGTAATGTCTTTTACTGGCGGTGCAAAAGTTTTGAATCCGCCGGAATTGAAAAGAATGGTACATGATGCAGCAAGGGAAATATTGAAAGACAATTAATTATAAAAATGGGTATTGATTAAATATATAAACATCAGTATACTGCAACGATTTGTTGAAAAACAAATGGGTTGGTTTGGGCGAAGGAGAAAATCATGAAAACAAACAAAACCTATGTATTTGTTCCAAGAGAAATCTATAAACCTTTTTTTAATCGTTGTTATAATGTTTTAGTTCCTTTAATAGCAGAATTAAAAAAAATAGGAATAAAGGCAACTCTTTATCCAATTGGAAGTGGAAAACGCCATTTAGTTACTCAAAAAATCGTTAATGGGAAACCACAAGCTTATGACCTGGATTTTAATCTTGAAATTGATTTAGATTCATTACCACCAAAATATAAAAGCCTGAAAAAACTGAAAGATAAAATTCGTGGATTATTAAATCAAATTATGGCCAATAAAGACTTTTTCTCTGATGGGCAGGATTCAACTTCAGTAATTTCAGTACCATTACATTTTAATGATTCAAAAGAAATTGAATTTAGTTTTGATCTCGCTATTGTTTCTAGAAATTCATACGGAAATTTACAGCGATTAATCCATGATAAATCTCATAATAATTATACATGGTCTCCAGCAAAAAACTCTAAGGATTGTGATATTAAAGCAGAAAGGTTAAAGACTCCAGAAAGGTGGAATAAAGTAAGAAAACGTTATCTTGAGCTTAAAAACCAATTCATAAACGACAATAATCATCCTTCTTTTATCTGTTATGTAATGGCAATAAATGAAATATATGAATTGTATTACTAAATCCCCCGTGCCCCCTAGTTGCGCTACGCTTCTATGCGTTGCAGGGAGAAAAAGAGGAAGCGTAGCTTTTTTGCTTGAAGAAAAAATATGCGTTGTTCGCAACGCTTAAAAAGGGCTATCGGTTGCACAAGCGTTGCTTGTTTTGATTTGTTTTGAAATGTATTTGTTTTTTATTGAATGGCTTTGAATTGCTTATTTTTTTAAATTTTCTTTAGCAACGCATATTCTTAAAAAATTAAAATTATTTTTATATGATATATAAGAGTATTTAAAAACAACACATATATGCATATATGCGTTGCTTTGATTTAAAGTCAGTAAATTAAACTTTTTTGATACTTTTTGGACCGTCGCGCGCGCTCCCCCCGCGTGTTTTAAAATCATCACGTCGCCGCGTGAGCGGCGACAGTCTTTAGATGGTGTGTACTTTCAGCCACCAGGCGCACACGGATGTGCGGCTGGTGGCGTGGTTTGAGTGCAGTGAACAGCGTTAAGAAAAAACTGCAAGAGCAGTTTTTTTAGCTGTGAGCGTCGTATAAAAATCAGAAGGATGGATGCTGCTCTTTGATGATGGAATGTTCATCAGAGAACCAGGCGGCTCAACAGAGCCGCCTTTGCCGATTGAGCGCAGGGCTTGTCCCTGTGCGATTGAGGCAATACTTTTTCCCTCACAAAACGATATCCCGAAAGCCGCCCTTAAGTACCAGTGTAGCATCTTAAAACTGCGGGACAACTGCAATGTTGAGCAAAAAGGGTGCCCCCTGTCCCCCCTAAGGTTAAATTGCATACCTTATTTTTTTGGGAGGGGGAAAGAGGGGTTCTTAGGGGGGAAAGGGGGAACACTTTTTGCGTGCCCGCAGTTTTAAGTTGCGGACTCTTAGATGGCACTTCTTCGCGATGTACTAGTGTTTCTTTTAGATTTAGTCTGGCGGCTTACTCTGCCATAACCCATACAACAAAGGCCCACCTGCGGAAACAGGCAGATGCAAAAAGCGGAGGGTCCGCGAAGCGGTACCGTAGCGTTTGCAGCTGACTGTGCTTTCATTGCTTGCTTGCGAGCTTGGACAAAGGCTCACTTGCGAGCCCGCTAGTAAATACAAACAGTGTGTGAACGAATGAAGCGCAACGAAGTGGAGCTGAATGAGTGAACACTCTGTTTGCTACCTTCACTTACCAATGCACGGAACCTGATTACCGACAAATGTAGTGAGCGGAAACGGTACGCAGTACGGTTGGAGCGAACGGCTCTAACCGATGCCTTTTTTATTTATGCGCTCATTATGTCGTTCCAGGTTACTTGCATGATGTTTCTCATGTTGTCGAGCTTCTCTTGTGTTTCGTGGTTTGAATAGTGCTTTGACATGTCTTCGCTTCTGTGACCCATAACAGCCTGAACTGTCTTTAAGTCTGTTCGCTGGCTTAAGATGGTTGCACAGAAGTGACGTAAGCTGTGGAATACGATGTTTCTTTCCTTGCGCTGTTCTTCGCTTACACCGATTTTTTCTAGTGCATCGTAAAGTCCATCGACGTAATATGACGGCCAGCATGGCTGTTCCGGTTTGACTTGTGAGAAGAATACATAGCTTAAATCACTGAAGTTCGGGTTCTTTCTTGCCATTGCATAAAGTTCTTCAAGTGTTTCATGGTCTATTGGTAAATCGCGGATGTCTGTATTTTTAGGACATTTGAGTCCGTCTGTATCGTTCCAGCTGTGTCTCACGTGGATTAAGTCTGCATCCAGATCTAAGTCGCAGACACGTAAGCCGCTGATTTCTCCGGCTCTAAGTCCGCAGTAGATACCAAGCTTAAATGCAAGCCTGTAGGTTTCATTGAGCCAGTCTACTTTTAACAATTGTTTTACTTCGCTTTCTGTTGGGATTCCACGACCAATTTCTTCTGCATTGAATCTTTCGATTCCGGCCATTGGGTTAGTTTGGATTCTTTTATTTTCGAAAAGATAACGCATTGCTCGGCTACCACAGTTGATGGCCTTATTGACTGTTCCGCCACTGAGCTGCTTTTCTGTATGCAGGTAGAAAAAGAAGTCGTCCAGGGTTTGGCGGTCCAGCTCTTCAACTGTTATTTCATCGCCGAAATATGGCTTCCAGTAATTTTTTACGAGTCCAAGCATCATCTGTGTATGGCGTTTTGTCATGTTGTGGCCGTGTGCGATATAACGCTTAATGAAGTCGGAATTATCGAAATCCCAGAAATTGAGCAGGAATGAAGAAAGCGGAATACCGGCTTTTTGAGGTTTTGGAGTTGCGGTTTTCTGTACCTTTTTTTCCGGTTCTGGAAGAATTTGTTTTGTTACTGCAAGCTGTTCTGAAACTGTAAAATTAAATCGTTGATTAAGCATACTTATGAGTGTTTGAGCTTCTTCTTCCGTGACAGTCTGTGCAATACTTTTGAGATTAAGATTAGATTTTGCTTCTGCAGCGTGAAAATTTCTTGCGTTTGGGCGGGATTCAGGAATACCGTTCTGGAGCCAGGTTGTAGCAATCATTGCAGCTTCAACCTTGTCTTTTGTGTGCGTGCTTTTGTCGGTAATCTTTTTTCCTGAAATAGGGTCAAGGAAAATTACATTGAAGTAACCGGATGCATTTGGATAGAGATAGAATTGGCGCATGAAAACCTCCTGTTTATTCCGAATAAACATTGGGGTAAAAAAGGTTTTCCGAAACGATTCCGAAGTTTTTCCGAAATCTTCCCGAAATCCCAGGCCTTTTTTACACGGTTTTGCGCCTTTTCCAGAAGGTTAGGAAGCAAAAAATAATCAACAAATTAAACTAAATCCATATAATATATAGATTTAGGCATAAAAAAAGCTCGTCAATAAGACGAGCCATTTTTGAGACTGACACGATTCGAACGTGCGACCCCCACCTCCGCAGGGTGGTGCTCTAATCCAGCTGAGCTACAATCTCATTCAAATGTGTGCAGTAGAACTGCTTTCTCGGAAGCGACAGGAGTTGAACCTGCCCACCCCTTACGGAAGTGACGGATTAGCAATCCGTTGTATTACCGCTCTACCACGCTTCCATTATTAGCGGAGCGAGAG
>Ga0247609_10004560_pt1 | contig 13743 bp, 16 predicted proteins | sample 172DNAGHGlowgp2_FD_193487 | JGI IMG/M metagenome (GOLD analysis project Ga0247609, IMG submission 193487) | Sheep rumen microbial communities from Palmerston North, Manawatu-Wanganui, New Zealand - 1728 DNA GHGlow gp2 | ecosystem: Host-associated > Mammals > Digestive system > Stomach > Rumen ...
GGAGTACAGGTGTCACCAAAATTTTTCCTGAATTAAAAATTGTCACTACTTTGCAACAAGTGTGTATAATTGTTTACATCGTTTATTCAGTTCGACTGACTTATTACATATTATATCATTAGTATTACATATCGTATGCTATTATATTACAAAGTAGTTACAATATGTTGCGTGTAACTATTTGTAACTTTTGTTACCATTTTGTAATTAGTTTGATTCTACTTTGTAATCAAATCTGGGCATTTGTAACCATTTGTAACTATTTGTATTCAAACTTTTTCCACATTGTTTCCACATTGTTAATGTTTTGTTGTTGATTATGACACTTTTCATTGTTATAATGGGCGTAGCCCGTAGGGATACGGGTTAGGGGCTACGAGCCCCGCCCAGCAAGGGCCCAGCGGTCAGTTGACTGACTGGAACCCTTAGCACAAGGGGGAACAACAAATGAATATCAACAAGAATACCAAGCCCGCCGACACCAAGCCCGCCGACAACAAGGTCGATGAGATTGCCACCATTGCCGACACTCCTGCCGCCGTCCTCAATCTCCAGCTCTCCAGCGTTACCGCCGAACAGATTGCGGCAAGTCGCTATTCTTCTTTCAAAAACGCTGAGCTTGCTAAGGCTTGCGTTTTGGTTGACGGTGTACTTGCCAAGGGTGGAGCACTTCTCATTGACAAGGCGCGTATTTATGGGCGTGTTCTTTCCGCTGAGCTCTGGAAAGACGATGGTTACACTAATTTCAAAGACTTTGCCAAGAAAGTCTTTGACGACAAGCCGGGTGTTGCTTATGGCCTTGCCAAAGCAGGTATGACTTTCTACAGCGCGAATCCCGGTACTGTTGAAAGCCGTCTTTCCGTCAACGGCTGGAGCGTACTTGACAAGCTCTCTAAGCTCACTCACGAACAGCTTGACAAGCTTGATTCCGAAAAGCGTTTTCCCGCCGACTACAGGCTCACACAGGACGCCGCCGATAAGCTTGCCAAGGAAGTGCTCTCCAAGGACAGCAAGGGCGGCAAGGATGAGGACAAGCCCGTCAAGACGTTCGATTTTTCGGGCATGATTTACAGGGGCCCGTATTTCAAGACAAGCGCCGACGGTACGGAAGAATACGTCCCCGCCGTCGCTGAGCAGTTTAAGGAAACTGACTGCAAGGATGTTTCTGAGTGTATCGTCTTGACGGAATATGAAAGCAAGGTTTTCAAAGTGGGCGATTCCGTTTTCACTGTCGCTGTTGACAGTGTTGGCAATGTTCAGATAGTGCTGAGCAAGGCCGAACACAAGAAAGACAGTGGTAAAGTCGATGCAGGCGACTACAACCGGATTCGCAAGGGCTACAATTGCGGCATGAGTGCTGACGATATCATAGATATCACGGGTCTCCCTGCTGATAAAGTGCGGGCTGTATTCGCTGAGCTTGACAAGCTCAATGCCACCAAGGACAAGGGCAAGGACGCATAAAGCGTCCTAACCTTGTTCGTAACCCGGCTCACCTAATCTACCAGACAAGGTGAGCCGGGTAAAGGCTTGCCTATGGTATGACATTTTGTTCATACCATTATCGTTTGCCCAACGCATGATACTTTTATCATGCTATCATAGCCGGGCTATAGCATGGTAGCTTCATCACTCTTCCGCCCATAATATGGCGCAAGCGGTTGTGAGCTGGTCAGTCAGACTGATTGATTAGCTCAGAGCTTCTTGAAAGCTCAATATTTATAAGGAGGCCGGGGATATGAACGGCACTAATGAGAAAAAAATTGTTTCAACTGACTCGGTAGAAAAGCGTGTAAGTTGTAAACCAATCCGTGTTACCACTGAGCTTGACGAAAAAATCCGTGACTTCAAAAGTGGCCTCAAGGAGCTCGGAGACGATGTTCTCTATGAGTGTTTTATTGAAATCATTAAGCTTCTCTTCCGTTGTACTCCGCATACCGCATACACAGTTTTATTCAAAGCTTTGGGAGAAGAGGAAAGGAGGGATTAAAATGGAAAAAAATCTTATTGATGGAAAAAACGTAGTCCCGCTGGGCACAAAGCTGTCGGAAAATATAGATTCTTTCATAGATAGCACGTACTATGCCGATAAAACTATTCCCGAGGATTTTATTCTCATTCTCAAGCAGATGTTCCTCCTCATGCATCATCACCGGTACGGGGTGCTGTACAACATCCTGAAAAAATTTCGGTAATCTGACCTTGTTCGAGTAGTCAGTCCAACTGACTACTCCATAGAGGGCCAGAGCTCTCAATAAAAATTTTGGAGGTAAACCAAATGAAAATCAACGTATTCGGAAAGAGCGTCGAGTATCAGGGAAAGAAGTTCCCGGCCTACACTGGCAGGCTCACCAAGAAAGACGGCACCGAGCTCGCAGTGACCGTCAAGTTCCGTCAGGAATGCGGCGGCCCTGACCTGAAAGACTGCCCCTGCCAGATTGAGTTTCCCCGCCAGAGCGCGAATCTGGTTATCAAGACTCTTAAAGACCCCGACGGCCAGCCCCTTTACAATGAGGAGACTGGAGAGGTCAAAGTCTCCAAGACCCTCTGGATTGCCGCATGGAAGATGGTCGGGCCGTACATCGACCACAGCCTCGACGATTTCGAGGACTAAGCCGAAAAAATCTCGGCATGGGAGGGCTTCGGCTCTCCCATTTTTATTAGTCAGTTCAACTGACAGAAAGGAGAAGTTATGGCAAGGAAAATTTCAAAGTCCTCTGTAAAAAAGGCCGTTGACACTTTAACCGGAATGTCCGGCAATGAGATTAAAGCTCTCAAGTTGCGGGATGCTCAAAAAATTCTCGCCGCTGTCAGGCAAGAAGTGAAGTCTCGCATGGAGAAGCTGGAATCCGCCTCAAAAACTAAATCCGGTAAAAAATCTCCTACTTTCTATTCCGCTGAGCAAGAGTTTCAGAAGAAGTGGGAGCAGTCTCATACAGAATCCTTAAAAAAATCGCCCTCCCGCGTAAACAAGGCTGACGCAAATGCAGAGCTTCAGCGCTATGCAAAATTTTTGCGGTCTGATTCATCTACTGTATCCGGTGCAAGAAAAATTATGAGGGACCAGGATGCGAGAATTTTTGGCACCGATGAAAGCGGGAGACCTTTGCAGAGATTAACAAGTAAACAGAGAGAAAATTTTTGGTCGCTATACGATGAATTTCTGACCGGGGAATCTACAGCGTCGCTGGGCTATTTAAGGTATTCTTCTCTTCAGCAAGAAATAGGAAAATATATAAAAGACCGTCCGAAAAAGCGTGACCCGAAAACTGGAAAATTTTTGGGATTTGATTTGGGTCAGGCTATCAGCGATTTGAAAAAAATTTTAGAGGCGGACGACTATGACACCAGTGACGAGTCAATACTCACCGGGGGAAGGATTGATTGACCAAAAAACTTTCCTCAAAAAGGTTAGTCAAATGGTCGAGACGTTCCCGGTTGTCAACAAAAAAACAAAGCGAGATAATCAGTCGACTGACTACTACAATATTCCTTGCGCATTCGACATAGAGGTCTCAAGCTTCTATACATACGAAGACGTAGAGGGTGTTATAGTAAAACGTAAGTGCGCTTCTATGTATATCTGGCAGTTCGGAATATGGAATCTGGTAACTACAGGTAGAACGTGGGAAGAGTACGAAAGTTTCCTATTAAAACTCTCATTTATTCTCGACCTAAGCCAGAGTAAGATTCTCGTGTGTTATGTTCATAATCTGGCTTATGAGTTTCAGTTCTTGCGTAAACGTTTCGAGTGGGATAAAGTCTTTTTTCTTGATGTTCGCAAGCCAGTCTACGCCGTATCGAATGGTATAGAATACAGGTGTTCATACAAGCTATCCGGTAAAAGTCTTGCCAAAGTCGGAGAAGACTTGAAGCGTTACAAGGTTAAGAAGATGGCTGGCGATTTGGATTATCAGTTAGTCCGTACATCAGTCAGTCGACTGACCCCGAAAGAGCTTAAATATGCTGAGAATGACATACGTGTAATCCTTTGCTTCATACAGGAAAAGATAGAAGACGACGGCAACATTTTGAAAATCCCCTTAACAAATACCGGCTACGTTCGTAGGCATTGTCGTGAGAGATGTTTCAGTCATTTCAAGCGATATAAAGCTTTGATGAGGGCGCTTACCCTCACTCCGGATGAGTACAGGCAATTGAAGCAAGCATTTGCCGGTGGTTTTACTCACGCCAGCGCTCGATGGGTAAAAAGAGTAATTGAGTACATGAGGTCATTCGATTTCACGTCGTCATATCCTGCTGTTATGGTGCTAAAGAAGTTTCCAATGTCAAAAGGCAAAGTAATCAGTCAACTGACTATCGAGCAGTTCAAGAAATTCTTGGAAACCAAGTGCTGTTTGATAGATGTTACGTTCTACGGTATACGAGAAAAGCTCACCTTTGAACACTATATTTCGGTATCTAAATGTTGGAATATCAAGTCTGCGCGGGACAAAGAAAAGCTGAACGTGGAAGAAGACAATGGAAGAATTGTCTCGGCTGACGCAGTTTCTTTGTCGATAACTGAGCTGGATTGGGATATAATCTCAAAATTCTATACCATAGAGAGTTTTGAGATACACAAGTTGATAGTTTACGAGAAAGGCTACCTACCTCGGGATTTCTTATTGGCAATTCTTGAAATGTACAAAGACAAGACAAGGCTCAAAGGTGTTGAGGGTGAGGAAGTTCTTTACATGCTATCAAAGAATATGCTAAATTCTTGTTACGGGATGACTGTGACTGACATAGTACGTGACGAGATAATGTTTGAGAATGGAGATGATGAAGAACCGTACAAAAAACTCAAGCCGTCTAAGGATAATGAAAAAATGCAAGCAAAAATTGATGAATACAATGGTTCATTTAATCGCTTCATCTATTATCCCTGGGGCGTCTGGGTGACAGCCTGGGCGCGACATAATCTTTTCACAGCTATATTAGAGTGCGGTGAGGATTACGTTTATGCTGATACAGATAGCGTCAAAATAGTTAATCCGGATAAACACATGGAGTATTTCAAAAGATATAATGATTCTGTCATGGAGGAAATAAAGAAATCTGCTCATGATAATCATATAGATATTGCCATGTTTAGTCCGGAAACGAATGAGGGGGAGGTGAAACCAATTGGAGTGTGGGATGATGACGGAGAATACCGTTTTTTCAAGACGCTTGGTGCTAAAAGGTATATGTATCTCGGGTGGAACGATAAACATAAAGAATGGAAATGGACTCTTACGGTTGCGGGTTTGCATAAACGGAGAGGAATGGAGTACATCCGTAAACTTTACCGTGAAAAGCGCTGGAGAGAACGAGCTCATAATGCTAACAAACGGGGAAGAGAGCGTTCTATCAGTCGACTGACTATACAGGATGTATTCAGCGAGTTCAACGACACTCTTTTCGTACCGACAGAATATTCGGGGAGGCTTACTCACACTTATTGTGATACCCCGTGCTCAGGAATTATTCAGGATTACAATGGAGTGTGGGGACGATATGATGAATTGTCCTATATTCATATGGAGCCCTCTGAATATGACTTATCAATATCAGATGAATACAGCATGTTCCTCGACATGCTGCTTGGAGGAGAGGAGATATACGACTAATGGCTAAAAAACGCGAAAAATATCTGGTTATCGCTAATGGGCGGATAATCGCAGAAAAGAACACGTTTAACGAAGCTGTAAAGCATGTTCATGGAATAGCTTGGAGCTTCGATGTGTTCGATGAAATTCTTATTACTCTGGTGGTGGTAAACGATGCTAAGAAAATCTGATAAGCAGAAGTTCGACTTCTACGAAATCCAGCGCACAATTAAGGCATATCCCAATGCTCACTACTATGTGGTTTACGGGGAGCGGAGTAATGGCAAAACGTACTCCGCCCTCAACTATGCGCTTGAGAGATGGGCAAAAGCCGGGGAAGAATTTGCATACATTCGCAGGTATGCAGAAGACATCCGACCGAAGAACCTATCCTCTTTGTTCTCTGGCCACGTTGACAACGGCGTAATCAGTCGACTGACTGACGGAAAATGGGATGGAATCAGCTACGGCTCAGCTCGTTTCTATCTTAATCACACTGACGAAAAAGGGAACACATGGAAGAATGAAACTCCAATTGGTTATGCGTTTGACATAAACAGCATGGAGCATAACAAGTCTCTTTCATTCCCAAAGGTGACAACAATCATCTTTGACGAGTTTCTCTCCAGAAGTGGTTATCTCCCCAATGAATTTGTACTCTTTACGAACCTTATATCGACAATAGTTAGACTCAGAGACAACGTAAAAATCATAATGCTCGGGAACACGGTAAACAAAACGTGTCCCTATTTCTCTGAAATGGGTCTAACTCATGTAAAAGAGCAGAAACAAGATACAATAGACGTTTATCACTATTCCGATACTGGGTTGGAAGTGATATGCGAATACACAGAATCAGCAAAAAAGAAAGGAGGAAAACCCTCGGATGTGTATTTTGCATTTGATAACCCGGAGTTGAAAATGATTACTTCGGGCGCATGGGAAATAGCAATATATCCACATTTGACCGAGGGGTACAAGAAAAAAGATGTGGTAATGGATTTCTTCATAGAGTTCGAGGATGAGCTTCTCCATGGTGAGATAATATCCTCGGATTCCGGTCCCTATGTTTTCATTCATGAAAAGACCACCCCAATTCAGGACGAGGATAACGATATTATTTATACTGACAAGCCGGATATACGCTGGAATCATATGATGTGTATGACGAAACAGCGTGACAAATATAGTCTGTTTATAATGCAGGCTATGCGAGAAAACAAAATTTTTTACTCCACCAATGAGGTCGGAGAGATTGTGAGGAATTATGTTCTCTGGAGTGACAGCTTTAGCATCAAGAATTAAACTTGCGTGGTTTGTTTTCAGACACCCTGAATGGAGATGCAAGCCATGGTGTTTTGACTGCGAGTTTTTTGATACTTGCTTATATGAGTACGAGGTCGAAACAGGTCAGTCGACTGAGTACCTCGAAGAAATTGAGGGAGACCCGGTATTTGAGTACGGTCTTGAAGAGTTCGATATCAGAGATTAAAGAAAAGCCCCGAGTCAGTTCGACTGACCCGGGGTATCTCTTATTCACTTGTAACGTAAACTCCGGTTTTGAGCAACTGCTCAATCATGGCTTTCTCTTCGTTGCTTGCCGTAGGGGAAATTACATTCACCTCTCGCACACGCAGAAAGCCGGTGCACATTCCAATCTGAACCATCTTATGAGCAGGAAAACCATATTCCTTATTATAATTTTCAACCCTTTTCTGTACAGGTCTACGGATTATGATGTAAGGACGCTTGATACCCATAGCACCATAAGATGCGCCAAAACTGCCAGAATGTTGCACAGAGGATTTAGCAGATACGACAGAATTTATAGCATTCGCCGCACCGTATGCTAAACCTGAACCGATAGAGGATAGAGCTCCGGCAGGAGAAGAGCTTGCGCCTGCTCCGAGTATCCCGCCTATTACAGAAGAAATACCGTATGCCGCCGCCTGAATCATGCCTGCACGTATTGCGGCCTGAGTGCCGCCAGCCAAAGGAACATCCACCGCACAGTTACCAGAAAACTGATAAACAGTATTGCTATAGTCATCTCTGGCTACAGTAATCTGAGCAATGCAAGAGCCATTGTAGCAGTCAACATGATACGTAACGTTTACGGCATGGCCTACAATATCGTCAACCTCCAGCTCAACTATCCCTATAAACGGAAGATAAATATACGCTTTTGAATAAGGGGCATAATCCAAATAATTATTCCAATACTCAGGAATAACTATCGAGCCGCAGTTAATTGTCTTGTATCTTACAGGAACGGTTTTGGCCGCGATACTGCTTTCAAGAAAACCCGACCTAATCATCTCAGCGGCTCCAGTGGTAGGCGTTGTATATAATTCCATAGCTCCGATAATTCCATCGAACGGATTATTCCACATTTTTTGTATTGTGGCATCCTGCCATGTTACCCAAAGCCACCTCCCGAACGCTTGCATTTCATCAGGTGTCGGATTGTAAACGTGAATAAGTCCAGCAACATCTGACTTCGGCACGATACTTGGAAAATCAGGAAATGCCGGGATATTGGGAGGCGATTCGCCTGTACTCGTAGGCGGGTCTGGAGTTTGAGGAGAATCAGGCCAAGTTCTGGGGTCAGGCCATGGAATAGGTTTAGGGTCTGGGATTGGGTCAGGCTTCTTGGTAGGGTCAATATATGGGTCAACATAAGGCTCCCGTCGTCTTACAGGGTCAGGAATTGGTGCATAACGAGGGTCTGGGTCTTCTTCCTCTTCTTTTCTTGGTTCTGGAAGTTCCTCTGGCCATTGCCACGGAATAAAAGGGTCGATGAACGGGTCTATATAAGGCAAAGGAACAGGAGCTTGCGGATTAGGCTGTTTTTCAGGGTCTGGAGAAATGTACGGTGGAGCGCCCGGCTCAGGAAGCTGAATAGGCGTATAGGGGACTTCAACAATAGATTGACCAGGGTCTTCAGGGAGGACTATAATAACGGGAACTTCCGGCAGAGTTGCGGGCTTAGTACCTGTCCACTCTGATGTTCCTACAGGATAATAGTGATAATCGCTCCCGTATAAAGCAGTCCATGCAGTTTGGGCAATATTTCCGCTTTTATATGTATTGGGAGGATTATATGTTACAGTTCCCCAGGTGGCTATCGGGTCTGAACCAGTACCGAATCCTAAATAATAAACAGTTTTTCCATCGTGTGTATAAGGATAAAGAGACCCGCCACCTGCTGTACTTCCGTTTCGATATGTCAAATATACTGAACCGGGCGAGTCACTAAAAACAATTGCGGCTAATTCTCGAACAGAGTGTATATTATTTTTGTAGTACATCACAGAAGGAAGAGGAAAATGCGCACCAACCATAGTTCCACTACCATTCCAAAACTCAGTTCCAGCGCCTGTAACATTAACTGGTTGCTGAACAATCGTGTTTAATGACGATATTTTGCCGCTTCCACCTCCTATTCCCTCGGAAGTAAAAACCTCATCAACAGCATCCACTAAACCTTTAGGAACATAAACTTGTCCCAGCTCATTTACGACAGCCGCGACAGCTTGCGTTCCTTTATAGCAAAACTCCTGAACTTTATCGCTTATTTTTGTCCAAAGCTCAGGATTGCTTTCATAAAGGACGCCTCCAAGAGCTACACCAAGTAACGGAGCCACGGCGGCCACAGCGGCAGGAGCTGACAATGTAAGCAATCCGCCAGTTGCCGCAAGTGTTCCTTGGCCGGTGCCAAAAAGAACACCATTCGCCCATGTTGCAGCTGCACCTGCCGCCGCTCCAAAAGATGTGATACCTGCGGCCTCAGCGGCGGTTTTATAATACTGCCAAGTCTGAGCTGCATACTGAGCCTCAACAGTGATTGGCTTAAAATTGTTACCACCAAGGAGAGGAAAAGTTGTGATTTTGGTGAATCCCTGGCTACCGATATTTTGAGTGCCCAAAGCGGCGGCGGCCTCAGCGGCGCTCAGTCCACTGACTGCCTGTGAAGCCTGCGAGATAGCTGAAGCCATTTGCTCACCGGTCATAAACTGAATTATATTGTCTGCCATTTAATCACCCCGCAGTTATAAGAATGAACTCAGGCCCCTCGTTAAATCCAGAAGGAAAGTCATAAACTGTAGTAAACATGATGTTGTCTGTGACAAGGGAATTATCGTCAATATATTCATCCCCCTTATCGTCATCTGTCTGCTTATCTACTACGGCATAGAGCTGCCAAATGTCTCCTCTGAAAGACATTAAAACGTCAATTGCTAAAGAGATGTCCCAGAGACCATCCCTAAAACAATTTCTATCAGAAACAGAATAGTAGCGCTGAAACTCCGGAATATAAGCATAATTGAAACGCAGCACTTCCTGTCTATCAAACCTTATGACCGGATTTACCATATCAACTTCATCCCGAAGCTCTCCGACAAATGAAGTCTCACCTGTTATATTCTTGTTTATGCAACGGTCATCGCTTGTGTTATAATAGAATAGAACTTCCATAAAGCCTCCAAAGTCTCCTGTAGAAACAGCGGAGAGGAAAATCCCCTCCGCCGTCCTGCTGTACCATAGTTGGTAAATCGGCCGTCAGTCGGACTGACTTATGCGACATAGAACACGACGAAGTTCTCGTCGAAGTCGTTGAAGTAACGGGCGTCGCGTTTGTACCAATAATTGGTGAACTCCGCTTTCCCGTTGTAGTTGCTGGTAGTACGGTTGTTGTAACCGTGCATACCCAGGGCCTCATGGTCGAAAAGAACGGCAATGATACCGCCGGCCTCAATCTCATGGCCCTCGCTGGTTTTGATGTAGATTTTGGATGCGTTGCTGAACTCATAGCCGGAGCCGGAGCCCTGCCAGAACGGGACTTCCTCAGCCGCTTTCAGCTTGGTGTAATTGTCGTGGAAGGTGGTAGACTGGAGGAAGATGTCTGCCGCTGCCTTGAAGTTGGCCAGCATGACGAAATGCTGGAGGGAATGAGGAGTGAACCTCTCGCGGCCGCCGATGTTGAAGAGGGTGGAAATTTTCGTCAGTCGACTGAACGTGAGGTCCATCTGCATCGTGGCGAAGCGGAGGAAAGACGGGTCAGTGAGTGCGGCCTCAGCCGTGAGCTCTTCTCTGAAGAGTGTATTGTAACGGGAGAGCAGATTGACACACTTGGCGTTACCGGGGCCAGTGATAGCGGCGCCCTCGAAAGCATCCCAGAACGTCTCGCCAATCATGTTATTGATGGTACGCATGGCGAGGTCGTCAAACGCCACAGTCATGGTCTTGTCTACCTCGTTGAGGAGCATGGACGTAAAGGCGTTGAGCTGGGTAGCGCTGGAGAAAGACTGCTTAATCTGCATGGGGGCGATGGACTTCGGAACCTCGAACGTGGTCATTTTATTGAAGAACTTGGCCCTTGCGACAGAGCCATAGAACACGTTTGGGTCATAGGAAGCGCCGGGGGTGAGATTCCAGCTCTCATTCTCGGTAGCTTTGGGCATTTCGGAGCGAATCTTCTCCATGACAGAGCCGAACTCCCAATCGTCCATCATGATAGACGGAGCGCCGGAACGGTAGCCGCGGTTGACGAACTGAACCTTGCCGATTCTGTTCATCAGGCTGCGAACCCACTTATCAACCTGCTCATTGTCGAAAATCTCGTTGCCAATATCGACGAGATTTCCGAGGTCCTCCTGAACAGGATTCTCACGGCCGAGAGTCTGCTCAGCCGCTTCATTGACGATTTCATGAACCTGAGAGATTTCCATTGTGTAAACTCCTTTCTGTCAGTTCGACTGACTCAACCAGCCACAAGATTCGTGACGGTAACACCGTCGTCTGCGGCGATAGTGATACGGAGGACGTGGCCGGTGGCAATAATGCCATCAGTGCCCTGGTCCCACGCAACAACCGATACGGGCGTACACGGCATATCAGACATGACGCAGTTGATAGCGTAGCACGGTTTACCCGTAGCGATTGCCTCCTTAGCACGATTGTAAAGACCGGTGATTTCCTGCTCAGCGGAATCGTTGAGGTCGAGACCTCCGCAATCCACCATAATGTAGCCGGGATTAGCCATAGTTTTTTCCTCCTTTATACTCGACACGGGTCTTGATACATAAGACCAAGCTCGTTGTCTAAGTCATTGAAAATCTGCGCAAAATAATTCCAAGTCCAGAGATTGCGCTCGTCCTGAACCATGCGCTGGGAAGTTGTGACACCGATATTGCCAGCACGACGAAGCTCGTAATCTTCGGTATCTTCATTATCCTGAGTGACCTGCACGTCATTCTTGTCAGTCAACTGACGAGTCTGCACATCACTCCCACCATCCGTGACAGTAGTTTGACCATTTTCTTGTGTCACGAAATCGTCGGACGCCTTTGAAAGCGGCGTATCATTATTCATGCCATAACGATACGTTGTATCACGCTCACCGCGTCCGTGGGCTGTTGTCTGGGTTTTACCGTGAGCATCTGTAATGCTGCCCGTGCGGCCGAGAGTTCCGTCCGTTGTCTCCACGTTATCGGCAGTACGCTCCGTGTGCTTAGTCTCCACCATATCATAGTTATGAATTGGATTATAAGCCACTACATTGGTAGCCCAAAGCTTCTGCCAATTATTGAGATACTTGGTAATAATTATCTTAGCAATTTGCCCGCGCGCGGCAGAAGAGAGCTTATCGTCATCGTCGAGAAGAAGCTTAACAATTGGTGCACAGAATTTACCGCCAGAATGATTGCCGAAGTATTCGAGGTCAAGTGAGAGCTCATCAACATATTCCACGTCTTTCCACGGCATGTCAGTCAACTGACTGAGATAATGAAAAATACCGTCGCCCTCTTGCCAACCATCAAACGCTTCTCGGAGAATGGGCTCAGACTCTACGACAGGGAAAATAGGGAAAAACCAGCCAGGATTAAGCACCGCTATCACCGCCCTCCGCATTTTGAGTGTCTACCTTAGTAGCTTCAAGGTCAGCTTCTTTCTGCTCCTGCTCAGTATCGACCTCCTCCTGTTTATTAGCCCAAGCGGAGTTCTTCTCAACAGTAATATTTGTTCCGAAAGTCTTATTGACGAGCTCAAGCGCCTCCTGACGACAGAAAAGCATATTATCCACAAGCGGAAGTAAAAGGTCTGTGGAAGCTCTCAATTCCTCTTCAGACAAATACTCACGTTTCATATTGAAGTTTGCATTCAGCCCCATCTCATTGAACCAGCTTGCCTTGAGATATTGCTGGAGTTCAATCAACTGAATGATTGTGTTCGGGGCTTGCGTGGAGACATTTGCGACTTTGATAGAATCCTGAAAATCCTTATTGATAGTAGCGCCTATCTTTCCATCTTCAAGATTTTTGAAATAGGCGTCCGCCGATGCCGCTTGCCTGTCATTCTGCGTAACCACAACAGTGCGCTGTCGAGAGTTAATCTGAGCCGACCTAACAGAAATATCGTTCTCTGCCAACTGCGTGGCATAACGAGCGAGCAAATAGAACAACCCTTGAAAGTTAGTATCGTTTTTGCATAACACGCAGTCAGTCAACTGACTCCAGTATTCCTTATCCAGCGGCTCAAGATGATTGAGAATTTTGCCCTGTACTGTGCCAAGAACTGGGTTTGCCATTATGTACTGAGTAGGACGATAATAGCAATCCTGAGAACCACCGAGAGAGCCGGGGAGTGCATACAGATTGCCTTTAACTTCTACGAAGCCAATGTGCCCATTGACCTGAAGAAAAGTCTCCAGCATCTCAAAAGAAATAGTTTCGGGAAGACCTCTGTACTTGAACATCTGATTCGACCTGTCGAGCATCAACATAAAATAGTTGAATACAGATTCCTTCTTATTGAGAATATCGCATCTGCAATCTATTGCACCCCAATCCCCGGTATAGCGAGCATCCCTTCTACCCAATCCTGGTCATCTCCTTCGCCACATCTATGGCCGCTGACATGAGCTTGTTATTGTCATCAATCACTTTTTTCAAGTCCTTGATAACATCTCTGAGCTCATCAACGGCTTTTCTGTTCGCTCTCGTTTCGGAGACAATGTACCAGAACAAAGCTCCAGCAACGATAATTGCGAACCCGTGCTGGTCAAGAATCTGAACCAACTTTTCAATGATGGAAATATCCATTTCGCTCCTCCTTTCCCGCAGAGTCAGTCGACTGAATACATCAC
>Ga0247609_10004561_pt1 | contig 13738 bp, 16 predicted proteins | sample 172DNAGHGlowgp2_FD_193487 | JGI IMG/M metagenome (GOLD analysis project Ga0247609, IMG submission 193487) | Sheep rumen microbial communities from Palmerston North, Manawatu-Wanganui, New Zealand - 1728 DNA GHGlow gp2 | ecosystem: Host-associated > Mammals > Digestive system > Stomach > Rumen ...
GGCGAGCAGAAATACACGTTTATTAATCATCGTTTTCATTGTTTTTAGTTTCTGCCTGCAAAGTTACAAAAAAAATCTGTAACGAAAGACGGATTTTGGAGAATTAACGCAGAATGACCGTAAATAAAAGGCAATCAAGGGAAAAATGAGGAAGTTCAGTTTTAAGCTGAATGCAAATTTGGGAGGAATAAAGAAGTAGTTAGGTTTCTTATTCGTAACCCAATTTATGTCCTTGGAGCCGAGTAAAGTTATCACGCAAAATGGTGAAGAATGGTGCACCTTTCACCGCCAGGACGGTTCTGAATTTTCCGAGTTATTCTACTTGACTTATTACTCCCATTATTTTTGGTGCATTGCAAAAAATATCAAGGTCGGACACATTATGTCCGCACCTCCCCATATCTTTGCACCCAGAAACTTGAAATGGAGTGATAAAGATATGAAACAAGTAAAATATGATAAGGTATATGAGATTACAGATTCCTTACAACGAGTTTGAGCAATTACTCAGTGAGTATTTTCAGCAGAAGATGATTCGCCAAATTAAGTTGGCGTATGTAGATGAGAGCACCATACAGGTGAGTGCCGTAGTTAAAATAAAACTGAAGGTAGCGGAAGCAACAATTCCTGTTAAAGAAAAAGTCTCTGTTAAGATGGTGGCTGACAGTGACATTACGTTGACACATGCGGGAATGGCTTTTGATCTGAAGTGGGAACAGGTATTGGAATTGTGTGAGGATGTTGTTAAAGACATGCTGGAGGTACAAGACAATCATACAGTGTTAGTTCATGTCGATAAGATTGATAAGCTGAATACCATTTTAGAGAAAGTGGAAATGCAAAGCATCAGTTTTGAGCCAGACTATATCAACTTGTGCTTTGTGTTGAAGTAAGATAATAATGGTGATAAACAGACCGATTATGACGTTAGATATTGTAACCAAAGGTATCCCGTTCCTTCACATGGCTATTGTTACAGCTATGGTGTTGGCAGGTGTCCCCAGAATCTTTTCCTATACAGCATTGCTCTGGGGCGCATGTGCCATCATGTCAATTCCTCTCACTGAAGAAGAATTCTACTTGGAAATCCCAGCCTTATGGCAATACAGACATCTGTTTGCTTTGGGAGTTTGCTATATGATTTCAATGAGTGTATAACATAGAAATATTTTTCCGTGATATGAAAAAAGTGAGTAAATGCTTTGTCGATTCAAAAATAATCCCTATCTTTGCCACAATAAAATAATAACTAAAAACAGAAAGAGCTATGTTTCATCCAAGATATTACCGTTGCTTGTCATGTGGAGAGAAGTTCACTCTCTCCGATGGAGTGATTCGTCTTCCCTCAGCAGGAGTCCCATGCCCGCATTGTGGAAGCAACAAGACTACAGGAAGACTGTTGGGCAATGTGATTATTGGAACAAAGAAACTCTTCAAATAGAATAATTATTTAAAAATATTGAATTATGGCAAGAAGAAATCGAAGAAATGATGACTGCTATCCTGGTTGGGGTCGTTGCCAAGGTGAATCAGACGAAGATTACCAAGAGCGTATGGAAGACTGGAACGAATCCATCGATAATGATTGATTTTTTCACGATTCCAGGATGTATGAACTTTCATCTTAACAAGGTAAAAAATCCGGCAACATTTCTGCTGTCGGATTTTTGTGGTTTATTCACGTGTTAATGGTTAGTAGCTTGTGTGCTCTTACTCACTCGCAATGGCAAGCCCGACACTTCTGCAACACTTAGGAGTGGCGGATAACAAGGAGGTCTTAACCCCTCTTGTCTGCGGTGCTAACTAACACCTGAATAACCGTAATGGCTATAGAAAGAGCTAACTTCCAATACATGAGTTATTGTTTTAGTTTGTTAGTAACACGTGCTGTACTTAATTCTTGTCTTTGACAAGTCCACTGCCTAACAGCACTTTAGGCTTATGGAAATAGGAAACAATCTATTTGCTTCCCTCGCCCATGTTCTTCAACAGAACATCAGCAACAGCAACCACGATGCTTAAGAAAACGCTCCAATTCATATTTATGATGTTTTGGATTATATCTCAGCACTATGCTTCGATTTCTGGGTGCAAAGATACGGCGCTTTTTTGAAAGATACAATTATTTATTCAAATAGAATGGTAACACTTCTCTTCGAAAACTGTTACCATTCTATTCATCATAACACTTGGTCGTTCAAGAAAGAATGTATACTTTTGCAATGTGAATTCTTGATTATATAATACTAATAAGGTATGAACATTGATAATATAAAGCCTTCTGGCAATGGAGATATTAATGGCGAAGGAAGAACGTTGATAGAAATCTGCGAAAAGCCTGTTCCAGAACATCTGATAAAGAAATTGGATGAGGAGCGATTGGCTCCTGAGGTTGTTAGCAGGATGAAGGCAGACTTGGCTCGGATGGGATCTAACCGAGTGCCTCAGCCTGCAAAGAACGGTCATGTGGATTTTAGTGCTATTGCTTGGCCTGGGGTGAGTGCAAGATTGCCTGAGAAGGATGGCCTGATTGCTGCTATTCGTCAAAATTATCCTAATATTAGTCTTGATGATATCAGTCCAAGGAGTATTCGCGACATTACTTATTATATAGGGCGCAAGGCTTTGGCTGACAAATATGGCATCACCATCGCTAAGGCTGGACATATTATTGGGCTATTGGATCTTGTGATTCATGAGACTGATGATGGACGTATAGAAATCGTACCTAACAATGTGCATCGTTTCAAGCAACTCTATGCTCACAAGGGTTATGTCTCGAAAATGCTGAAACTCATCAACGGCAAAGAGGACGATGATGAGGTATGAGATAAAATGATATTGACTATGGATATTAGAAAAATAGAAGAACGTATCGTTGAGCTATACGAGAAGGGAGCCAACGATGATAAGACCTCAGACGAAATAGAATCTTTGTTGATGGAGCGATGGAGGCTGATGCATCAAAGCATCGTCTGGAATGATAAATTCATCGCAAAGCTGGTGGCTATGAACGAAAAGATGAAACAGGCGCTTATCGATATGCGCAATCTGGCGCTCGATACGTATAATCATCTGTTGGCTAATTGTCCTGACGACAAAGAGTTCAATGTGACTGGCATGCTCTATGTCGACGATATGGAGATGGAGGGATGGGAGTATGGTAGTCATATGAGTGACTATCTTTCTGAGATTCTTCAGATGCCTGAGCACTCTGGTCTTTACAGATATGGTGTGGCCCATGAAGTGATATTCGAATCAGCAGACAAGCCTTACGGAATAAACGAAAATAATACAGAAATGAATATGCTCTATATGGCTGAACAGCCTGACAACTGGAATGAACATATGGATCGGGAGAAGACAGCAAATCTGAACATCATCTATGGCGTTCATAACATGATAGACCATTGCCACTGGACGCTTCAGGATCTGATCAACGTAAAGTCGTATAAGGCGAAAATAGAAGTGGAATATCGCAATAAAAGGGAGCGATGACAACACCATCAACGAGTAATGAAAAGGGCTCTGAATATTAATTATTGCAAAAAATTGGAAGTCTCTGCATGCCATTATATAAATAATTTGTATATTTGACCTCACAAATTTGATTACCAATGGCTAAATATATACGAACTCTAACTATACAAACAGATGCGGAAATCCATCAAAAGGAGGTTCCGCTCTTTCGAGGGGCAGTTCTCAATAGCCTCGGCGAGAAGGCAAATCTGTTATTCCATAATCATTTGGATGATGACAAATTTAGATATTCCTATCCCTTGATACAGTATAAACGCTTAGGCGGAAGAGCTGCTATTGTCTGTGTAGAAGAAGGAGCAGATTTGATAGGTCAGTTCCTGACTGAGACAAGCGATACTTTGAAAATTGGAAACCGAGAGATTAAATGGAGTACAAGACGAGTACAGCCAGCCAGACTCCTTATTCAGACCTGGGAAGATACGTTTCAATATCATATTAGTCGATGGTTGCCACTGAATCCTAAGAACTACCAGCTTTATCAGAATACTGAAGGATTGGTGGAGAAGATTGCATTGTTGGAAAATATACTTAAAGCGAATCTTCTGTCTATGCTCAAAGGCTTGGATATTCATCTGGATCAGGAGCTGATTGTTAAAATCACTCAGTTGAGTGATCCATACATATTATATAATAAAGGTATTGGTATGTCTGCATTCAACGCCGATTTCAATTGCAACCTAACTATCCCGAACAATGTGGGAGTAGGCAAGAATGCCAGCATAGGATACGGAATAGTACATTTGGAGAAGAAAGATAATAACTAAATACCCATCAATGGAACAAGAATACAAACAACTCTTTGTAGGCGGAGACCTCTCTGGTATCCAGAAGTTCCTCTACAACATCTCATCGAAGAAAGCCGCTGTCAGTCTGAAGGGGCGTTCTTTCTATCTTCAGCAATACATGGATAATGTCTGCAAGAAGATAAAGGATGCCGTGAATCAGGCTGGAGCAAAGCATGTGGAAGTCATTTATAACTCTGGTGGCAAGTTTTATCTCTTGACGGACAACAGCCTTGAGATAAGGAAAGCAATCGACGAATGCTCTCAGCAAGTTAAACAAGAATTGTGGAAAGAGCACATGGGACAATTGGGAATCAACATCAGTTATACTCCATTTACAGAGAATGCTGATGGAACAGTTGATTGCGAAGAGAAAAAGAATCAGAAACCTGGCTGCCTATGGAAAGCTGTTAATGCTGATTTCCATCATCAGAAAAGTCAGAAATTCAAGGATCTACTGATTGATAGTTATCAAGATTTCTTTGAGCCTTTGCCCGTAGGAGGACAAACGAAGGTTTGTGCTGTGACAGGCATAGAGTCTCCTGATTGTGTGAAATTAGAAGATATGTATATTCTGCCTTCGGTAAAAGAACAAATCCAGTTAGGTGAAGAATTACGCGACCTACAACACTTCAAGACATTTGAAGACTATGCTGGAGATACTAAATTGGGCATACTCCGAATGGATGTTGACGGACTTGGAAAGCGCTTTATCGTAGGCTTCAAATCCATTCAGGAATACAAGGTTTTCTCAAAAAGACTGGTATCATTTTTTGAAGAGGAAACACAGACCATCCAAAAAGAGCAAGCATTCAGAGATTATCTGAATATCATCTATGCTGGTGGCGATGATCTGTTCATCATTGGCAGGTGGGATAAAGTGATTGAATTTGCAGAACGCATCCATCAGGAGGTTGAAACGCAATTCGGCAAAGACGGCATCACCATCTCTGGAGGTATTGCCATTGTCAATCCGAAATTCCCTATTGCCAAGGGCGCTGAATCTGCAGGCGAGGCTGAAGATATGGCAAAGTCTTTCAACAATGCCGAAAAGAACGCCCTGTGCTTCTTAGGCAAAACTGTTTCGTGGAACGAAGAGTTTGCCTATGTGAAAAGCTACCAGCAACAATTCACCAGTCTCATTCAGAACTATGGATTGAGCAAAGGTATCCTTCACAAGTTGATGCTCTATGCCTCAATAGCAGACCAAAACAAAGTGAAAAAGAGAGAAGGAAAGCCTGAAGATTTCAGTTATATCTGGCACATCAGCTATTATCTTACTCGCTTTATCAACAGATATAAGTCAAATGAAGAAGTATGCGTTTTCTGCCGTCAACTTCGAGATAAAGATATTGACTATAAAAAAGGTCGGAATCTGGAATTGATAGCCCTTGCTGCCAGATGGGCTGAATTATTATTAAGGGACAACAATAATTAAAAACAAGATTATATGAGTTGGGATAAAAACGACATGATTTCCAAACAGGAAATCCAAGAGAAAGTAACAGATGTTACTGTTCAATTTGCAGAGAAATTTGGCAATTATCTTGCTGAAAAGGAAGATCAGGCAGAACCTCTGACAACGAGCCAGCTCCGAAAGTTTTTTGGAGAGGTGAAACGCCAGCAGATGACGGGGTATGACGATACAGAATTCGTCATGCTGAAGCCAAAACTTGCTTACGCTGTTGGCCGTGCTAAACAAAATGGTAGAAAGGGAAAATATCAGAAAATTGAAGATTTCTACTCGGTTATGGCTGATGCTATTGACAAAGTGGAGGCTTCAACAGATAAGCCTAAGGCGTTTAAGAATTTCATTACGACTTTTGAGGCCATCGTTGCCTATCATAAAGCCGCAGAGAAAAAGTAATCAACAACTTTAAAATGATTGAACAATGAAACAACTTATTAAGAAAATAAAAATCCAGACCTCAATAACCCTAGTAACAGGTTTGCATATTGGAGGCAGCAGTGATAATGTTGAAATCGGTGGTATTGACAACCCAGTCATCAAATTGGCCACAAGAGGTAACGAACCCTATATTCCTGGCAGTTCGCTGAAGGGCAAAATGCGTTGCTTACTTGAGCAGACAGCGGGTGCCTCTAAGGTAGGTATGGATAAGAAAGTGAACAACCTGTTTGGAATAACAGAAAGCAAGGATCTAAAGACAGACAATCAACCTTCGAAATTGATTGTTAGAGATGCCATCCTGAGCAAAGAGTCAAAAGAGGCTCTGCTAGCTTGTGATAATCTGGACATGCCTTATACTGAGAACAAATGGGAAAATGTGATTAACCGTACCAAAGGTATTGCAGAGCATCCCAGACAGTCGGAGCGTGTTCCCGCAGGAGCCGTTTTCAATGCAGAATTTGTACTGAACATTTGGGACGATGACAAAGAAGACGATCTTCTGGCGCTCTTCGAGAAGGGAATCCGGCTCTTGGAGAATGACTATCTTGGAGGCAGTGGTTCTCGAGGATACGGACAAATCAAGTTCGGTGAGTTTGTGAAGACAGAATTATCTGATGCTAACGACTGGAAAGCTTAAGTAATATGACAATAGCAACATATAAAATATACAAGTTGCATTTCACCTCACCATTGCACATCGCAGACAGGCATGAGGACGAGAGCAATAGCATGAAGACCATCCAGTCTGACACGCTATATGCTGCCCTTATATCGTGCTTGGCAAAGACGGGCGTCGCGATGCCTGAAGATGGAGATTTGGGGTTCGCAATCAGCAGTCTGTTCCCCTATTTCCAGCGAGGGAAAAATGACAACCCCATCTATTTCCTGCCAATGCCTATGCAGGCAAGCCTGTCAGAACTTGCTGATGTGTCAATGGCCAAAAAGGTGAAACGGATACAATGGATTGATTCCGAGTTATATACTAACGTCTTGACTGGTGATAGACTGTTTGATGGCTCCGACAAGTATATCCCATATATCCAAGAGTCTTACCTGACAAAGCGTGCATTACCTGAAGACACTAATGGCTCCAAGGAATTTGTTATGTCTGAAGTGTCGCAAAGAGTGACATTAAATAGCAGGACGGGCGATGAAGATGCCAAACCTTATTATGTGGATAAAGTTATATTCCGTTATGAATCAGGTCTCTATTTCATTGCAGAAGGTGATACGGAATTATTGGAGAAGGCCCTGAACCTACTCGCCATTGAAGGTGTTGGCACAGACAGGAACGTCGGCTTCGGATTCTTTGAATACACATCAGATAGTCTGAGTCTGAATATACCAGAAGATGCCGATCATCAGATCGCTTTATCACTTCTGATACCAGAGTCAAAAGAACAACTGGGAGAACTTCTGGCTTCAGACAACGTTGCCTATGACTTCACACGCAGAGGAGGTTGGATTACAACTTATCCATTCACCACGCTCCGCAAGAATGCTATCTATGGTTTCCTTCCTGGATCTGTATTCTTTAAAACAAACGAGCCTAGCCATATCATTGGCAAGATTGTGGATTTAAGACCTGAGATTGGCGAACTGACGCCTGATCATCCCATCTGGAGATGCGGAAAGTCTATTATGGTACCTATCAAGTTGAAATAATTAGAAGTATATGGAAGATAAGAAATATGCGATAGAACTGGAAGTTATCACCCCGTTGTCAGTTGGTGCTGGCAATGACAATGACTGGATGCGTGGAATAGATTTCGTGCAGAAAGACGGAAAGGTATATATCCTTGATATCAAGAAAGCCGTAGAACAAGGAGTGGATATCGACAAATTGACAAGTCTGTTTGAGCATTCAGATGAGAAAGGCATTAGCCAGTTATTAGGAAATAAACTGGAAAGTGTGTCAAAACAAGTGTTCCAATCGCCTGTTACTACAACCAATGCCATCAAGTCATTTCTTCGCACTCAGTTCTATAATAAGCCCATTGTTGCAGGCAGCTCTATCAAAGGTTCTGTGCGCTCTGCTTTATTCCATCACCTTCGTGAGGACGAAAAGTCGAACGAGGAAGTGTTTGGCAACATGAAAGACGGAACAGATCTGATGCGTTTTATCCGCATGGCTGATATTGAAATGCCTAAGACCATTCTTGTAAATACGAAGATTTTTAATCTGCAGAAGGATGGTACCCAATGGTCGGGAGGTTGGAAGCACGCTATGTCGGAGACCAATCGTAGTTATCGCCCTAACGGGTTTAATACGCTTTATGAATGTGTGGCTCCTGGTCAAAAGGGACTTGGTTCGATAGCTATGGCTGGTAAAGCGTTTGAGGTCTTGGCTGAAAATAGCGATAAGTTCATTTCTCATAAGACTAAGAAAATACAACTCTTAGAGGGCGATATTCGTGGCCTGTTCCATATCATTAATCAGGTGACTAAAGGATATCTGCAAAAAGAGAAAGCTTTCTTTGAGAAATATAGTGCAGAACGTTCAGACGAGCTGATAGACAATGTGAATGCGCTATTGGATATGATTCCTGATGACGATTCCTATTGTCTGCTAAAAATGTCTGTAGGCGTAGGTTTCCATTCCATTACTGGCGATTGGCAATATGAAGACTATGACCAGACTGGCATTTGGACTGAGAACAGAAATGCAGGCAAGAAGAAATATAAGTCGAGAAAGACTGCTGAATATAACGGACGACTGCAGTTGATGGGCTTTGTAAAACTCAGAGCACTCAATGCGGAGGAATTATCCAAGAGAGAAGAGGATCTTCATGCAGAGCATGCTGAAATGATAGAGAGTATGATTGCTCCTATCAGAGAGCGAGAAGCAGCAAAAATAAAGCAGCAGGAAGAAGAGCAAAAGCGCAAGATTGCCCGCGAAGAGGAACTCAAAAAGCAGAGAGCTTGTCAAGAATTCTTGGAGCAGATTCAAAACCTTTACAACAATAATCAATGGGATGCAGCCATCTCAAAAGCTGAGGAAGCATTGGCTTTTGATCCTGACAACGCAGATTTTAATGCGCTGCTAGAACAATGCAAGAATGCAAAGGATTTGGAAGATTATCGCAAAAGCGAAGAAGTGGCTGCAGCTCAGAAGTTCAGCCAGCCTTTGGTGGAAGTTGTCAAGGGTAAAACTTCTGCAGGAAACCTGATTGGAACTTTGACAAAGTGGTTGAAACAGTCGGGAAATACATTTGGAGATACAGAATATGCAGTTTTCTTGCAAGAGGCTAAGAATCTATCACCCAAGGAAATAAAAAACATTCGAGGTAAACGCAAAGATCTTATCAAGGCAATAGGTGATAATCAGGCAGAAAAGTTACTCAATGATTTGGGGCTGAATTAAGTAAATGTCTCTTTGAAATTTAATAGTGCTCTTTGACAGAATTAAAAAAATGGTGGATTTGCTGGGAGTGGAGCTACCAATATCTCATTTTTTATTCTTAAATTGCTTCGTAACGCACAGATATACAAACATATACACATTATAAGGTGTATCGCGTTTCCATTATAACAAGGATTACAACCTTTAAATGTCCTAATCGCTGACCAGGAAGGTGTATCGCGTTTCCATTATAACAAGGATTACAACTGCTTGTTAGCAAAGCGGTGCTGAATGTCAGGTGTATCACGTTTCCATTATAACAAGGATTACAACAGCGTGTACTTGTTTGTGGCCACATCGACCGGTGTATCACGTTTCCATTATAACAAGGATTACAACTCTCTGGTGCGTTTGCTTTCATAACTTTGTGGTGTATCACGTTTCCATTATAACAAGGATTACAACTACACCATCTTAAATACTTCCTCAAATCGGGGTGTATCACGTTTCCATTAAAACAAGGATTACAACATAGGGTCAAATGCTGCGCCCCATAAAAACGGTGTATCACGTTTCCATTATAACAAGGATTACAACAACCCTTGAACTCTGTTGACGGCTTTCACTGGTGTATCACGTTTCCATTATAACAAGGATTACAACTTCATAATCGTTTTGAGTTTTTAAGTGAATGGTGTATCACGTTTCCATTATAACAAGGATTATTTCTTTTATTCTAAATTTTTGATTATCTTTGCACTCAGAAATAATAACTATAGAAAAAATATGGCAAGAAAAGTATTAATTTCATTTTTGGGTACTGGACCTTTTGAGTCTAAGGAGACTCGAACTTATAAGACCGCCCGCTATCATTTGGGAGATGCAGACTTAGGTGACTATCCATTTGTGTCTGCTGCCTTAAAAGAGTACTATCAGATAGACAAGGTTATACTGATAGGTACTGTCCATTCCATGTGGGAAGAAGTGTATCGCTGGTTTAACGTTAAGGCAGGCAAGTCTGAAGATGAGACGATATATTTTGATATTGCTGAGGCATGTGAGAAGGCGAATCATCTTTCAGAACTGGTTGTACCTCATCAGGAAGCGATAGAGCAGTCAATTGGCAATGATTCCAAGATGGTACTCATCAAATACGGAATAACCGAACAGGAAATCAGAGAGAATACAAATATCATCCTTGGTATCCAGAAGTATCTGAATAATCACGATGAACTGATAGTTGACGTGACGCATTCTTTCCGCTCGCTACCTCTATTTATCATGAACCTGCTCATTTATCTTAAAAATGTCAGCCAAAAAGATATAACCATCTCACATATCCATTACGGAATGCTAGAGATGAGCAAGGAATTAGGCTTTGCGCCTATCATTGACCTGAAAGCGACAATGGATGTGAACGACTGGATTACAGGCGCATATTCTTTTGTAGAGTTCGGGAATGCCTACAAAATATCCAAGCTGATTGCTCAGGAAGATAAGGGAGTATCAACCCTGCTGAATGATTTCTCTAACACGATGAACTTAAACCACCTCTTTGCGATTCAGGGCATATCGCAAAGATTGTCATCTATAAAAGAGAAAAAATATGCTACAGTATTGCCAGAACTAATCATCAACCCAATTGTAGGAGAGTATATAAAATATTTCCCTGTCAATGAAAAGAAACATTCCGTCTTCCAGTTAAAACTTGCAAAATGGCAACTTGAACACAAGAAATATGCCCAGGCTCTTCTGACCATCAATGAGTCGATCATCACATATCTATGTGAATCACAGAAATTAGAATGGGATAACTATGATAATCGTGAAGGAGTTAAGGGAATACTTAAAGGCTATGATGCAGAATCCCGCTCGATGGTCGATCCTGATTTGAGGAAAGTCTATAAGCAACTTCTGCCATTAAGGAATTGCACTGCTCACACAATGGAAACTTCCAAGAATATCCAGGACATCATAAAGACTCTGAAAGAATCCATGACTATCCTAGAAACCATTATCAAATAGAGATGAGAACAGAAAAGGAAAAGATATTTGTTAATCTGTCTAACCATCCGTCATCTGATTGGGGAGAAGATCAATTGACAGCAGCACAACTATATGGCAGAGTAGTAGATATTGCCTTTCCGGCAATACCACCAGAGGCAGATGAACGCGTGATCAGCCAGATGGCAGACCATTACGTGGCAATCGTGCATGAAATGACGAAAGATAAAGCCGTTACCCTACATGTCATGGGGGAGATGACCTTTGTGTTCAGGGTTGTCTCACAACTAGAAACCATGGGGGTGACATGCTTGGCATCAACTACAGAACGAATTGTACACGTGACTGATGCAGGTGAGAAATTATCAGAATTTCATTTCGTTCGTTTTCGGAAATACAATAGTTAAAGATGGTAAGATTCTGCCATTGCTAATACTACGTTTCTGAATTCGTCCTGGAATTGCCCCTCTCCTGAAACAATAAGACCAGGGCCATAGCCTAACAGTCGGGAGCGAAGTTCCATATTGGGAATAACCATTATTGAAAATTCACCTCCCTGCTCTTCATCATATTCTCTAGTTTCTTTCTGAGTGTGATGAATGGGCTTTGTTTTAACAAGGTTATGCACTTTATAATCAGTCGTCTTGATGGTAATGGGGACTGGTGCTTCATTACCTATTCGTGTTACTCCCACTATATCCTTAAAATAGTTCTTATAAAAACCATCTGGAACAGCTTGGAACTTTTCATCATGACATGTCCATATGTCTGATGGCTTCTCATAAACGATTCTATCCAAAGAGAAGTTCACTATTTTATAGTTGTCATTTTCATGAACATAGCCAAACAAAAACCAGCGGCTATTAAATTCCTTAAGAAGATGAGGATGCATGGTTATAGTTTGTAGTTCGGTATAACCAGCATGGTATTTAAATGAAATAACCGATTTTCCTAAAAATGGATAAAGGACTTTCACTAAACTGAGATTTTTGAGTTCAGATATACATTCCAGTTCTATCAAGGGTGACTCTGCTATATCATCTTTTAGCAACATCTGCAATCCACCAGTCAGGAAGAGTTTCTTGGCTTCTCCATCTATTTTACTTAATGTTTTTCTTTCTTTCTCTCTCTTAAAAAAGTAATAATTCCCTTCTTTATAACGAAAGCCTTCGGAAGCATCTTTCTGATTTTTAAAATCAACAAGACCTCTTAACTCCCTATTTATAAAAGTTTTCAAACTATCGTATTTGGGATCAATAGTTATTTTCGGATAACTGTCGCTACTGTCCAATCTCCTTAATACATCTTCGTAAGTAACATATGCTGTACCAGAGGCCAATTCATCTATGATCTTACGAAATTGATTATTTCTTGAATTATCTGCCATAATAAACAGTTTATATCAAACTAGCTGCAAAGATAAATTATTCTTTTAAGATTTGCGAAATATAATACTTGTTTTTTTTAGCTTTTTCCTTGAATTTATTTCGAAAATGCTTATTTTTTCGAAATCGTTTGGCGGATTTGCGAAAAATTGCTATTTTTGCATAGTCAAAACCCTTATAAAATGGAGGTGTTTTTCGCAAGAGTGCGAAAAATGAAATAGATGCAAATTATTTGCGAATATTTCGTCTTTACTAACTTACTGTACGACAAATAGTTACAAATGGTGTAGCTTCAAAATCCCAGTGTTTGACATAAAAAAGCATGGGGACTTGCGAAAAAAAGAAGTATTGAGAGTATATAGCGAAATATCAAATAGATACAAGTTGATATAAAAAAAGTTATTTCGTAACTTATTGAAGAATAGATTGTCTATGATTGATTCCATTACAACAAGGATTAAAACACAAATCCCCACTGCCCATCTCTCCAAGCTAGACATTTTGTCTATGATTGATTCCATTACAACAAGGATTAAAACTCATCTAGGTCGATCACTCTGATTCCTTTGCCAGAGTTTATGATTGATTCCATTACAACAAGGCAAAAAAAATCCGGCAACATTTCTGTTGTCGGATTTATGTGTTTATACACGTATTAATGATTAGTAACTTGTGTGCTCTTACTCACTTGCAATGGCAAGCCCGACACTTCTGCAACACTTAGGAGTGGCGGATAACAAGGAGGCCTTAGCCTCTCTTGCCTGCGGTGCTAACT
>Ga0247609_10004562_pt1 | contig 13737 bp, 23 predicted proteins | sample 172DNAGHGlowgp2_FD_193487 | JGI IMG/M metagenome (GOLD analysis project Ga0247609, IMG submission 193487) | Sheep rumen microbial communities from Palmerston North, Manawatu-Wanganui, New Zealand - 1728 DNA GHGlow gp2 | ecosystem: Host-associated > Mammals > Digestive system > Stomach > Rumen ...
GTAATGTTTAAGTTGGCTTGTATGATAGACCAGATAGCAACACAAAGCGGTAAGAGTAGGAAGTTTATCTTACACGGTATTAAAGATATGTTTAAGATGGTAGATGTTGCTAAACAAATGCAAGATTAAGGAGAAACAATGGATAAGGAGTACATAAATAGTGTAGATATGGAAATACAATTACTTACTAGACTAGTAGACAAAGCAGACTCCGTATCTATAAAAGAACTATTAAATCGGGAAATTGACTATAAAAAAGATTTTAAGATTAAACACAAAAACTTATTAGAGCAAATATCTGGTAACGATACATATAGGAAACTATATACAAAGTTATTAGATGGAAAGAATGTTAGTAGAGCAGTAGAGGAAGTAGTTAACGAGAATTATTACAACAACATTAAGCCCTCTAGTGAATCTAGTATATGGCGATATTATAACAACTTGAAAAAGCTAATGAAATGATAGTGAAATAAAAGTTAACATAATGATAAATTGGAGACGTTAGGGAGGTGTCCACCCCATCCTCCCTAATTGCTCCTTAAGAGGTAAAAATGGGATATATAAGTAAATTTGATACTAAATTTATTAATTTTGTGAATAGAAAACATAATAAAACTTTTTCTTTTTTTGACGATTACATTATTTGGCTTTTTTACGTTAAGTGTAGATGTAGCGAAAGAATGTATTATAAAATGTTAGAAAAAGATATGTGGGAGTTTAGCGATTTTCAAACGGGAACCCCACGGGACCACGAAAAATTAGACGATAACTGGAAAGAGATGGAAAGAGATCCTTACAGTTTATATACCGATGATGATTATGTTCACTTTATGAGAAGGAGGTACTAATGGGAAAGAAACAAACTAAAGAATCAACAACACTACGTCTTAGGAATAAAGCGAATAGAGAAGATAGGGAAGAAGTAAATAAGCAAAAGACTATTAAGAAACTTCAGGAAGAAGCTCGAGAATTATTACTTCCTTCTTTACAAAACAAAGTTAAAGAACTTACGGAGCTAATTTTAAATAAAATAGACGTAAATAAAAATACTAATAACATACAAATAATGAGTATGATAGCTAAAGCGAGTACATTAGATAACTTTTATGCAGGAAATATATCTTATACTCCTCAAGAGTTGCGTATTGGCTTTGATTTATATTTAGAAATGATAAATAAGATTAATGATGTAAAAGATTTTCCCCCTACGATAGAATCATTTACGGCTTTTATGGGAATAAGTAGAGCAACATATAATAATTATCTAGTTGATCCAGAACGTAGGGATACGATGGAATATATACATTCTTATTTATTAGGTGTACTAGCTACTGGCTCTCTAACTGGCGAATTAAAAGAAATATCTAGTATATATTTACAAAAAGCGATGGGAAAAAATGAAATCACACAACCTATAGTGATAGAACACAAAAAGGTCGAAAACATTGATGACATTAAAGCAAAGTTAGAAAGTTTAAAAAAAGATAATATTATAGAGGCAGATTATGATGAACGAAAATGAGATATGGAAAGATATAAAAGGATATGAAGGTTATTATCAAGTAAGTAATTTGGGTAACGTACGTAGTTTAGATAGGTATGTAAATTCTGCCATAAAAAACAATGATAAAGTTTTAAAAATTGGTAGGGAATTAAAAAATGTTACAAATGGAACGTACATATATACAAAATTAAGCAAAGAATATAAAACAAAAAAGAAATACATTCATAGATTAGTAGCGGAGGCATTCATACCTAACCCTGATAATCTTCCTCAAGTGAATCATAAAGACGGTAATAAACATAACAATAGCATTGAGAATTTAGAATGGGTAACTCGTAGCGAAAATATGCAACACGCAGTTAAACACAACTTATTACACGCAAAAAGAGGAATAGATCATTATTCAGCTACCCCAGTAAATCAATATGATATAGAAGGAAATTATATAAAAACGTGGGGGACAATAACGGAAGCCGAAAAAGAAACTGGAACTTGTAGGACAGCAATAGTTGAAATTTGTAAGCAAGTACCCCACCACTATACCGCTAATGGATACAAGTGGAAATTTGCTAATGAGGAAGAATAATGATTACAAAGAAGAGAACAAAAGAAGATATAAACATTTTAGAAATACCTTCATATAGAGTATGTATAGATATAGAAGGTATGGATATTCATATAAACTGTATTAAAATGAATTTTATTCAAAGATTTATATTAAGATTATTAGGAATTGAAATAAAAAAATACAAAGGTAGTGATAAAGAGTGATGGAAAAACCTAAATATTCAATAAGTTCAGAAGCAATAGCAAATGGAATTAATGATTTACTAGATGAAAAAGAAGAATTACAAGATAGAATAAACAAAGCAATAGAATATATAGAAAATGAAATACCTTATTTATTAGAAATAGAAAGTGAAGATGAAGATATAAACGGCAATTATGTTTATACTTATAAAGAATACACAGGAATAGATAAATTATTAGATATTCTAAAAGGTAGTGATAAAGAATGACAATTGATAAAAATGAATTAATAAATCAATTAGAAAAACTTGTTGTTGAAAGAAATGAAGAACTAGAAAAACAAGACAAAGAAATAGAAAGATTAAATTTAATATTAAGAGCAATAAAAAAAGAATGTGAAGTTAAAGAATATTATGAACTAACTAATTTTATAGAGCAATTAGAAAATGAAAAAGTAGATAGTAAATGGTTAGAAAGAGTTGCAGGTGATAAAGAGTGATAAGTTTTAGAAAAGAAGAAACACCAATATCAAATAAAATATATGCTTATTCTAGTGAAGAAACAAAGAATAATAGAAATATAATATGTGAATATAGTGTAGGAGAATATATTAAGAAAGAAATTGAAGATTTACAAAATGAAAACAAAAGATTAAATAATATCATAAATGAATTAGAAAAGTTTTTAAAAATTAATATTGAAAAAGATGATTATGATTTAACTGACTATAACATAGGTGTAAATAATGCTTATAGTTATACTTTAGATAAATTAAATGAGTTAAAGGAGAATAGCTAATGAGTAAGATAGTAGGTGTAACAATAGATACTAAATCTAAAAGAACACAGGACAAAGTATATTATTATCGAACTAATGAAGAATTAAAAGACGGACAACGTATTAGAGTAGGTGTACCCTCTGGAGGCAAACCTAATGCAACTGTAGTTGATCCAGATAATAAGAGTAAACATTCGCTAAGAATAAAAGAACTAGATAGAAAGGCATAGACACCCTCCCTCCTCCTCTCATTTTATTAGGAAGGGTATTTATACTATCTAACTAGTTTATTCGTTATATGGCGTTTTTACGCCATAATAAAAGAGTATTATTTAATACTCTTTATTTTTTTTATCCATTCATCAATATCTTTTGCAGTTGGCTCACCCTTAATGTTACTATAGGATAATCTTAAAGATATTGTTTTTAGTGTAGAACTTAATAAACTAGCGTCTAATTGTGTATCTTCGTCACCATCTATATTTTTTAACCTATCCGAAAGACTATCGAGTTTATTACTAGCTTCTTTATAAGATATTTTAGCCACACGATAATCTTCTAAGGTTTCGATAGCAGAATCTTTATATGTTTTTAATGGATCATTAGAGCAACCAACCAACACTAAAAAACACAATAAAATAGTTGCAAATATTACACCCTTTCTAGACATACTCCCTCCCTCTAATTTAATTGTATAAAAAAAAGAAGCATTATTCAACTTCTTTTTCTATATCTTTCTTAATTAAAGTTAAGAGTTTACGATAATCTTTAGTATCGTATTTAGTATACATTTTCTTTATATAGTTTTGAAAAGACATACTAGGTACATCACAATAATAACAAGCCTTTACTTGACCTACATTATTTTCAACCATATATTCAAGTACACGAATAAAGTTTTTTTCTCCAGAGTTTTCTAGTAATGGTCTACCCATAGTAGTACCCCTCTCCCTAGTAGCCCTTAGCCCTTCCTTAGTTCTCTCACTTAATAAGTCTCTCTCAAATTGTCCTAAAACCGAGAATATACCAAGAAGAAGAGAAGTAGTAGAGTTAGGCTTTTCACCAGCAACTAAGTTAAAACCTTCCTTGAAGATAGTAATATTAATTTTCTTATTTTGTACTAAGTCCGTAATTAAATCTAGAGTACGAATAACACCTCCACGTGATAATCTAGATAAAGATTCAACTACAAGGGTATCACCCTCCCTCATTTCTTCTAACATTTGAGAAAATATAGGTCTTGCTATTTTCGTTCCTGTGAAAGTTTCTCTAAAGAATTTACTATTAACACCATCTATAAACCCTCTATCTTTAAAAATTTGATCTTGTCTATCTAATTCTTGTTTATCTGTCGAAATACGTAAATAACAATAATTCATAATATCCTCCCTCTATCTATCTTTAAAAATTTTTAATATAGATAACTCCCCGTTATCTTCTTCTCCGTTCATTATTTTTAATAAGTTTAATATCTTGCGTAATGTTTCCTCAAGTCTACTTTCTAAAGTCCCATAATCTCCGCAATAATCATCAATATTTTTAGTTAAATCATCTAATAGTAATTTAATATCATCTTTGCTTACTTTTATTATATTATTTTCTTCTTTCATAATACCTCCATTTAATTATAATATATTATAGCATGATATAGAGTGATAGGGAAGAAGGTGTTACCCCTCTAACCCTCTAATATATACCCTCACTCTTATTTTATCATTCTAGAAAAGATGTCCCCCCTAATTAGAGGGAAGATTCTTTATTGAATCACTTAAATCTTTTAATTGTATATTTTTATAATCGTTATAAGGTATCTCACTATAATACCATTTATTTTCACTTTCCTTGAATAAATATAGGTATTCACACCAAGTATTTTCTAGTCCATTAATGAACTCTTCATAATTCTTAAATACTTGTTTTTTAGTGTTTTCTTCACCTCTATCACGTCCATAAGCAACTGTAACTCTCTCTTGTGGGTTCTCAAAACTGTGTTCTCCCGTAGGCTCTACTTCTTCACCTAACGAAGATATATCACCTAAATTAATTAGTTTTTGTATTTTATCAATATCTCTATAATAATCGTTTAATATTCTTCCATTATATTCTAAATAACCATCCCAATGGCAATATATTCTCTCAATAGATTTATCTTTCTTTTCAATAGCAATATAACTTCTAGTACTCATTTTTATCACTCTCCTTAATTATCTCTTGCATAGTTAAATAACAAGTAGTTAATCTATTATATGTATATATATCATCATCATTTTCTTGATTATACTCCAGACTATTTAATATATATTCTAGTCCGTAAGTAATAGCCTTTAATCTCTCTAAATCATCATTGTAAGTATTTTCTAGTAAGTTTACTTGATAATCTCTTATATAACTATCTTCCATATTAATACCTCAAATAAGTAATAAGGAAAGGAAGATTACTCTTCCTCATCCTCAACTTTCTTACTACTTAGAAATGTTAATTTATCTACTACAACAACGATTTCTTTTAAGTTCGTTTCTTCATTTATCTTACTTTCTAGTCTTCCACGAACTCCTACAACATCACCTTTCTTGCAGTATTCTACTACATTACTAGCTAGTGTGTTCCATAATACGCAGTCTATGAAATCAGTTTCATAGATACCTTCTTCATTCTTAAATGCTCTATTTACTGCTAGAGTAAGTTTTACTTTTTCTTTTTCTCCTTCTTTTACTATTTCTAAATCGTTTGATAAACGACCTACTAACATTATATTATTCAACATAATACACTTCCTTTCTCTTAACTTTACTTTTTATTATTTTTGTTGTATAATGTTCTCATATAAAGTTCTCTTAACTTTATATATTATTTTTGTTTGCGTTGTGATTCTTTCGTTTCACAACGTATTTTTTTTATTCTTTTTATCTTTTCTTTTACTTCCTTTCTTTTCAATATATATATTATCATATTTTATCATAAAAGTAAATACTTTTGTGATAATTTATATACAATAATTACAACATTCTATTATCATAAATGTAAGTTAATTATGTTATAGTTATTTGTTATATTTACTAGTCTTTTATTTTAGATCTAGATAGCATTTTTTATCTTATACTATCGTTTTATTTTTCTTTTATTTCTATTTCTTTTAATTTCTTTTTTTGCTTTTTTATTTTATTTATTTCTTTTTTTATTTAGATAATATTTAACAAAACATTTTGTTTCTATTTCAATTCAAAAACAATTTAGTTTTTTATTGAAAAAATTATAAAAAGTATCTTTCATTTAGATACTTTTTTTATTGTGTTTAAATATCATTTATTTGTTATTATATAACGATTTATTATCATAAAAACGAACGTTTATATGACACCCCACCCCCTTATATACCTATATAACCCCCATCTTTTTACCCCCATACACCTACATAACAAACAAAAAGACCTCTTCCAAGTAAGATCCAGAGAAAGAGTGGGATATATAGGAAGGTGGTGGTAGTGGAGCTTAGCGTAACGAACTTTTTATAAAAAAAGTGAAGTTGAAAGTGAAATGAGAGTAAGAGTTAGTATATACAGTAAATAGAAGGGTATATTAACTAATCAAGAAGAAGAGAGATAAAAACCCTAAAAATAGTAATTTTAACTATATATAGCATGGGTTTACGAGTACATTACGAAAGTGTCACGAATGATACTAGAAAATGACGTTTAGTGTCTCTAGTGATACTAAATTTAATACAAAGTAGGTGGGAAATGGAAAAAGAAACCTATTATATAGTGAATAAAGATGGAGAAGTAATAAGTGAAGTATCTGGAGATACTAGTAAGATACGTGAAATAGGAGATAGTTCTAGGATAATTATTGCTGAAGATGGAGATAGGTTAATCAAAAGAAATACTCAGATAGCGTATGATGAAAAGAAGAATAATCGCACTGAGGTTAAGATTAACTTTTCTAAGATAAATAGAAAGTATATGGATAAAATATCGTGGAAGTATCCGCTAGTTATAACTTTAACGAAATATATTAGTTATTTTAGTAATATACTTGCTTATTCTAATGGGAAGTTATTAAACCCTACTAACTTATCTCGTGTAACTGGTATTAGTTTATCTACTTGTAAGAGACAATTTAAGAGTCTTATGGAACTAGGTATAGTTAAGAGAATAAAGTTAGGTGGGAAATATGCTTATGTATTTGATCCTTACTTAGCAAATTGTAGCAAGGATATTAATAATGATACTTTAGATATGTTTAAAATGAGTGAATATCGGGAGGAAAAATGAGAAGATATGTCGATGATAAATATAAAAAATTAGAGTATGTGTCTACTGCTCCTTTATGGGAAACGGTATCGAATTATAAGTTGTTAGTGGAGTTTTATCGTGAGAATCAATACGACAATATGGCTTCTGCTCAACAAATAAGAGATAGAATCAAATACATATTAGATAACAAATTAAAACAGAAGGATGAAGTAGCTACTTTATATTGGGTATTGGGAGAAGAGGATGAGAGAGAACTTAGAGAACGTTAAGAAGTATTATCTAATTGATTATCCTAAGTTAACTCGTAAACAGGCTATCGTATTAGACCTTATAGACCAGTTTATTTTAGACCACGAATATTCTCCTACTTATAAAGAAATAGCGGATATGGTAGGTACTACTGTCTGTAGTGCGTTTAATATCGTACTTCGATTACAAGAAAAAGGTTATATAACTATGGCTAATTCTAAACAAAGAACGATAAGGATAGTGAAACGATATGATAAACGTTGGTGAATATGTAGACTTAATACTTAAGAAGAAGAAAATGACTCGTACGGAGTTTACTAAGAGAATAAATAGAGTAGAGGAAAAGCTAGGAGATACTCGTACTACTGTTACTAATGTAACTAATTACTTAAATGGGTATCATGCAATAAGACCTAAGGCAGTAGCTAAATGGGAAGTAGCTTTAGGACTAGAGGAAGGTACGTTACTTAAGATGGTATCTAACCCTTTAAGTAGTGATGGAGAGAAAGAATTTAAGGAATTGATAAAAAAATTAAGAGATATTAGGAGGATGTTATGAAATTTTTAATTTTTAGTCAAAGTGGTAATGAAACACTTTTATCTGATGGTATTTGTGTAGGAGAACGAAACCCTAGACAAACTATTGGTGATGAGCTTAAGAAGGTCTTAGAAGAAAAAAAACTAACTACGGACTTCTTAATTAGCAAATTAGGTACTAGTTATGTTGATACTATTAAAAGAGTACTTAATAACGAAGAAGTACCTAAACCTAAATTTGTAAGAATGGTATGTGGTGCTTTAGAATTAGAAACTGATTATTTCGAGGATAAAGAGTTACGTAATGTTCTTATTACTGAGAAAGGTATAATAGTGGCTAAATATCATACTAATGAACGTACTTTAGAAGTTAAGCAAAATTTAGATAAAGAAATAGAGGACTTAATTCGTAGTTCTACAAAGGATATCACTACTATTATTATTCATTTCCCTGAGGAGTAGGCATGATAAAGGTAGGAGATCATATAGAGATTAAGAAACCTAAATTAGAGGCTGAGGAAACCTTTAATGATGTCTTATCTGCATTACGTAGTAATAAACTTAAGATAGCCGATAAATTAACGTGGTGTGAGAGTGCTATAAATCTTCTAGAAATGTGGTACTTGAAGGATGAATTAGGGGCTTGTATGGCGTGTAAGAACAGGCTTATTCCTATACTTCATAACCTAGTAGAGAAAAGTAATATTAATCTAATGGGTGACTTTTTCGAATATTATCGTAGAAGTTATGCTTTTGCTGCTAGACGTGACTTTGAATCATTTATCGATTATATGGAATGGGACCAACCTAGAAAAGTGTATGCTACTAGAAGAAATGTTTTAAAATGCTACGTTGACGCACTTCAAGAATTAACGTTTAGTCCTACTTTAAAGTATGTAGTAGCGTCCTTCGCTCCGAGTACGGGTAAATCGTTCATAGCAACATTATGGAATGCGTGGGCTTATGGTTTGTCTATAGATAATTCGATTATACGTTTATCTTATAGTGAGGAATTAGTATTAGGTTTTTCTCGTACTGTTAAGGGATATTTATGTAGCATTCCTTTTAGTGATGTGTTTACTAGATATAAATTATTTAATAGTAAACCATTTGAGGTAGAAAAAGAATCTGACTGGAAAATAAAGAATGCTAACGTTCCTAAAAGTAACTTAATTAGTAGAACACGTATGGGTAGTACTACTGGTGAACGTGCTAACTTTGCTATTATCTTTGATGATATGACTAAGGGTGCTGAGGAAGCTAACAGTGAGTCTACCCATAGATTAATTTATGATAAATGGAATACTGAATGGTGGAATAGACGTGATGGAGAACGTTGTAAATTTTTATTTATTGGAACTCAATGGACTCCTGAGGATATTCTTAATCGAATTATAGACGATAGAAACAAGGTAGACGAACTTAAGGAAACTGAAAACCCGTATGTTATGCGTAATAAGGACACAATAGTTATTCGTGTACCTTTACTAGATAGTGAGGGTAAAACAACTTGTGAAGAAGTTTATCCTCAAGACGTAGCCGAGCAAATAAAGGAAACTACAGATCCTTTTCTTTTCTCTTGTGTATATCAACAAAACCCTATAGCTCCAACTGGACGTGAAATGGCATGGGAAAACTTAACAACTTATATTGATCCACCAGAAGATTTAGAGCCGTATTGTATGGCAGTAATGGATACTAAGAGAAAAGGAAAAGATAATCTTAATATGTTTATTTGTAAACCTGATGGAAAGGGAAAACATTATCTATGGGACTGTTTATTTACTAAAAAGCCTATGGATGAAATGTATGATGATATCGTTTACAAGATAATAAATAATAATATTACGACATTAGTAATAGAAAACAATATCGATGTATCTTTGAAACCTTTACTTGATGGCAAATTAAAAGATTTAGGCAAGGAAAACCTATGTAAAATCATAGAATTATACAATACTAAGAAAAAAGAAGAGAGAATTAAGAATAATTTAGGTGGTATTCAACGAAATATTATCTTTAAAGACAAATCTATCGTTAAACCTAATACGGATATAGGTAGATTAATGGATAATATCACTAAATATTCGTTTGATTATCCTAACAAGTTTGATGATGGTCCCGATGGAGCAGCTATGTATAATAGTGAAATCATAGTAGGACGTAGTATTTTATCTAAGCCACAAGCAGTAAGACGTATATTTTAGAAATAAAAGCAAATATGTATTATCTTTTTAGACGTTAAAAATAGAATATTTTTACGTTATGTGTTACTTGTAAATCGAGCAAACAAGTTTTTCCCTTTTTGTTTGCTTGTGCTACACGGGAGCATAACCGTAAAATGTTATGTTCCCACTTTTCTTATTGGGGAACTGGTGGTGATGTTATGAATCAAAATGAAACACAAATTACTAATATAGCCCCTCAAGAGAGGAGACTATTCGGTAGAAAAATAATTTATGCTGATTATAAAGCAAGTGATATGAATGCAAAGACAATATCTAAAATATTAACTGATGTATTTCAATTACACTTACAAAACGCAGAAGAAATAGATTATTTAGAGAAATATTATAAGGGATATCAACCAATATTAGGTAAGACTAAAGAAGTAAGACCTAATATTAACAACATAGTAGTAGAAAATAATGCTTATTTTATTACTGAGTTTAAAAAGAGTTATGTATTTGGTAAACCTATTCAATATGTAGTAAGAAGCGACTGTGCTTCTGAAGAAATTGATACATTTAACGAATATATGATAATAAATGACAAATTTAGTAAGGATACGGAACTTGCTGAGAGTTTATACATATCTGGTATAGCTCATCGAATTGTACTTCCTACTCCTAACGATGAAATTCCATTTACTATAGAAAACTTAGATAGTAAAAATACGTTTATTGTATATTCTAGTATGCTACCTCATGAAAAGTTATTTGCTTGTACTTATACAGTTGGTATTAACGATAATAAAATAAGAGGTAGTGTATATACAAAAGATAGATATTTTGAATTTAATAGAGGTTATTTTGCTGCTAGTCCTTTTGAAGTTAAGTTTAAGAAGAGACATATATTAAAAGATATACCTATATTTGAATATTATTTGAATAAGTCTAGATTAGGTATTATCGAAGTAGTAATGGACTTATTAAATCAAATCAATAGAGTAACTAGTGATGAGATAGATGGACTAGACCAATATATTCAAAGTATTTTAGTATTTGTTAACCAAGATATAGACAAAGAAGATTACGAAAGTTTATTAGACTTAGGAGCAGTTAAGATAGCTTCTTCTGATCCATCCAGACCAGCAGATTTAAAATTATTATCTAACAATATAGACCATGTAAATACTAAAATCTTACACGATAGATTATTCAATGCAGCACTTAATATCGTAGGTGTACCTAAGAATAACGAAAAGAATACTGGTGGAGATACTGGTACAGCTAGAATGATCGGTGAAGGTTGGACTATGGCGAATGAAAGAGCAAATCAAGACGAAATGGCTTTCAAACGTTGTGCTAAAGCAGAAATTAAAATGGTCTTAGAAATATGTAAAGTAACTCCTAATAGTAACATTAGTTGTTTATCTTTAGCAGATATAGATCAAAAATTTGAGAGAAATAAGAGTGATAACTTCTTAGTTAAATCACAAGGCTTAATGAATCAAATTAATGCAGGTGTTGCTCCAGATGTTGCTATGTCTACTAGTGATTTATATAGTGATGTAAATGAAGTTTATAAAAAATCTATGGACTTCTATGGAGGAGTAGAAAACTGGATCAAACTCTTTGTTGAAAAAAGTAGCAAAGAGATAAATGATAAAAAGGCTGACGAGAATACTCTTGATGAGGAAAACGAACTCAAAGAATCTCGAGAAGTATCTTCAGCAGAGGGTAAATAAAGCCCTCTATATTGGGAATTAGACAAATCGGTAAAGTCACTAGGCTTTGAACCTAGAGTTTGGTAGTTCGAACCTATCATTCCCAGCCATATCGCTGACGTAGTGAAATAGTTATCACGTTGGGCTCATAACCCGAAGTTGCAGTGCAAATCTGACGCCAGCAACCAAATTAGTCGATAGTTTAAAGGTAGAATCTCGGTCTCCAAAACCGATGGTCTTAGTTCAAATCTAAGTCGATTAGCCAAATAGAATTAAACTGAAAAGTTTAAGATATAAAATTGCTTATCGTGCAAAGCATAAATGTACGGCACTCTGTCGTTGAGATGTGACAACTATAAAAACATTATGAGTGGGAAGGGATAAAATGAAAAATGCTATTGAGCAAGTGTTAAACGATGAAACTTATGCTACTAATGAAGAAAGAGTAGACGCTATCGCTAAGGAATTGGCTAAATTAGTAATTCCTAAGGATAAATATAACGAAGTAAGTTCACGTTTACAAAAAACTGAAACTGATTACGCAACTATTCAAGCTGAATTAGATAGTTTGAAAAAGTCTAGTATGACGGATCAAGAGAGAATGGAAGAAGAAAGAAAACAATTAGAAGAAAGTAGAATATCTAATGCTAGAGAGAAAAGTGAATTAGCAGTACAAAAATTACTTCTTAAGAATGGAATTGATGTAACTGATGATGACACAGAGTTAAAAGAAACTTTATCTAATATCGTAAGTGAAGATTACGATAAATCTATAAAATTAGCAAACAGTTTTATAAATATCTTAAATAAGACTAAAGATACTACTAAAGTTGAAACAACTAATAAACTTCTAAACGATACTCCTAAACCTATTGGGGGTACAGATGGTTCTTCATCTATTAGCAAAGTTGATATGTTAAATCAACAATTACAAAAAGCTATTGAAGATAGAGATACATTGGCTCAAACTCAATTAATATCTCAAATCTATCAAGAAGCTCATAATTCTAATAATATTTAAAAGGAAAGTGGCACGCTCTTAAGGGAAAAATAATTAAGAGAGGTGAATTAAAATGGCTACAGGTACAGTTCAAAGTTTTTTAGTACCAAACTATAGTGGTTTGCTATATAACAAAGCAAACACAAATACTCCATTCCTAAATTCAATTTCAGGAAGAGTAAAATATACACAAAGTGTTAAGTTCGTTTGCGGACAATATTACACTAGTGAGGAAGGAGATATTCCTGCTATTAGTGAAACTGCTTCACTAACTGCTCCAACAGCTACTTATGTAACTAGAACTCAAGTATATAACGTAACTCAAATTTTCCATGAAACTATTGGAATTAGTTATGCTAAAGAGTCTAATATGAATACATTAAGTGGTGTAAATATTGCAGGACAAGTTGCTAACCCAATTAATGAATTAGATTTCCAAACTTCTCAAAAAATGGATAAAATCAAGAGAAGTATTGAAAAAGCCTTCATTCAAGGTACATATAATGAAGCAAATAGTGACGCTACTATCAACAAAACTCGTGGTATGTTAGCTGCTATTACTACTAACGTTGTATCAGCACAAAGTGGTAGCGGTCAAAGTGCTACAAATGCTCCATTAGATTTATGGTTAGTAAATGACGCTGTTAAGAAAATTAAAGAATCTGGCGGTGAAATTGATAACTTAATTATGTTAGTTAACGCTACTAACTTACTTCAATTACATGGTAATGCAGTTGAATTAGGTATGAAAGTAGGAGAACCTTACATGAATAC
>Ga0247609_10004564_pt1 | contig 13736 bp, 21 predicted proteins | sample 172DNAGHGlowgp2_FD_193487 | JGI IMG/M metagenome (GOLD analysis project Ga0247609, IMG submission 193487) | Sheep rumen microbial communities from Palmerston North, Manawatu-Wanganui, New Zealand - 1728 DNA GHGlow gp2 | ecosystem: Host-associated > Mammals > Digestive system > Stomach > Rumen ...
GCAAGAACTCATTCCCTATCATGCGGATGGCGAAACCTGTATATTCTATACTGCAGATGAAATTAATCAAATAGTTGCCGCCGCAACAGCTCATAAAGTTTATCACACTACCTACTACAACGCCTTGAAAAACTACATCAACTCCTTATCAACCATTGAAGAAATTGCCGCAATAACCTATGGTACCCCAATTCCAGATGAATATCAATCTGAAGTTTTGAAGGTGATTACGCAATGAAACTGAAAATTTTATTAAAAGATTTAATCTTATTTGTAATTTTTGGCGCGATATATTTTTTTCTTGAATGTTTATGGAAAGGACAAATTACCCATTGGACTATGTTCTTATTAGGTGGGATTGTAGGATTTTTAATTGGAGATATTAATGAAAAAATTCATTGGAACATGCCATTTTTACAGCAATGTACCATCGGTATGGGCGTTGCCGTATTCAGTGAAGCGGTTGCCGGCATTATTTTGAATATTATTTTAAAACTAAATGTCTGGCACTATCAGCGCATGGCATTTTTCTGGAACCAATGTAGCCTACCATTCTGTGTAATCTGGCTTTTCCTATCAGCAGCTTGTATTGTATTAGACGATTTCCTCAGGTGGAAGATGTTTGGAGAAGAGAAACCCCATTATAGATGGAAGTGATTTAAGTGGCGGGAAAAGTAGCAGCAGCAGCCTTATAGTACAGCAAATAGTTAAGTAAATTTATTTGTTGGATGTGGGCGCTATATCGTTTTTCAGTTGTGATAATAAGCGCATTCGTCCCATCTGCGGCGGATGCGCTTGTATCTACTATTGCGGGAGTAGATACGATTATGTTGGTTAATGTATCAACATATATGGTTAATTCTTTAGGCGAGAAGTACATTTATAGCGACAAATTTGTACTTAAATGGCTTGATAAAGGTGGTTTTAATAGTTTAATTGGAAAGGCGATTTCTCATGTGTAGGAAGAAGGAGGGGAGGAAGAAGATGGCAACGACGATCAAAACGGCTGATTTAATTGCGAAATTTTAGTATGCGTTAGATAACAAGTGGGGCTATATTCTAAATACATGGCACACAAAATGGACGCAGGCATTACAAACATAGAAAGTTAATTATATGGAAAATAAATATGGAAGTGCTTGGAAAACCAATGATAACGCAAAAAAAGATAGTAGCTATACTGCCGCGATGTACGGAAGCAGATGGATAGGAAGATATGTAACTGACTGTTCTGGTTTATTTTATTGGGCTTTTAAAGAACTCGGTGGATATATGTATCATGGTAGTAATACCATGTGGAATAAATACTGCGTAAATAAGGGAAAACTTGTTAACGGCCGCCGCGCGGATGGCCTTGAACTTAAACCGGGCACGGCAGTATTTGTTTTAAAGAATGGTTCCGATAGGTCGCATGTTGGTTTATATATAGGCAATGGTACAGTCATTGAAGCGTCTGGAACTCAAGTGGGAGTAATCACAACCCTAATTACAAATAAAAAGTGGGCTGAATGGGGAGAATTGAAGGGCGTTGATTATGGCGCAACTAGTACCCCTGCTACCCCGGAAGTGGAAAAGTATGACAAAGTCGCGACTGTAAACGATGTCAAAGTTGCGTTGCGCTCAGCTCCTTCTACCAAATCTACCATCCTTCTTCGTGTTGATAAGGGCGCGACAGTACAAGTTGAGGAAGAGGAATGGACCAAGGTTTCCTATAAAGGAAAGCAAGGTTATATGATGACGAAATTTTTAGATTTTTAATTATAAATAGGGGGAATTTGAATGAATGTCTAGTATCAATTACCTCCTAATCCATAGCACGCAGTTTTAAAGCGTATTTATCCTTGGGATGAATACGATCTTACATTAGTAATGAATTGGTTATATGCTTAGGCGCGTAAAACTGGATTTAGCGGCACTCTTGATGATTTTAAGTTAAGATATGGAGCATTTGTTGAAGCAACTGACCCATAGGATGTACATGATTTAATTGATAATTACGAAGGTATTTATCATATTGTGCCTTTACAAGGCATAGAGCAGGTATTAAAAACAAAGAATAAAGTGCTTAATGATGATATTGTTATAGAAGCAATTCCATCATAGTATATTAAAACATATGAATTTTATTCTGGAAATTATTCAGTAACACCGCTCGCGTTCGTAGATTAGCTTCTTCGTACTAATGACAAGGTAATGGAATAGAATGTAGTGGTAGAAAAAATACCATATGCCACTACTTCAAATGTTGCCGGTGGGTATACGGCAATTATAGGATAAGGAGTTGAACAATTATGGCGACTAATCAATATATAAATAAAGTTATATATGGCGGCCAAACCTTAATTGACTTAACAGTGGATGATGTTACTAGAGCATCAGTACTTAGTGGTATTAAGTTCCATTTGCCTTCCGGCGAAGCCACCACTGGTACTTGCGAATATGACGCGAAAACATCTGATGCCACTGCGGTCGCCGCGGAAATTCTATCAACGAAAACCGCCTATGTGAATGGCGCAAAAATCGTTGGTAGTATGCCTAATCGTGGGGCTGTTGATGGAAGCATTACAGCCCTAGATGGAATTTACACAATTCCACAAGGTTATCATGATGGCTCTGGTAGAGTAAGTATTGCTAGCGCAGAGCAGGCTAAGTTGCTTCCTAGCAACATTCGCGAAGGTGTAACGATTTTAGGTGTAACTGGTACTATGAGTGGCTCTGAAGGTGTCAAGGCAACTTCATTAACTGTTACGCCTTATACAACAGCACAGACAATAGTGCCTTCAGACTTAGGTGATTTCAATAGCATTACGCAAGTTAATGTTGCCGCAATTGCCTATTCTGAGACTGATAATGAATACGGTGGAGTAACTGTAACAATTGGCACTGTCGCCGCGTAAGGGGTGATGGCCAATGGCAAATTTATATAAGAACAAGATTGTTTATGGCAATGATGTGTTAATGGATATTACAGACACAACCGCCACTCCTAATGGCGTCGTAGAAGGTTAGGTATTCTACGGCGCCAATGGAGCCAGAAATGTGGGGACATTGGGATTGGTTACGACCACTAAAAATGGACTTATGGCGGCGGTAGATAAAGCGAAGTTGGATGGGATTAATATTTATTGTAAGACAACGGCAGAATTAAATAATGATATTAATTTCATTCCAGAACGCGGCGCAATTGTTATCTATCTAGACCATAATACAATGATTGACGATGTATCCGGGGAACCAGTAGTAGTCCCAGATATTAAGATAGGAGACGGCAACGCATATTGTATTGATTTACCGTTTGTAAGAGATGCGGTATGTAATTCCATTCTAACGCAGCTAAACGCGCATATGTCCGACTCTTCAATACATGTTACTCCCGCAGAAAAGCAATTTTGGAATTAGAAATTAAATTATGAAATTTAGGACGATGTCCTTGTATTAACTTAGAATTAAGGATGTGAACTTTATGCCTGAAATTAGTAAAATTAAAACGACAAATGGTACTGTGTATGACATAAAAGACACAGTCGCTCGTGCTACTATGGCTGGCGCCATTCTTATTAAGGGTACAACTACTACAGCTTTAACTGACTAGGCGACTACTACGCCTATTAAAATTAACAATGCAGATTATACCCCTAAAGCTAATGACGCTGTTTTTTATAATAAGAAAGAATTTATATTTGATGGCACTAAGTGGCATGAATTCGGTGATATGACCGGATTAGGCGCATTGGCTACAAAGGATAGCGCTAGCGGCAGTTTTACTCCTGCTGGCACTGTTTCACAGCCAACATTTACTGGAACACAAAAATCAGTTAGTGTTAGCGGCAAACCTACTGGCTCTGTGACTATCTCTACTGGCACTGGTACTGCTAACTACACTCCTTCTGGAACCGTTAGCAAGCCTACTTTTAGTGGCACTGCTACTACCTCTAGCGGTAAGTTTACTCCAGCAGGAACTATTTCTGCCGCAAATAATACTAGCGGCAATTATACTCCCGCAGGTACTGTTGGTGCTCCTACTATTAGTGTTGCTACCGCCGGCGCGACTACTACTGTTAATTCAATTACAAATGTGGGAACGCTACCTACACTAAGTACAACAGTAGAAGATGAGACATTAGTATTTAACTTTAGCCAAGGCACATTACCTACAAAGGGTGCAGACACTACTGTAAAGACAGGCGATGCCTCGTATAGCGCTTCTGCTCCTTCTTTTACTGGTACTAAAGTAAAATTGTCATTTACTGGTACAGAAGGCAATGTTAGTGTTAGTGGTACGCCTACTGGTACTGTATCTCAGCCAACCTTTACAGGTGATGGAGCCGAACTCAAAGCAACATTTAGCGGCACCTCTTTCACTTCTACTGGCAATTACACTCCAGAAGGAACAGTATCTCAGCCTACATTTAGTGGTACTCAGGGAACTGTTTCTGTTTCTTAATTAAAGGAGGGGTAATATGGCTGATATTTCTAGTATTCAATTTGGTAGTAATGTATATAATATGAGAGACTATCGCCTACCCGCTTTTTCAAGCTCTACAACTACCACCTATTTAAGAGGGGACGGCACATGGGCCGCCCCTTCTTTTCCGCAAGGAGTACAATTTATTGATAATAATGATCATTTGCTCGTTATTATTCCATCATAAGGAGTGATTAAATGGCAAGTGTAGATGTTAAGAAAATTAGGTTGAATAGCGGTACAACCTATAATATAAAAGATAGTCGAATTCCAGCATTGACAAATGATACGGCAACATTTTTAAGAAGCGATGGTACTTGGTCTGACCCTACCGCTAACTTGCCAGAAACTACAGATGTTGTTGATAACGGCACCTATATGACAATATAGCCAACTGGTTCTAGTTCAGGAGTTGTGCTTCAAAGTAAAACTGGAATTACGCCCCTTATGACTTCATAGACTATTCGTCCTGATAGCGGATATGGCGGTTTAAGTTCGGTACAAATTAACGCTATGCCAAGTGGAGCAGTTTCCGCGCCGACATCTATATCAGGAAGCAGTGCGACTGTATCAACTGGCACCAATACTTTAACATTAACCAAAACTATTTCAGTAACGCCTAATGTATCTACAGCAGGTTATATTAGCGCGGGAACAGCCACAAATAGCTCTGTATCTTTAACTGCTTCAGTTACCACTAAAGCGGCCGCAACTATTACGCCTACGACTTCTAATTAGAGTATTGCCGCAGGAACCTATTTAACTGGCGCGCAGACTATTAAAGGCGATAGTAATCTTGTAGCAGGAAATATAAAATCAGGCGTTACGATTTTTGGAGTAAGTGGCTCATATAGCGGCAGCGGTTCTAGTCCTTCACTATAGGCAAAAACAGGAATCACGCCTTCAACTTCATCGTAGACAATAACACCTGATAGTGGCTATGATGGTTTAAGTTCAGTTCAAATCAATGCGATGCCATCTGGCACTACAACATCGCCAACCTCTATTTCTGGAACAAGTGCTACGGTATCTACCGGCACGAATACGATTACATTAACAAAGACAATTTCTGTTACTCCAAGAGTTACTACCGCAGGATATGTTAGCGCAGGTACCGCCGGGAATAGTTCTGTTTCTCTTACAGCTTCCGTTACTACAAAGGCCGCTGCTACAATTACGCCAGGTACTAGTAATCAGACCATTGTGGCCGGAACCTATATAACAGGAACATAGACCATTTCTGGCGATGCCGATTTAACAGCAGCCAATATTAAGAAGGGTGTATAGATATTTGGCGTAACCGGCACATATACTAGTGATGCTAATGCTACTGCGGCTAATATTGCTAGCGGCAAAACCGCATATGTTAATGGGTCTAAAATCACTGGCACCTTAACATTCCAAACATACTATACAGGTTCATCTGCGCCCGCCTCAAGTCTTGGAGCAGATGGCGATATATATTTACAATCATAATAAAGGAGGAGAATAAATGGCTTAGCAAATTAATGTTTCAGATACAATAACATTATATCCAAATGGATATAGTAGCGCCAACTCCTCCTACTCTTCTATTAGTAGTAGTTATCCAATATCAAATGGTTACGATGGGGCAGATTCTAATAATTATGCCTATATCACTTGTAATACAGGTTCTCGCGCAGAAACTCATATTTCTTACACATTTGATGTGTCAGATATTCCCGCAGAAGCAACTATTTCATCTGTTGCTTGTTAGGCTAAGGTGCGCGTAAGTTCTACTTCATATATTTCTACCGCAGTAGTTCAATTGTATAGCGGTTCAACCGCAAAAGGCAGTTCTACTAGTGCGCGAACTACTACCGCAACTGCTTATACTCTAACACCAGGTACTTGGACTAGGTCAGAAATTAATAATATACAAATACGATATACTGGTACTCGTGGTACAAGTAATACAACTCGTGCCGCCTATCTTTATTTCTATGGCGCAACATTAAGTATAACTTATACTTTATAGGGTATGGAATATACTGTCACTGCTGTTTCAGAAATGGATGGAGCAACAGTAGAGCCATTGGCGCAAAACATCATGGAAGGAAATAGCGCAACTGTTACTATATATGCCTCTTCCTTGGATGACATAGTAGTCAAAGATAATGAAATTGATGTAACTGAAAATTTGGTATAGCACACTATGCCAACAGGTGGCACATTATCTTAGGCGCCAGCGTCCTATACAGTATCAGGCTCTGTTAGTGGCACTCGTTATCGGGATACGGTAGGGCATACGGTAGATAATCCTTCATCGCAAAGTGGTAATGACTATTGTAGCTCTAGCGGCAGCACTGCCACCATTTACTATCACTTTGATTTTAGCGACCTTCCAGACAATGCTACTATTACTTCAATGACAGTATAGGCGCATGGTCATTTAGAGAATACTTCTAACAGTAATGAAGTAGCCGAACTAAATGTTTATAACGGGACAACCGCAAAAGGCACAGCGATATCTTATACTTCTACTTCTAGTTAGACACGAACAATTAGTCCTGGCACTTGGACGGTAGCGGAATTAAAAGAGGATCCTCGCGTTGGATTTACTATTGGCTACTATGGTGGTCTTACCACTGGTATTACTTGGACGGTAGCATATGATGTACCATCGAGCGGCAATCCTTACTATTGGACCTACACTCTTAATAATATTGATTTAGACCACTCAATTGTGGTAGAACAATCAGGACCATATGTGCCTCCCACAGAGGACCCCCAGTATAATTATTATCCAATTACTATCTCTAGTATTAACGCAACTACTGACCCATATAATGGGACAACGCGTGTTTAGGAAGGGACTACGCAAGTCGTAACTATTAGTCCAACTGACCCGTAGCTTACATTGGCATTAGATAATGGCGTTGATATTACAAGTTAGTTAGTTGGCGGCGTACCAAATAATACTTATACGGTTACCACGCAGGTTAGTGGCGCCAGCTATGGCTTTAATTTAAACTCATCTACTGGTTATTATGTATCTACTAACAATGGTGTAAACAAGTCTGCTTCTGTTGCCCGTCTTAACTTAGACTTAGAAAGTGACTGTATAGTTACCATTCAGTACATTAACTATGCTGAAGCAAACTATGACTATGGTTTGTTTGGCAAATTAGATGTATCGGTTGCGACAGATGGTTTAACCGCAGGTTCTAATGGTTCATCTCCATCGGATAGTACAAACAATTATGAGTTAGCAATGGCTTCAAATAGTAGTAGCACGCAAACTATTAGTTATACAGTGCCAATGGGATAGCATTTTATTGATATCAAATATGGTAAAGATGATGCTTCTAACGCAAATAATGATAGCTTATAGTGGAAAGTTGCCTCAATTCAAGCGACCTCCGCGGGCGGCGACTACACCTATACATTATCAAATGTAAATTAGAAACACAGTTTAATTTTTATATTTGGTGATGTTAGTTATTACTTTATTACTTCTTCTACTAATAGTGGTAAGATTTTCCCTGATGGCTAGGTTGTTAAGTTAGAGGGAGATAATTATAGTATTACTATAATTCCAAATAGTACTGCCGCGACTGTTACGTTGAAGGATAATAATATAGATAAAACTTCAACATTGTAGCGAATATAGGGCTAGGATAAGTCGGGAAATCAAATTGTTAATTATACATACACATTGACAAATATTACTGCGGCGCATACTATTGCGGTTACTATTAGTACTGGTGCGGCGCAGATTTATATAAAGATGGGAAATAGTTGGTAGGCATATACTAATGTATATAAGAAAGTAAATGGTAGTTGGGTTAAATAGATGGATTTAACTAGTGTATTTAATTCAAGTACAAATTATGTTTAGGGCAAGACTTAAACATTTGACAAACCATTTACAAGTATGGTATAATTAAAATATAAGGATGGAAATGTTATGAAAATTTTTTAGGATAATAAAGGTGGTGGTTAACCTATGGCTACAACCACGGGAAGTAGATATGATCACATTGCCATATAGGATGGCAGTAATACAACATTACATTATTTAACAGATAATAGATACCCGGACGTGCCGAATGACTCGACAAAGTATTTGCGAGGAGATGGCACCTGGAATACGATAAATGTGAGCACGCCGTATGTTACTGGATCAGGAACAGGGTCAGCAAGATTAAATTATGGTACAAATACTGCCTCTGGTGATGGATCTGTTGCTGAAGGTGAAGGGGTAGAGGCTGCTTCTAGCTATTCTCATGCTGAAGGGAAATCAACTAGCGCTGCTGGAAACTACTCTCATGCTGAAGGACATTATACCACTACTAATGCTCTTGCTTCTCATGCTGAAGGGTATCATACTGCTACAACTGGAAAATATTCTCATGCTGAAGGATATTATACCACTACGATTGGACAAGAGTCTCATGCTGAGGGGTATTATACAACTGCTCTTTTTGGTATATGTCATAGTGAGGGTTACGAGACAACGAGTTCTGGACAAGGTTCACATGCTGAAGGTTATTAGACGTGGAGCTTTGGAGAATACTCTCATGCTGAAGGTTACGGAACTGCTAAAGGTTCTTATACTGCAACAAGTACAGATAATTCTCTTATATATACAGTTACAACTACTCCTAGTGATACTGATTTATATTCAATTGTTTCTACTACGTCTGATAATCCGTCTTTTGCTTATATTACAGCGGTTGATGTGGTTAACAAAACAATAACTTTGAGTGAAACTATTGGTACATTATCTTCTAAAAAAATTAACGTAAATCATTATCAAAATGCTATAGGCAAATATTCTCATGTAGAAGGAGAATAGGCTAGAGCAGTCGGGTTGGGCGCGCATGCCGAAGGCGGAAAAACAAAAGCTATTGGTAAATATGCTCATTCTGAAGGCTATTGGGGCACAGCACAAGCAAATTATTCTCATACTGAGGGCTCTAGTTCATCTGCGCTCGGTACAGGTGCGCATGCTGAAGGAGATAATACACGGGCAAAGGGTATTTATTCTCATTCAGAAGGATCAAATACTATAGCTTCCGGAGAATATCAACATGTCTCAGGGAAAAATAATGTTGAAGATCTTAATAATACCTATGCTGAAATCGTTGGTATAGGAACAAGCAATACAACAACAAATAGAAAAAATGGTCGTACCCTTGACTGGTCAGGCAATGAGCAACTCGCAGGCAGCTTAACGCTTGGTCTTGGTACAACTAATCAAACAACTGTAACAGCAGCGCAATTAAAACAATTACTTAATTCGCTACCAGTACTTGTGACAATTAATAGTAGTGGGAAGATTACATCTCATACATGGCAGCAATTACACGATGCTTATTTTGCAAGTAGACTTGTACTTCAGCTTAATGAATATTCAGCTGTATGCGGTCTAATGAGTGAATGTGGTAGTTCTTCAGATTATTATTATGTAGCTTTTATTAGCTTATTCGATAGTTCTGATAGTAAAACGTATGACACTACAAGTGCAAATGGGTATCCTCAATATGCGGAACCCATGTAATATTAATTAAGGAGTGACTACTATGGAACAATTTACCCAATATTACATTTTTGAAATACAGAAATACGATAACGGCGAATACGGTCATATTGTCCATTTCGCATACGACGATGACCCTGAATGGGCTCGTCTCAAGGCGGAAGCCAAGTATCACGAAGTGCTTGCTGCTGCCGCAGTTTCCAAGCTTCCTCAGCATTCAGCAACCCTTTTGCTTTCTGATGGCAGAATGGTTATGAGTCAATGCTACGAGCATCCTGTTGCTATTGAGCCTGAGGATAACTAATTCGTAGTAAAGAAGCTCACGGATAACCACACCAATAAGTTATTTTATCTTGTTCGTATCCCAGCGGAGCTTCTTTATCTATAACCAATACGATATAGTGTTTATATAAAAATGTCTGAGGCAAGAAGCAGGTTTTTATATAAACCTATACCGTATTGTTTAATAACTTAAAAAAGAGGTTATGATTATGACAGACATTACTTATATTATTATAGGTGTAATTTTAATTATCTTTGGCGTAATCGCGCGATTTGCTATTCCTTTCCTTCGTACTAAAATGAGCGTGGATTAGATAGCAACCTTAAAACAGGTAGTTAACATCGCAGTCTACGCCGCAGAACAAATCCTTGGCCCGAAAATGGGTAAGGATAAAAAGGCATTCGCGCTTGAGTATGCCAAGAAACTCTTATCAAAATTCAATCTAACCTTTGACGAAGCAGCTATTGATGCCGCAATTGAAGCACAGGTAAAAGAACTTAAAATTGAGGTAAAAGAATGAAAGCAACAGTATATGCTGACAACAACTTACCGGTTCGGTTTCGTATGACCCCGAGTACAACTAGTCCAATTATTGCCGAAATTCCACAGGGCGAGAAAGTTACAGTCCTTAATGATAACGGAAAATGGAGCCAAATAGAATATCATAGCGAAACCGGTTATATGATGTCTAAATTCTTAATTCATGGCAATACCAAACTTGCTTCGTTAAAGACTAAATTGAAAGAAGTTCTACAAATTTTAGATACTTTGGAGGACTAATAAATGAGCAACTTATTAAATCAAAATATGTGGAATTAGCAACCGCAGTATCAAATGGGAGGAGCAAATTTCTCTCCATATATAAACTAGTCTTGGCAAATGCCGCAACAGCAATAGCGTCTTCCAGTTTATAGCGCGCCGCCAATTCACGGTCATGATGCCGCTATGTAGTTCCCAATGGCGCCAAATAGTGAAATTTACTTGCCAGATGCCGACCAAGATGTGATTTGGTGGATTAGAACTGATAACATGGGTAATCATTTGGTGTAGGGATTTGATATTAAATTACATCAAGAACCTACCCCAGTAGATACTAACGATTTAGCGGCTCGTCTTGCCGCAGTGGAGGAATGGATAAATGCCAAATCTAATAAGTCAAATGCGAAACGGAACACCGCAGGTGCCGCCACAGCTGAGTAATTCAATTCAGCAGGTACGCGGCATGATGGATGCTATGCGGCAAAGCCCCAATCCATAGGACTATATCATGCGTTATTTGGGGCAAAATCCAGCATTACTTAAAGCCGTATAGCAAGGAAACTTACAGCAAATAGCAGAACAAATGGCGCGGGAACGCGGCATTGATTTAAACGATCTTATTCATCAACTAGGAGGCTAATATTATGAATTACATTAAATTTAACGATTTACAGTTCCAAGTTATTTCTTTTAACAAATATACCAATTTTGATGAAAATGGTATGACTGGTTCTTGTAATTGCCAGGTTCTAACTGATAATGTTACTGGACTACAGGAACTTGGACTCAACCCCATCACTTCTCTTCAAATCCTACATGAAGACGAAGTAATCTACAATCTACAGAACATTTCCGCAAAGGTAACCTCTATCAATGAATATCTCGCCGATAATCATGTTGATATTAACCTAACAATCACCTTCTAATTCTCAAGTGCGAATGAAAATTCGCACTTATTTTTTTTTACACTTGTGAGAACAACTACCTAAATTATTTTTTAATACTCTTACATTTCCATTGATAAGAGAAGTCTTGTCGCTTCCCTAAATAATAAAATATAAAGAGGTTGATTAGTATGGGTGAAAATGGATTAACTGCTTCTGATGTTGCTCTACTTAGCGGCAATAATAATGGCGGATTTGGCGATGGAAATGGTTGGGGCGGTCTAATCTGGCTTTTCGCAATCATTGCTATGTTTAATGGCGGCTGGGGCGGCGGCTTCGGCGGCAACCGCGGAGGTTATCAGCCACAGTATGCTACCCAAGACTTCGTTCAGAATGGTTTTAACTTTAATGACCTTCAGTCTCAGAACCGTGATTTGATGGCAGCCATTACCTCTGGCGCAGCTCAGGCTGTAGCAGCTACCAATCAGGCTAAGTATGACAATATCAATGTTGAGAAAGATATCCAAGCCGCTCTCACAGCTCAAATTGGCGATGTTCGCACCAATCAAATGACACTTCTAGCCAATCAGAATGATTGCTGCTGCTCAACAAAGATGGCACTAATGGATGGCTTCAATGGCGTAAATGCTGGTATCGCGCAGGCTCGTTATGAGAACGCAATGAATACCGCTTCTATTAACCAGACCACCAATGCTGGCGTACAGAAGATTATTGATGCTATCACTGGCAATCGTATGGCTGATATGCAGAACCAAATCAACCAACTACAGCTACAGAACGCTCTAAATGGAGTTGTTCGTTATCCGAATGGTTGGACCTATAATGCAGGTAATAGTCCTTTTTGTAACGGTAACTGCAACTGCATGAATATGTAAAAAACGCATGAGTACATTGAGTGTATCTGTTTTTTAAATAGTTTAGGGCGGGCACTCATGTTATGAGTGCCCAATTTTTTTATTTACGGGAGGAATAATAATGATACAATTATATAGCGATGGTCTTACAGTTGCCGCTGGCGCAACTATTCCACTTAATAATGTAAGTTATTTTAAGGGTAATTCCGCTACTCATACTGCGCCCGCAACAGTTGATTTAATGAAACGCGGCGTATATTTAGTCCAAGTAGATGCTTATGGCATCCCTGATGCCGCAGGAACCTTTGGCGTTCAAGTTGCCGTCAATGGCGTTCCTCGCCTCGACGCTATTAATGAAGATACCGCCGCAGTAGGCGAATATGGTTCCGTTTCTACCAAATGCTTGGTAACAGTAGCGCAAAATGACTGTCCTTGTAATTGCGTTTCTGCTCCAACCGCCGTTACCATTGTTAATCCAAGCGAAGTTGGCGCAACGGACGCTCATTATAATGTAATAGTTTCTAAGCTTTGCTAAGGAGGGAATGTACTATGGCACAAGCAAATCAAGAAGTACAGCAACTCTACTCTGAGCTAATTAATAGAATGAAACAAGGCGTAGAGATGCACGAACAGTTAGCAGACTATTATGGATTTCTTAATTTACCCGGCTATCAAAAATGCCATGAGTATCAAATGCTTTGTGAATTACTAACCTACCGCAAGGCGAAGGATATGTATATGCGCGAATATAACCAGTTAGTATCTCCTAATATGATGGCTTTTACTACTGGTATGAATAACAACATGAATAACAATAACAATAATCAAAAGAATATGTCTAATAATAATAACAATAATAATAGCAATTTTTCCTATAACAATATGAACTATACCAATGTAATTCCTCAGAACTGGTATTCTCATACTCGTTATGAAGTTGATGCCAATACTAAGCGCACCGCAG
>Ga0247609_10004565_pt1 | contig 13736 bp, 12 predicted proteins | sample 172DNAGHGlowgp2_FD_193487 | JGI IMG/M metagenome (GOLD analysis project Ga0247609, IMG submission 193487) | Sheep rumen microbial communities from Palmerston North, Manawatu-Wanganui, New Zealand - 1728 DNA GHGlow gp2 | ecosystem: Host-associated > Mammals > Digestive system > Stomach > Rumen ...
GAAGTTCTTCTTGATGATGTTCTGGATAGTAATGCCGTAAGTGCCGTGGTCCACCATGTAGGTGCCAAACATGTGGAACGCCCCTTTGTTGTAGAAGTCGGCACGGATGGAACCGGAACCGAAGAGCGTGATATAGTCGTCGGTCTTATCGTCCATCAGCAGGCGCACTTCCGATTCCGGGGTGGTGTTGACAAGGAAATTGATATAAATATCTGTGCGCTGCTCTTCTGTCGGTTCGTTGGAAGGAGCGTTTTCTGAATATTTGTTCCCCTTGCTGACAGGCAGTTGCGCTGCGTTGCGCCACACGATGAACTCCTGATTACTGATGATGTCGGTAGAAGCAGCATTATAAGTAAAGGTGGTGTTCTCCTGCGGAGTCACGTCGCAGTTGATAACCACTTCGCCCGGTCGTCCGTGCAAGTCCACGTGTCCGGCAGCGTACACGGTGCCATAGAACGACGATTCGCCAAAGTCATGGAAGTCATAAGCCAGTAGATTGGATGTGACCACATCGAGGTCGAAGGTGAGCGAAGTGAGGTGCTCATGGTGTATGCCTCCGCTCAGATAGGCCATGTTGTCGTAACGGTCATACACGCGGATGCTGTCGAGGAGGATGTCGTCGGGTATGAATCTCACAGTATCGCCCTGCAGGCGGTAGGTAGTGCCCAAGGCGGTGACGGTAGCCCTCCCATCGACCAGCAGTTCACCCGTGAGATTGATGGTGCTCAGAGGACCCGCTAGCTTGAGGTCACCTGTGGCATGTCCTGTCACTTCAGAAAGGAAACTGCCGGCAAAGGAGTTCATGAACTCGATGTAAGTGCCCCGGCCGCGGATGTCGAGGTCGATATAATCGCGTGCCGGAGACACATAGCCGTCGATATAGGTCTTTGCCTCATCACCATCGTCAGCTAAGGCGTGGATGTCTATCTGCTCATCCTGTTCGTTCCACTCCACGTCAGCATGGAGCGTGCCCATACGGCCGTTCTCGAATCGGAAATTGCCTACGTCGAGATGTCCCCAGAGGGCAGGTGTGTCAAATACGTGAGTGAGCATCACCTTGCCCGTGGCTGCCCCGCTGAACTCCACCGAATGGAAATCCACGAGGTCGAGCACATAGGCCACCTCAATCTCGTTCATGTCGATGGTCAGAGTGTCTGTGGTATGGTGGGTGGCAATGCCGTCAATGAGCAGGTGTTGCTGATTGTTCATGATCAGGAAATGGTCCACCACAAGCCGCCCGTCGGAATAGAGGATGTCGCATGGCTCTATATTCCAGCTGCTCTCACCCATCATAAGGCTCGAACGTTGCACGTGGACGTGGGCTTCAGGGCCTACCTCGCGTTCGCCCATAGCCAAGCGGGTGATGGCATTAAGGGTGCCGCTCATCTTCTGTATGCCGTGCTCATGATTGTCCCAGTTGAAATTGGTTGAAAGATTGTTGTCGGCAGCTATGGCCTGCAGTTTCAAGTCCATGTGCTTGCCGTCTTCCATCTGCTTGGTGAGACTGATATCGCAACGCATGGAGTCTGCAGGCGATGAAATGTTGACGGAGCCGCCCTGATAGTAGCTCTCATTATAAGTAAATGCAGGTATCTCACCATTGACCGTAATCTCATGGCGCTGGTCGTCCACACTGGCAAAGAGATAGAGGGGCTTGTCGAGCGAGAGGGGGATGCCCAGCAGGCGTTTCATCCACTCCGTGTCGTTGAGGTGCATCATGATGTCGAAATCGTTGTTATTGGTGTACGTGGCTGTCGGGAGCCCGGGCAGGGTGGGGAGCTTGTCGGCGAGATAGTTGATAAAACTTTGGGGAATCGTCTCCCAATCAAAGTGACCGCGCAGCTCCACTTCCCCCATGTCACCGTTGACCTTCAGGAAGTGCTTTCCGTCTTCATAGCCCGATTTCACGTGAATGTTGTCTATGCGGTAAAAGCTGGTAGAATCTTCCATTAGGAAATCATCGATGTCTATCGTACCCTGGGCATCGTTGAAGTTACTGGCGGTGAAATCGGCATCAATCACCCCTCTGAAAGTAGCCTCTCCCCATTGGTCGGAAAGGTGCAGTGCAGCAGGGGCGATGGTTTCTATAAAGCCTGTAAGTCTCAAGGCCGTCTGCTTGCCCTCAGTGTTCAGCCGTCCTTCCACGTCGGTCTTCAGATGCTCATCGTCCACCTTCAGCCTCCCTCCCACCTCATTTTTGCTATACGCCCCGTCAAGGGTTATGTGCTGGTAAGGATAGCCGTTGTATTCCAAACGAGACAAATCTCCCCTGATGATGACGGTGGAAGGGGTGCCCGATACATCGGCCTTCATGGCCAGGAGCCCCAGCTGACTGTTGTCGAAGAGCTGGTTGAGCTGCAGGCCGTCCGTTTCTATATGCCCCGAATATCGCAGCTGCCTGTCGGTATTTACCTTCAGGGTTAATCTACCCAACTCCGTGGTGACATGAGTGTCCATGTCCATATCGCCCTCTTCTGTGCGGTTCAGGTCGCAGGAAAGTTCAGTTCTGCCGATGTTGGCTATCTGCTGCGGGAACCGGAAATCGCTCTGCAACTGTGCCAACAGGTCTTCAGAAGTGGCGAGGCGGTTTATCTGCACATTGCAGGGATATGCGGAGGATAACAGGTTGGCATGTCCGTGAGCATCGAAATAGAAGTCCTGCTGACTGCTGCCTATCTGCAGCTTGCTGACCACCAGACGGCTGAGCGGTCCGTCGAAGGAGATTCTTACATCGAGCGGCATGGAGTAGTGGGACAGTATCGGGTGGAGGAAGGCAAAATCGGTAGGGGAGAGCACGCTTCCATCTATTTCCCCTTTTAGGCAGAGCGTTTCCTTGAACCGTTGAGAGTCGTAGATGGCGGCCAAACGGCTCATCTCCAAGACGGAATGTGGCAACTTGAGCGAGAAATCGGACAGATGAACACTACCTGGTCCTTGCTCAAACTTACACGACAGACGATTGACCTTCAACCCCGATTGCTCATTGAATGACAGGCGCTTCAGGTTGATGTTGAGAGAGTCGTCTGTGAGCGACTTCAAGATGATGTGTGTACTGATGTCTGTGAAATGAAGGTGCTGAGGGTTTAGCCTGTTTTTCGTAACCGGCACATCCAGTTGGTCATAAGAGAGAGCCGACTGGCGGATGATGAACGAGTTGATACGTATATCGAGCGGTTGACGTGACAGTGTGTCCTTTGATGATAAAGCGTTAATAACAAACTGGAAATTAGGTGCTTGTGTAGAATCTTTCCTGTATAGCTTTATATTTGCACCAAATAGCTGGGCCGAGGAAACCGCAATGCGCCCTTCTGTCAGTGCTATCAAATCAATCTTGGCCGAAAGGCGGTTCACCCTAAGCATGTCTTGGTTCGTCTGGTCCTTTACCACCACATTGTCGATAATAACACGGTTGAAGAGGCCCAGGTCGATTCTTCCGATATGAACCTCCGTACCCAACATGTCGGACAATAATTGCTCTGCTTTAGAAGCCGTCAACGTCTGTACCACTGGCAGGCGTGGCATAGTCATGCCCAGCACCAGAAGCGTTACAATGCTCCAGACGAGCCATCGGAGTATATGCTTGAATATCTTCAAAACTGACAAATAGAGTTGACAAATGTTTTCACATCTGCTTGTTTTATGTTGCAAAAGTACTATAAAAACTTGTCATTACTTCAATTTTTATGTGTAAAATAACAAAAAACACGCAAAATTTAGTAATTTTGCAGCCGTTGAATCAACATTTATCACAAAATTATATGGCAATTAAACAAATTATTAATTTGCGGAAAGGCCTTGACATTCGTCTGAAAGGAAAAGCTGAGGAGGCGAAGATGCAATTGAAATCGAACGGCAAGTTTGCTTTAGTGCCCGACGATTTTGAGGGTGTTACTCCAAAAGTCATTGTCCGTGAGGGCGATCATGTGAAGGCAGGAGAAGCTTTGTTTGTCAACAAGCAATTTCCTGATGTTCGTTTCGCCTCTCCCGTCAGCGGAAAGGTGACGGCTATCGTGCGCGGAGAACGTCGCAAAGTGCTTTGCATAAAGATAGATGCAGATGCGAAGCAAGAGTATGTTGACTTTGGCAAAAAGGATGTGGCCAAAATGGATGGAGATGCTGTTATCAGTGCTTTGACAGAAGCAGGTATCTTTGGTTATATCAATCAGTTGCCTTATGCTGTTTCGACAAGTCCTGAAACGAAGCCTAAGGCAATTTTTGTGTCAGCATTGCGTGATAAGCCATTAGCCTGCCGTTTCGAGTACGAGGTTAAAGGGCAGGAAGATGACTTCGTGACAGGACTGACCGCCTTGTCGAAGATTGCAAAAACCTATCTCGGTTTAGGTATTCAGCCTGATCTCCAAGCCGAACTCCAGAAACGCCAAGTAGACAATATCGTTGAGATGAATGTGTTTGACGGTCCCTGCCCAGCAGGTAACGTTGGCGTGCAGGTGAATCATCTCGACCCGGTCAACAAAGGTGAGGTGATATGGACGATTGGCGACCCCACTGTGGTGCTTTTTATCGGACGACTTTTCAATACGGGCAAGGTGAACCTCATTCGCACGATAGCCCTTTGCGGCAGCGAGGTAATCAAACCTGTACATGCAGACATGCTTGTAGGTGAGGAACTGTCCACGCTGCTCTCCAACAGCTATGATGCCAGTCACCACGTGCGCATCATCAATGGCAATGTGCTCACCGGACGTCAGACCTCCAAAGATGGTTTCCTTGGTGCTCACTCGTCGGAGATAACTGTGATTCCTGAAGGTGATGATGCCGATGAGATGTTGGGATGGATAATGCCGCGCCTGAAGCAGTTCTCCGTGAACCGCAGCTATTTCTCCTGGCTCTTAGGAAAAAAGGAATATGAGGCCGATGCCCGTATCAAGGGCGGTGAGCGTCATATTATTATGAGTGGTGAATACGATAAGGTGCTCCCCATGGATATCTATGGTGAGTATCTGATTAAAGCCATCATTACAGGCGATATTGACCGTCAGGAAGCTTTAGGTATCTATGAGGTGGCTCCAGAGGATTTTGCGCTGGCCGAGTTTGTCGACTCATCTAAGTTAGAGTTGCAGCGCATCGTGCGTGAAGGTCTCAATATTCTTCGGAAAGAAAACAGTTAGAAATATGAGTTTTTTAAGGAATTATTTGAATAAAATTAAGCCGAACTTCGAAGAGGGTGGCAAACTGCATGCTTTCCGTTCGATGTTCGATGGCTTCGAGACGTTCCTCTTCGTGCCCAACGACACGGCGAAGGCAACGGGCGTTCATATTCATGATGCGATAGACTCGAAGCGTATCATGAGCATGGTGGTCATCGCACTGATGCCTGCTATGTTGTTCGGTATGTATAATGTAGGCTATCAGAACTATCTGGCTGCCGGCACGCTAGTGGAGGCCTCGTTCTTTGACCTCTTCATCTTCGGTTTCTTAGCCGTTCTTCCGAAGATTCTTGTTTCCTACGTTGTAGGTCTCGGCATTGAGTTTGCCTGGGCACAATGGAAAGGAGAGGAGATTCAGGAAGGATTTCTTGTGAGCGGCATACTGATTCCCCTGATTATTCCCGTCAATTGCCCGTTGTGGATTCTGGCTATTGCCGTGGCTTTCGCAGTGATTATCGGCAAGGAAATCTTTGGCGGCACGGGCATGAACATCTTCAACCCCGCACTGCTCTGCCGTGCCTTCCTTTTCTTCGCTTATCCCACGAAAATGAGCGGTGATCAGGTGTGGGTGGCCGATGAGAGCATCTTTGGATTCGGCAATACGCTGCCTGATGGCTTTACGGCTGCAACCCCCCTCGGATTGGTGGGTGCCGGTGCCGATGCATCGGCCTTCTTGAACAATGATATGATTACGGGCCTCATACCCGGCTCCATCGGTGAAACCTCTGTTATCGCCATTGCCTTAGGTGCCGTATTGCTGCTGTGGACAGGTATTGCCTCCTGGCGTACCATGCTCTTTACATTTTTAGGGGGGGCTTTGACGGCAACAATCTTCAGCCAGCTGGGTATGACTGCGCTTACTCCCGCAGAGCATCTGTGTCTGGGCGGCTTCTGTTTCGGCGCTGTGTTTATGGCTACCGACCCCGTCACCTCTTGCCGTACTGCTTACGGACAGCCCATCTACGGCTTTCTCATCGGTATGATGGCAATCGTCATACGTGTGATGAACCCAGGCTATCCAGAAGGCATGATGCTGGCTATCCTGCTCATGAATATGTTTGCTCCCACCATCGACCACTTCATGGTGGAACGCAATATTTCCAAACGAATGAAAAGATTGAAATAGGTTATGAGGTCGTGAGGTTCAAGGTTTCAAGGTGATGTTTTAACCGGCAAACTTGAAAGCGAAACGACCTGAGACTTGAAAACCTGAAGAAGAATTATGGGTAAGTTAAATACAAATTCGAATACGTACATTATTATTTATAGTACGATACTGGTTGTTATTGTGGCATTCCTGTTGGCTTTTGTCTTTCAGGCACTGAAGCCTATGCAGGATGCTAACGTGGCCCTCGATGTAAAGAAGCAGATTCTCTACTCTCTGAACATCCGTAATCTTGACGGTGCAGAGGCTGAAACCAAGTATGCAGAGGTGGTGAAAGAAGAGGCAGAGAAGGACGGCCGAAAATACTATCTGTGCGAGATTGACGGTGAGGATATTCTTGTTGTGTCGCTCAAGGGTATGGGCCTTTGGGGGGGCATTAGCGGTTATGCTGCCATCCACGGCGACGATACACCCACTGTCTATGGAGCCTATTTCAACCATGAGGGCGAGACTGCCGGCCTTGGTGCAGAAATCAAAGACTCACAGGCTTGGCAGGAGAAGTTTATCGGCAAAAAAGTGTTTATTGATGGCACTCAGGACGTAGCCCTCTCTGTGGTGAAGACTGTCAATGATGCTGAAACCCAGGTTGACTGTGTAACCGGTGCTACACTAACTTCCAACGGTGTGGATGCTATGCTTAAGGAGTGCTTGAAGGACGCTGGTAAGAATGCCGTGGAGTTATTTTCTAAATCTTTCTGTAAGCCAGATAACACTGACTGCTGCACGGAGAAATCTGACTCTTGCTGTGCAGAACAGAAGGCCGATTGCTGTAAGAACGAAACAAAATAGAGGAGGAATAAATATGGCATTATTAAGCAAACAAAACAAAGAGGCATTCACCAATCCGCTGAACCTCGATCATCCTATTCTGGTACAGGTGCTGGGCATCTGTTCAGCACTGGCAGTGACCTCTCAGCTGAAGCCCGCTATTGTGATGGGGCTTGCAGTGACAGTAATCACTGCGTTCTCCAATGTAATTATTTCCATCTTGCGCAACACCATCCCCAACCGCATCCGTATTGTGGTGCAACTTGTAGTGGTGGCAGCTTTGGTAACAATCGTTTCGCAAGTGTTGAAGGCATTTGCCTACGATGTGAGCGTGCAACTTTCCGTTTATGTAGGACTGATCATTACCAACTGCATACTGATGGGCCGCCTGGAGGCTTTTGCCATGCAGAACAGGCCCTGGCCTTCGTTCCTCGATGGTGTAGGCAACGGACTTGGCTACGCCATGATTCTCGTCATTGTAGGTGCCGTGCGTGAGCTGTTGGGACGTGGCACACTTCTCGGCTTTCAGATTGTGCCTGATGTCTGCTATGAATGGGGCTACATCAACAACGGCATGATGACTATGCCTGCCATGGCTCTAATCCTCGTGGGAATCGTTATTTGGGTACACAGAGCTTACTTTTATAAGGACTAGTCCCTAAGTTCTTGCCTTGCAATCCTGCAAAGCTGGAGCAACGGGATGGGGGTCTGAACAGGCGCAGACTCCTTCAATAATTAACTTTAAATGGTCTGATAAACGCTTGTTCAGACCCCAACCCCCTAACTTAGGGGCTTGAATATGGAACATTTAATCAGTTTATTCTTTCGTTCGATATTTGTCGACAATATGATATTCGCCTTCTTTCTTGGCATGTGCTCCTACTTGGCCGTGTCGAAGACGGTGAAGACATCGGTGGGGCTTGGAATGGCAGTAACATTTGTGCTGTTGGTCACGGTTCCTGTCGATTATCTGCTTCAGACAAAGGTCTTAGGTCCCGACTGCCTCATTAAGGGCGTGGATTTGAGCTATCTCTCCTTCATACTGTTTATCGCAGTGATTGCAGGTATCGTACAGCTGGTAGAGATGACGGTGGAACGCTATGCTCCCGCTCTTTATGCCGCTCTCGGCATTTTCCTGCCGCTGATAGCAGTCAACTGCGCCATAATGGGTGCTTCACTCTTCATGCAGCAGCGCATACTGCTAGACCCGTCAAACACGCAAGCCATTACTTCAGTGTGGGATGCCATCGTGTATGCTGTCGGCTCAGGTATCGGTTGGACACTTGCCATTGTCTCTCTGGGTGCTATCCGTGAGAAGATGCAGTATTGCGATGTACCCCGTCCCCTGCAGGGCTTAGGTATAACGTTTATTGTGGTGGGCCTCATGGCTATGGCCATGATGTGCTTTAGTGGACTTAATATATAAAGGCAACGCCCACCTAAGCCCTTCCAATGGGGAGGGATGTCCGATTACCTGATTAATTGGAAGTGGGCAAAAGAGAAAATAATTTGTTTTAACAACTAAAAAATGGAGCACCCTATCGATATTAGGACATTCCTCGCAAGAGAGGGCTTGGGTGGGCTTTTTTATGATAGATTTTATTTCTTATAGCATAGGAGTATTCCTGATAGTAATTCTCCTTTTGGTAATTATCCTGCTGGTGGCAAAGAAATATCTTTCGCCCAGTGGAAACGTGAATATCGACATCAATGGCTCTCGAACGATTAATGTACCTCAGGGGGCCAGCCTGATGGCAACACTCAACGAGAATGGCGTGTACCTTCCTTCTGCCTGTGGCGGTAAAGCCAGTTGCGGGCAATGTAAGGTTCAGGTGCTTGAGGGAGGCGGTGAGATTCTCGACTCTGAGAAGCCTCACTTCTCGCGTAAGGAAATCAAGGCTGGTTGGCGACTGGGGTGTCAGTGCAAGGTGAAAGGCGACCTGAAGATTCATGTCGATGAGTCCATCCTTGGTGTAAAAGAGTATGAGTGTACGGTCATCAGCAATAAGAACGTGGCTACGTTCATTAAGGAGTTTAAGGTTCAGCTTCCTGCCGGATCTCACATGGACTTCCTGCCGGGTTCATACGCTCAGATTAAGATTCCTGCTTTCGACTGCATCGATTATGACAAGGACTTTGACAAGTCACTGATTGGTGCCGAGTATCTGCCGTCATGGGAGAAGTTCGGCTTGTTCCCACTGAAATGTAAAAACCCAGAACCCACCATCCGTGCCTATTCGATGGCTAACTATCCTGCTGAGGGCGACGTGTTCATGCTTACCGTACGTATAGCCACTCCTCCGTTCAAGGCCGACAAGAGTGGGTTTATGGATGTGAACCCAGGTATCGCCTCATCGTATATCTTCTCTTTGAAGCCTGGCGATAAAGTGATTATGAGCGGTCCCTTTGGTGATTTCCATCCCCACTTCGACTCTAAGAAAGAGATGATCTGGGTGGGTGGCGGTGCCGGTATGGCTCCCCTCCGTGCTCAGATTATGCACATGACGAAGACTCTTCATACTACAGATCGTGAGATGCACTATTTCTATGGAGCACGCGCTTTGAACGAAGTGTTCTATCTTGACGATTTCCTCGGACTTGAAAAGGAGTATTCTAACTTTCATTTCCATCTGGCTCTTGACCGCCCTGACCCTGCTGCTGATGCCGCAGGTGTGAAATACACACCGGGCTTCGTGCATCAGGTGATGCTCAATACCTATCTGAAAGATCATGAAGCTCCAGAAGATATTGAGTACTATATGTGCGGCCCAGGCCCCATGTCGAAAGCTGTTGTCTCTATGCTCGACTCACTGGGTGTTGACTCTGAGAGTATCATGTACGACAACTTTGGCGGATAACTGGTTCTGGGAAGTTCTTGAGTTATTGAACATCTTGAGTTATTGAAGTTCTTGAATTGGAAAAGTTAAGTCGTTAGTCTTTTTTTGTCATATTGAAAGTATTTATATATGACAAAGGCTATCGGCTTAACTTTTTGATTATTACAACAAGAGACACTAATTGTCTTCAAAGTGTATGATGACGTTTCTGAATCCCATCGCTTGAAGAAATTTCTGCATCTGTTCTTCACCGTTATTCTTAGCTGCTTGCATGTTTTGTGGGGTATAGGCATGTTGGAGCATCTGCCGATGGGCACGCTGATACATTGCCTCGCGATCGGTAGCCTGCCAATGGCCTGACTCGTAGAAGGAGCGTGTGCGGGCTTCGTCAATGAAATGTTCATCGAGCAGCTTTATCTTGGGCATGGTGGCCATCAGGGTGTCGCCGTTTGTGATGAAGGCATGGTCGGACAGCTGTCGTAAATCGATGCCAAAACGTAGCGTACCATAATATATACGTGCCAGATGATCATCGGAAAAGATGCCCTTGCGGACGGTGTCTACGATTTCCTCATCGGTTACTGCCAGAAACTCCCACTGACCAATATCCCGAATAGCCGTTATTTGCTCTGGCGTGATGTCAATCTTCTTATTGCTGTCCACACTTATCTGTGGATTGCAGCTTCGGTAGATGAGCCATACAAAAAGAAGTAAGCAGATGAAGACGATGGCATAGATGTATTTATACAGTTTCATTATTTCTCAATGGAGTTTGTGTCGATAAGTGTGTTGAGGTTAAGCGGATTGAAAGAAGCCGGATAGACGATGGTGATGTTATCTTCTTTGAATCCCATTTGCTTGATAAGGGGTATCAGAAGCTTGGCGCTACTTAACCGCGCCTGCTCGACTATCCCTATTTGGGGAATGCTATGCAGGATGGCTTCGCGTCCCTGTTGTTCAAGTTCTGTAAGTTCCTGGTCTGTGAAACGAGAACGTGTAAGGGATACATATTCGCGGATATTCTGCTGGTCAATCTTGGAAGAGGTCATAACAACACGGGGAGTTGGTAGGGTAATGATGATTTTCTCTCCATAGAGTTCCACGGATGATTCCGCGAATTGGCTAAAGTCTATATATGCCTTCAGCGTAGCATCCATAGGGATGGCCACCTTTCTGTCACCAAATGGCAAACGAAAACTGTACGACTGGTTGAAGAGGCTGCCTTTGAGGTTGATTGCGTCATCGAAAGTCACAATTTTGTGTATCTGATACTCTGTAGTATAGAGGCGGGAGCATTTCTGAATCTGAGTGATTAGGTAGGGGATGGAGTCAATCTTTTCATGTGTAAGAGATGTCTCTGTATCAGGAGATTGTTGGCAACCAAATAATATTTGCACTAGCAAAAAGAGCGCGGCAACAGGTGATACTGAATATTCTTTCATAAATCTGAGATATATGTATGCAAAATTACGAAAAAAAAACTAATGGAGAAAAAAAACTGCCTTTTTTTGACGGAAGATTAAACTTTTTCCGTAACTTTGCGTCAGATTATTAGTTGCAACTCAAAATAAGTAACAAATCTAAGTTTATTAACTAAAAAAAGTAACTAATATGAAAAAGATAGTATTGGCCATAGCAGCCGCTCTGATGATGAGCACTGGAATGATGGCACAGAATGAGCAAAAGTCAGAACGCCCAGAAAGAGGACAGTTCAATCAGACAGAGATGGTGAAGCGTCGTACCGAGCAGACCGTCCAGAAATATGGACTCAACGAAGAGCAAGCCAAACAGCTTTTAGAACTTAACACTAAGTATGCCGACAAGATGGGAAGGCCCAGGGGGGGAAACCGTGGTAGAGGAATGAGGTCTAACGATCAGCGTCCTAGACAAGGTCAGGGTGAGGCAAGACCCGATTCTACACGCCAGAGAGGTGCTCAGGGTCAAAACAGGCAGATGCGCCCTCGTCAGGAAGAAATGAGAAAAAATATGGAGGCTTATGATGCTGAGCTTCAGAAGATTATGACACCTGAGCAATATGAGGCCTACAAGAATGACATGGAAAAGCAGAGAAGAGAGTTTTCTCGTGACCATAGACAACACAGAAGCGATGATAATAAATAACAATGTAAGAGAGAAGATTTTTCATAGTGATTTAGGTTAACATAGTGTTTTTGAAAAAGGCAAGCGTGCCTAACCCCTTCAACGGGTAATAGGATTTTTGAGAAAAAGAAAGTATAATGGATATTTCAAGCCCGCTATTAAATATAGCGGGCTTTTTTTGTCAGTTTGCTTATTTTTTTGTAATTTTGCCTTCGTTATGAAAAAATTATTACCCATTTTACTGGTTGCTGGTTTTACAATGCTGGCGCCAGGTTGCAAAGAGAAAAAAAAGACTGCAGATATCATTACCATCAAGTACGAGCCCAAAAAGCCGCAGGCCCCAATCACGATGGAGAGGGCTGTGCGTACGAACCAAGTGGAGTGGATGGGAAATCATTACTCCATCACTATTGTGCGTGAGGCGGCAGATAGTTTGCCGATGGTAAAGGATGAAACGCAGCAGGCTTTTATTGACAACCGCATCTCGCTGACTATCTTGCGAAGCGATAGTACAGTGTTCTTTAAACATGTCTTTACCAAAAGTTCGTTTGCGTCTCTTCTTACCGACAACTATCGGAAGAATGCATTGCTAAGCAGCATGATTTTCCACGAGATGGATGATAATGAATTGGAGTTTGCCATCAGCGTATCCATGCCTGAGAGTGATGATGAGTTTATCCCTATAGAACTTAAAATTGACAGGCAGGGTAACATTGCTATCGAACGCGACACCCTTATCGACACTTGGGGAGGCGATAGCGATGATGAGGAAACAGACAATGACTAAGCACTGGGTGTGAAAATGCCTTGCTTAGTCAAGTTCCTTAGTCAGGCTCTTTAATCAGACTTCTTAGTAAAAGGGTGTGAATCCTTTTGCGAAATATTTCCATGCCTCACAGAAATCTGGCATTGATTTGAATAGCAAGTTCGCACCTTTTTCTAGCAGACATTCATCGGTCAAAGGGCCGGTATTCACTGCAACCGTGAATATCCGTGCAGTCACTCCGGCTTGAACCCCTAAGGGCGCGTTTTCCACCACGATGGCTTCCCATGGTTGCAGATGTCCTGCTTTTTCGAGTCCCATCAGGTAAGGATCTGGGTTCGGTTTCCCTCTTTTCACATCGTATGCAGTGGTTATATGGGATTCGTCCAGATATGGGATGAAGTCTTTCAGTAGGCGGTGGATAAGTGGGCGCTGTCCGCTGCCGGTTACAACACCTATCTGGAGGCCAGTTGTATAGATTTGCTCCATCAGTTTCAATATTCCAGGCATGATGCTCGTCTCCGGTTTGCTATGGAAAATCTCTGTTTTCTTGTCGTACATCACCTGGGCCTCCTGCTCGCTGATTTCACGATGCTGTTGTTTCCTAACCATTTGGCGTATGGTGTCCACGCCTCGCTGTCCTTCGGTGGCATAGGCATCATAACGACTCATCTGGATACCGAAACAAGCCATTGATTCCTGCCAGGCTTCAGCATGGTTGGGCATGGAGTCGTAGAGCACACCGTCCATGTCGAAAAGTACGGCTTTGGGACAAAAAGTCTCAAAGCCGTACTTTTGTAGATATAGTCTTATGCTGTCTGTCATTGAGTGCTGACGTTAGCCGTTATTCATTAGCCAGTCTTTCCTTAATAGCCTTCGACTCTGATTCGTAGCCGGGCTTGTCGAGCAGCGCAAACATGTTCTTCTTGTAAGCT
>Ga0247609_10004566_pt1 | contig 13736 bp, 40 predicted proteins | sample 172DNAGHGlowgp2_FD_193487 | JGI IMG/M metagenome (GOLD analysis project Ga0247609, IMG submission 193487) | Sheep rumen microbial communities from Palmerston North, Manawatu-Wanganui, New Zealand - 1728 DNA GHGlow gp2 | ecosystem: Host-associated > Mammals > Digestive system > Stomach > Rumen ...
TAAGGTTTAAATCCTTTCAAATCCTTTTTTAATTAAATCAAATAAAAATAAGGTGTAATTATGAAAAAAAATATTTATAGTAAGGAAATTTTAAATAAAAAAAGTTTTTTTGATAAAATAAATTATAGAATAAATAAAAGAAAATTTAATCATATGAGATTTGATTTTCAGAATAAAAATATTATAAATGGAAAATATTTAAAAAGAAATTATGATAATTTTTAAAGGTGGAAATAATGAAATATATTAAAGATTATTACGATAAAAATGATTATAAAGATAATTTAAATTATCTTTTTAATCTTTTTATTAAAGAAAATTTTTTTATTATGAATGAAAGTATTTATTCAGATATTCAGAATTTAGGAAATAATATTTTAAATGATTTAATAAATAAAAATATTAAATCCGACAAAAAATTATTTAATAAAATTCAAAATGGATTATTAAATATTTGTTTAAATAATTCAGAATTGAATAAACAAATAAAAGAAAGAAATTATTTATTAAAATTCAAATCAAATAATTATTTTGATTTTAAAGGTTATTTAAATTATAATTTTTTCAGATTAGAATTTTAAATAATCTTTTTATATTTTTTTCAATAAATAAAATGGTGTGTAAAATGTTATACAAAATAAATATTGTCGGAAATTCAGATAATTTATATTTTGATAGTGAGAATAATTTTTTATATTTTTTAGATAATCATTATTTTGATTTCAGAATAAATGTATTAAATCCTTATAAATATAATTCAGATAATTATAATAAATTTAATACTATTATTAATGAAAGATTAAAATTATATATTGATTTTAAAAGATGTGAATTTGAAAGGTATATAAAAAATTGTATAAAAAATAAAAATTTTCACTTTTGTTTCTTTAATAGTGTTAATTTTACTATTAAAGAAAGTAATTTAAATTTGAATGATTATAAGATAATATATTAATTATTATCTTTTTTATTTTATTTCTTTTGTTCGTATGGATTTGTTTTTAAGGTTTAAATCCTTTCAAATCCTTTATTTTAAAAAATACTTAAAAATAAGGTGTAATTATGGAAAATAAAAATAATAATTTAAATGAAAATGAAATCAGAAATATTATAATTTATTATGTCGGTTCTTTGATTAAATCAAATAAAGAAAATAAATTATTAATTAAAAATAAAAATAATATTATTAAATAAAAAAGTATTAAAATAGTTAAATTTATATATAATAAAAACTAACATTATATTAGATAACTTAATAGTTATTAAAATTTTAAATAAATAAAATTGAGATATAAAATGGTGTTGTTTAAAATGATAAGTAATATCGGAAATATTGAAAATTTAGATGTTGAAAAAGTTAATGAATGTAGAAAAAAATTTAGAAAACTAAATAATGTTCTTTCAGAAATCCATTCTGAAAAATCAAATGTTGTATATGTTTTTGGTAGTAATGAAAATGAAATTTTGGAAAAATTAAATGAATATGGATTAAATAAGGAAAATATTGTTTCAATTGGATATGGTGGATATATTCATAAAGATAATGTAGAACAATTTAAAAACTTGAATAAATATATTAAAGGTGTTAAAAATTCATTTGCTAATAAAAATTATTATAATGCTTGTGGTATTTATTTAGATAGTTTATGGAATTTTGAATGTAGATATAGTATGGATTATTCAGATGCTATGAATTTACTTGCTTATTATTTAGGTGTAGATGATTTAATGAATTTAGATAATAATTTATTAAAAATGTTGGAATTAACTGAAAAATATTATAATACTGAATTTGATAGGATTAACTAATCTTATCAAATTTTTAAAATAAACAAAATGGTGTTAAATTATAGAATTTCAAAATAGATAACTTTATATAGTATGGTAACTAATATTATATTAGTTACTTAATATATTTTTTAAGTAAATAAAATTGAGATAAAATAATGGTGTTGTAAATGGCTTATAATATAGATAATAAGGAATTTAAGAATTTCTTTTTAGAAAGAATTAAAAGTAATCGGAATGGTATTAAAAACATTAGATTTAATAAGAAATCAATTTCAGTTACAATTGATAAAGATTTAATAGGATTTTATTTTAATAATTTCTTTACTGAAAAATCTTTATTTAAAGAAATAATTTTTTATTTGTCTTTATATATTAAAGAAAATAATTTAAATTGTTTTAATACTTATGGAATTGTTTATGATATTGATTATTTGAATTATGTTTTTGAAAATGGTATAAATGTTAATTATAGATAAATTTTTATTTATCTATATTTTAAATAAAAAATTTTGAGATTAATAATAAGGTGTTGTTTAAAATGGAAAGAATATTAATTAAAGACAGTTTTGATTGCAATAGGTATATAATTGAGATTGAAAATAATAATGTAGTTTCTATATTTTGTAGAGATTTGAAATTATATTTTGAAAATAAATTGTGGTGTTATGATTATCATAGATATATATATGTTAATCAGAAAGTTTTAAATGATATTGGATTTACATTAATGGAAAATAAAAATGATTGGGATATTATTAATAATTGTTGTGATAAATTAAGAAATTTAAGAAATAAACAATATGAAATGATATTAGATGAGAATGGGATTGTAAAAGAAAAATATTATAAATATAGTGTTATTGCATATCGTTGTTGTGGTTTTATTCATAGAAAGTATAAAACAATTGATTATATTAATCAATTAATAGGTGTTTATGCAAGTCAATTATAATATTTAAGAATAATTTAATTATTATTCTTTATTTTTTTAAATAAATAAAAGTGTGTGTTAAAAAAGGTGTTTATGATGGATTTTAAGGATTTAAAAGAAATTAAAGATAAAAAAAATGAAATTGAAAATAAAATATTTGAAATCAATAATAATTTAGGAAAAATAAATGATAGTGTTATTTATAATCAATTCTATTTTATTTTAGATAATATTGAAAATAATGTTGAAATAAATAGATTTTCAATGTCAAGTATTTTCGATTTTTCAGAACCTTTATATTCTGAAAGTAAAGATTATATAAATAATAATACTGAATTTATAGAACAATTAAAGAATGATAATATTTTAAAATATATTGGAAATGAATATAAAGATATATTTAAAAATATTAATATTACTTTAAATTTGTATATTGTTAATAATTTGTCTTTTGATAAAGACAATATGGATTTAGATTATGTTAATATGGATATGAATGAAATTAAAAGTTTTATAAATGATAGTAATTATAATTATGATATTTTATCAGATTTAGAAAGTATTTTTTCTTTCTATGATAGTTTAAACAATTGTATTGTAAATTTTATTGATGATTATGGAAAATATATATTATAAATATATTTTTCTTTAATTTTTTCAGAAAATAAAATTGTGGTATAAAAAAATTTAAAGAAAATAATATAATTTATGGTGGTAATGTATATGTTTGAAATTAAATTTGATGATGAGAGTAAATATATTGATATAATTAAAGAATTAATAAAAGATTTTGATAGTTATAGTTTTATATCTAATCAAATTGATAATATTTTAAATGTAATTCAAAATGATATTGAAAGTGTAATTTTTAATGATGATGATAAAATTTATAGGAAATTACATATAAAATTATATGATACTAATAATTATGCTTTTAATTATGATGGAAAAAATTTTCCTTTATTGTCCTTTTATTGTAAAGAAATAACAATAAATGATTGTGATACAATTATAAATATTGATGATAATTTAGTTATAGATGTATTTTCAATTAGATTTGAAAATTTTGTAAAGTTAGATTAATAGATAAGTTTATATAGTATGAAATCTAATATTATATTAGATGAGAACAATATTTATTTTTTGTTCTTAATATTTTGGAAATCCGATGGTGTTAAAAATGATAAGATTAAGAAAAAGAAATGGGAATGTAATTGAAAACAAAAGATTTGAAAATGTAGATGATTTCAAAAATAATAAATCTTGTAGTTGTGGATTTGAATATATAAGGGAAATTAATTTCAGTAAATCTTATGTTAAAGAATTATATTGCAAACAAATTTGTGGTAATTGTTATAATTTTGGTTGTGATTGGGATATTCGATGTAACAAAAATAACAAACCGATTAATCAAACAGTTTCAGATTGTGAAAAATTTCATAATGCAAAAAAGAAATATGATGAGATTATAAAAAGAATATTAAATGATGATGATTTTTATAATTTTTGTAAATTTTATAATACTAAAAAGAAAAAAGGGAAATATGGAAATACTGAAAGTAAATTTGAAATATTTTTAGGAATATTTAATGAAAATAGATTTTCAGAAAATCGGAATGAATTAAAATTCAAAAACCGATAAATTTATATATGATGGTAACTAATATTATATTAGTTACTATATCTCTTTGAAAATAAAAAATGTAGTGATAAAAATTAATGGGTGTTGAAAAATGAATAAGAATTTAGAATATTTTATTTGTACTGAATTTGAAAAACAAATATCAAATTTCGATGATGTTATATATTCCGAAAAAGAAAATTATGATTTTTCAGAAAAAGAATATAATGATTTGAAAGATATTTGTTATGGTGTTGGATTTAATAATGATGGATTAACAACATTAAAATATATTAATGATTTAGTAAATACTATTAATAATAAAAGCAAATTAATTAGTATTTATATCCTTTATGACCAAATTATTGATTTGTTGTTAGATGATGAGAATATAATTGAAATTGATATGTATATATCTATAAAAAAATAAATAAAATGGTGGTTTAAGATGAGTTACAAAATTGATAGTGATATTTTAGAAAAAATGGAAAATGGAAAATTTTACAAAAAAGATATGAGAACAATTCTTAAAGGAATTACGAAATCCTTTGGATTAAAAAGAATGAAAGGATTAAAAGAAATTGAATTAATCGGAAAGAAATTAAATGGTGGTTATTTAGTTTGTGAAATTAGTTATTATAGACAAGGGAAAGATTATGGATATGAAATTAATCTATTTGATGATGATGGAAATTTAGTATATGATGAGTCAGATGGTGAAATTTCAAGTAAAGATAAAATTAAACTTTATGTGAATAATTTTGATTATGTTTTTACTTATGAAAATGAAAATAAAGAATTAGTAGAAAATTTAAGAAAAAAATTATTCTATCCTTATATAGTATAAATTTTACTTTAAGAAATTTTAAAGTATATTGGATAGTAAAGTTTATATATTATGGTAACTAATATAGTAATAGATAACTTATTAGTTATCATAAATTAAAATTTTGAAAGGTGTTGAAAATGAAATATATTGTAGTTTATGGATATGGTAAAAGTAAAACTTTTAATAAAAAATCTGAATTGTTTAATTTCATAAACAATGAATGTAATGATATTAAAGACAAAATAAATATTTATAATTATTTTGTAGAAAAAAATAAAGTAATTGAAATTCACTTTGGTAGATTTAAACAAATGATGATGATAGGGATTTCACATAAAGAAAAAAATCAAAAAGAAAAAACATTAGAGTTATATTATGATATTGGGAAATTGCTTGGGTGTTGTTCTGAAATAATAAGGTGTTGAAAATGGAAATTGATTTGAAAGATTTAAAAAAATGTCCTTTCGATGATAAGGATATAAATTCTGATGATTGTAAATGTTGTTTTTTCTATTGGGATTGTAATCCCATAGAAAAATAATTTAGAGATATAAAGTAAAGGTGTTAAAAATGATGGATATAATAGATGATATTATTAAGAATTTGTTTGAAAAATGGAATGTTGAACCTATCCGATATTCTAATTCTGAAATCATTCTTTCAAAAAATGATTTTGATTTGGATATGATTGATTTTATATATGATAAATATAATATAGATATTCATTTTGAATATAAAATTGATGATGATATTCCGATTGTTGAATTATTATTATAAATGGTGGTCTTTAATGGAACATATTTTAAAAGCATTGAAAGAAAATATTGATGATGACAGTAGTTATATGATATTGTGTAATCAATTACAACAACATTTAAAAAAGAAATTTGAACCTAAAAAAGTTAAATTTTGTATTGATTGGAAATAAGGTGGTTTTAAATGGATAGAGATATTTTAAAAATGAATGAAAGACAATTAATGAGTTATTTGAAATTAGATTATGAATAATAAAATAAAAAATTATGAGATAAAATATAAAGGTGTTGGCTTATGGTATATATTGGAAATTTAAAAGTGAAAAATACTTGTGATATTATTGAAAATTTACAAAAGAAAAATGATATTATTAAAGCATTGGCTTATCATATTATTATGAGAACAAATTATTTTTCTGAAAATTTTGATATTGATAAGGAATGTGATAATTTGTTATATAATGTTGTTGATAATATTAAAGGACATCAAAGTATTGTAGATTTAGAAAATGAGATTATAACAATTTCAAATAATACTGTAAATAGATATAACTATCCTAAAAAATATTTAATTGATTATATAGGTGTATAAAAATGTTATATAATAAATTAAGGGAAATTCAAAGACAAAGAAAATTGAGATATAAAATGTTTGAACAATATTTGTATAAGATGAGTAATAATGATTATGATAATTCATTAAGTTTAATTGATTATTTCAATATGGTTCAGATTAAGAAAGAAATTGATTTATTAAATCAAAAGGGAAATTGGATTGTTAAAAAAATATATGGGAAAGTGTAATCTTTATGATTACACTTAAATTAATTTAAAGGTGGTTGTATATGCAAGTGAGTATTCCTAAAATAAAATATTCTGATGATGAGAGTAAAGCATTAGAATTAATTGAATATTTGTCTGAAAGTGAAAATGTTGATATTATGGAATGTATATTGAAAGAAATTGTAGATAATATAGTATATAATCAAAATAAAGATGTGATTGGAATTATAAATGATTATGAGTATGCAAAATATTAAACCGATAAGTTTATATATGATGGTAACTAATATAGTAATAGATGACTTATTAGTTATCATATTAAAAATATGGTGGTTCAAATGTTAAGTGAAAAAGATATTGAAAAAATTTTAAGTATGAATAAAATTTCTGAAAGTGAAATGTTTGAAAAAGTTAAGGAAAATGATTTTGAGTATGATTGTAGATATGCAATATTTAATCATAAAACTTTCCTTGTGTTTGATACATTTAATTCTTATGTTGAATATGATGATACAAGTTTAAATTGTAAAGCAAATAAATTTGTGAAAAAAATTTCACAATTGAAATTTGAAAGATTACCAATTAAAGATTATTCAAATTCAGATATTCATATTTCTTATAGTATCTGTAATAAAAAATGTATTTATGAATTTGGTAATTCTGAAAAATGTTTCGATTGTGAATATTATAAAGATTGTATGTGTGAAATAGATATTGATAATTTTGAAAGACAACAAGAAAAAGCATTGAATGATTATTTAGATAGATTAGAAAATGGGGAATTTCCTTTATAGGTGATAAGTATGTTTAAAAAAGTTTTAAAAACATTAAAAGAATATGAAACATTAGAAAATAATTGTCAGAGATTAAATAAAGGTTATACTGAAAGAAAAACTTTCACTAATCTTTATAAGATTTTATACAAATAAAAATGAGATAAATTAGAAAGTGATAATGATGAGTATTAAATCAATATATTTAGATAGAAAACAATTAAAAGAATTAGAACATAATTTAAGTAATATATTTGGAAATAAAGTAACAAATTTGTATATATGTTTGAGAGATTATATTTATAGTAAACAATGTTATTGTAATGAAAGAAATATTGAATTTGATGGAGAATATTTAATTAATATCTTTGATGATAAAGATATTTTAGAATTAGAAAAATTAGATAAAAATTATTATTTATTAGATAATAGAAAACATTTAAATGGTTTAGGTGATAATAATGAGTAATTTTGAATTGGAAGAAATTAAAATTTTAATACAAAATTATGGTGAAGAAACTACATTAATGGAAATTTATGATGATTTAAAAGGTGATAAAAATGAATGAATTTGAAAAATTACCTATTCATAGTTTAATTAGAATATATAATTATTATGAAAATGATAAAGGATATGGTTGGCAAATAATTGAAAATAATTTATCTGAAATTCTTGATATGCAAGATAATTATAATTGGTCAGATGAGCAATTAATGAAATTTATAAAATATGATACATTTAAAATCAATTCAAAATATGTATATTGTGGTAATAATCATATGCAAAGTATATCTGAAAAAGATATTAAAAATTATGTGTTAAAAAATATTTTAAATCAAACTTTAAATGGAGAATTACAAGAAATTGTTAATGAGGAATTAAATAATATAAAATAAGGTGTATGGATATGAGTAAACAAAATTATATAGATATGAAAATGTGTTTAAGGGAAATGTGTAGGATAGAATTTGGAAAATCAATGTCTGAAATGAGTAAAACATCATTTTTCATTGATGATGAGAATGAGAGATTACTTATTAAGAATTATGATGATGATATTGTATTTGATGAGATAATTCCTATCTATTTGAATGTTTTAAATTGGGAATATTTACAGTATTTTCAGATTGGATATTCATTTAATGAATTTGAATTAATTGAATTTGAGATAGATAATAATATTTAAGGGGTGAAATATAATGCAAATCTATTGTACTTATGATAAAGTAAAAGTTAATGTAGATAAATGTAATGATTGTGGAAAATTATATGAATGTGATAATATGTGGTGTGATAATCATAAATGTATGAATTGTGAGTATAAAGAAAATGGATATTGTAAAGGTGAATAATTATGGAAAATAAAAAATGGAAATATACTTGTGATAATAAATTGTATAAAGACATTCGTGAGAATGGTTTTATTTGGATATATGATGATGGTAGTTATACAGTATTAGATGGTGAAAAAAATGAAAGATTATAAAAATATATATGTTGAAAAAATGAGATGTAAAGATGGAATTGAAATTTATGAAAAATTATATGATTTAGGTTTTTCATTAAGAAATGATGGGAGAGAATATGTATCTGAATATGATTTAGATAAAATAATTGATAGAGTATGTAAGGAAATTGATAGTATTGAATTAGTACAAAAATTGAAAGATGTTAATATATATGTAGATGTTAAAATTGAATTAGATAATACAATTTATAATTCTGAATAAAAATTAACAAATAGAAACATTTATATACTATGAAAACTAACATAATATTAAGTAAAGTATGGTGGTGTTATCTATGAACAAAAATAATTTTATTCGATTAGTAGAAAATAAATTAAATCAACAATATGTAATTAATAGATTGATTAATTTAGAAAGAGTACAAAAATTGTTAAGAAATTTAGAAAATGAAAAAAATAATGATGAGATAAAAAATATTATGGAAAGTATAATATTTGAATTTCAAGCAAGTAACTTAAATTTATAATGAAAAAAATAAAAAATTAAGAGGTGTAAAAATATGGTATACAAATATCAAATGGAAACTATTAATCATTTAAATGAATTAGTAGAAAAATTAGAAAATGTAACTGACAGTAGAATGAGATTTAAACTTGGTGTTTGGAGAGGAGAATATCATTTCGGAAATGGTAATTATTCTATAATGACTGGTGAATTATATGTTCATTTGAATGATGGAAATATTTTCTCTGTTGATGGATATGATATTAAAAATGGTTTTCCATTAGAAAATGAATTTGATGTATTTGATGATAATGATTACATCAAATTTGATGGGGATTTATTTTTGAGATTAAATAATTGGATTTCAAAAATTTATGAAAACAAAAGAGAGAGTGAGGAATTTCATAGGAAATTAAATATGGAATTATGTGCTTTAATTAAAGCATTATAATTCTATTAATATTTTAAAGGTGTTGATAGATATGTTAAGAAATGATTTGTATACTATACTTTGGAGTACCTATTTAGATGAGGAAATTTGTAGTAATATCTATGATGATTGTAATAATCAATGTAGTGATGATTATGATTGTCCTTTCCGAAATGGTTGTGAGATTGCTTATGATTATGTAAATGATTATATCAATGATAATTTATCTGAAAAATTTAAAGAAAATGAATATCAATATTTTGTTGTTGGTGATAGTTGTAATTGGTATGGTGGATTTCCAAACTTAAAGCCAAATATGAATGGTTTTAGTGATTTATATAATAGTATTAAAGATATAGTGAATAAATTATCTGAAAATGTTGGAATGTGTGAGTTCAGAATATATAAAGGGAAATATAATTCTTTATGGATTGAATTAAGTCATCACGATGGTTCAGAATTATATCAAGTATGTAGATTGAATAAACAAGGTCAAGAATATTATGATAAAGGATATAATTTTGATTTCAGAAACAAATGTGTGAAAGGTGTATTTAAAGATTTCAAATATTATCAATATTAAACCGATAAGTTTATATACTATGGTAACTAATATAATAATAGATAACATATTAGTTATCATAAATTAAAATTTTAAAAGGTGTTGATTAAAAATGTGTTACAAAAATGATTTAGAAGAAATAATAGGAAAAATCAAAAGTTATAATAAAATAACAAATCTATTCATTGTCTATAATATGGATAGAAAAACATTTATTATAAATGATAGTATTGAAGAAAAATTAATCAAAAGTTTCTTTAACTTTGGATTAACAAAATTTAAAAAATTCTTAACAGAATTTAATAAATTATCATTATGGGATAGTAATTATGAAATTGAATTTAAAATAATAAAAAATTAAATTAAATAAAAAAATGAGAGTGATAATTATGAATATTAAAATTCCGATTGAAAATGTGTATTTTTATAGATTATTTGATATTGAAACAAATGAGAGTATGATTTTATGTTCTGACATAAAATATTCTGATGATGAATTTTTATCTATGGTTGATAAAATTGAAAAAGAACCAAATGATGAAGATTTTGAAAAAGGTAATATTTTTGATATTGCCGAAGAATTAGTCAGTAGATATAAACATATTGATTTTGTTTATGATGTTGAAAGTTATTATTTTGAAAAAGGTGTATAATAATGGTGGTTGATATAGAAAGTAAAGATTGGGAACAATGTTGTAGAATTATTGATAGTTTAGAGGACATTGGTGATACAGATATATTATGTAATGTTATTAGAATGTTATGTAGTAATTCTCAAACAAATATGGATTTGTTGATAGGTCAATATGGAGATGAGATTGAATATGATTAGATTGATATTAATTGGATTAGTAATTTGTATTAGTATAAGTAATTTAGTGATGAATGGATTTGAATAGGTGATACTGTGTGTAGGTTTGAAGATTTTGATGTAGAAAAAGATTGTCCTACATTGAAAAAATCATATGATAATGAATGTTACGATTGTTATTATTATGATTGTTGTTTAGGGAAAACAGAAAATAGATATTGAAAATAAATTTTTAAACCGAAAGGTTTATATACTATGGTAACTAATATTATATTAGATAACATATTAGTTATCAAAATAAAATTAAGGTGTTGATAGATATGAGAAACAAACAAGAATTTATAGATAAATTTGAATTGAAAATTAAATTACAAAAAGCAATTGATGAAAAAGAAATAACTAAATCAGAGTTTGAATATGTATTGAAACATATTTTGAAATATAATATGTTTCTGAAAAAACATTTTCCTTTATTTAAAGATTTTATTAATGAGATGTTAGATGAATGTAATGAGTTATTAAGATTAAATTTCTTTGTTAATGATAGGATTTTAATTATTTGGATTGCAAGAAGATTTAACAAATGTGTTTATGATAATTCTGAAATTGAATTAACATTAAAGAATTATTTAAAAGAAAAAATTGAGAGTTTAATTAATGGTAAAAAAAGAGAATATGAAAAACAATTATATAATAGGACATTAATTTATAGTAATGATGATTGTTATAGGAGATATTTACCTATTAAAAAATCAGAAGATTATTATTGGTATAGTGATGAAAAAGATGTGTTGTATCCACAATTTGATGAAGAGTTTGAAAGAGATTGTTATAAAGGAGAATATAATACATTCTTTGAATATAGAAAATTTAATGATGATGAATTGAGAAATATTAAAGAATTTAACTTTAATGACATATCCGAAGATGATTTGATTAAGGAAATCAATAAGTATGTTGAAGAATTTAAAAGAGGTGAAAGAGAATATTGTACTTATAATGTTGAAAGTAAAGTATTTAAATGGATTAAGGAATTTGATAATATTAATATATATGTAAATTCTGAAAGTAATTTTACTCATGATAGTGTTATTACTAAAAGTGAAATATATGAGTTAATGAAAAAAGGTGATTTTAATTTCAATATTGATGATAATTATTTCATTGTTGAAAGAGAAGTATTTAGTAAAGATTACAGAAAGGAATATGGAAATATAGTAAATATGGAAAGTTGTAATCATTTCAAATCATTAATTGATTTTCCTAAATGGATTAAGTATATGAGAAGTCATAATATCAATAATTTAAAAGATATGTACAAAGATGAAATGTATGATGAATTTAGAAATATTGAAAGTTTTGGACAAAGTGATAAGTTAAAAAATTATTTGGATTATAATTATTCAGATAGGCAAATAGGTATTAATAAAATTATTTGGAGAATTAAATCTCATATGGAGAACATAACTAAATTATATGAGAAATGGCATAGTTCAGATGAAGTTGAAAAAGGTTATTTGGCTTATGATTTAAGAAGAAATCATATATGGCTATGTGATGGAGATTATTATGGAGAGTATAATATTCTTTTAGGTGATGGAGAAATTAAATTAGATATGTATGAGAATGAAGAATATTTACAAAAGAAAATTATTGAGAGAATGAATGAAAATTAAATTCATTTTCTTATATTTTTAAATTAAAGGAGAAATATAAAATGATTAAAGAAACAGAAAGATGTATAATAATTAATGGTTGTACTATAATGAAAGATAAAGGAGAAGAATATCTTAATAGTTTAGATGAAGAAGAATTGAAATATTTAGTATATGATTTATATCGTAATTGTGAAGATGTACAAGAATATATTGAAACAATAATTAATGAAGAAGATGAGGAGGAGATTTTATGAATATTGAAAAAGTTAATGAAATTAAAGGATTTTATAAAACAATTGGAGCATTAGATGAATTAAGCGAAAGACAATTAGTGAATATTGAAGAAATCAATACCGAAGAACATAAAGAATATTTAGAAGAATTACTTGAAAAATTTAACATTCCATATGAGAATGTTGGTGGTGGATTATATGATGAAATACAAAATATGGAAATTGTAATTAATGAAAGATTTACTGAAATAATGGAGAGGATATAAAATGAAAAAACAAACAAAAGAAGAATGGTTTAAAGAACAACATATAAATGCCGAATATGGTTTAGGAGATTATTGTGTTTATTGTAATCATTATGAGGAGTATGCTTTTCCACGAGAAAGTGATTTTGAAGAATTTTGTAGCAAAAAAGGAAATTACTTAAAAAATATAGAGTTAGAAGAAGGTTGTAAAGATTTTAATATGGGTGATATAGATGACTGGGGATAATTATGATATTGATAGAGTTAAATCAGATATTATACAAACTTTATTATTTAGATATGTGAAAGAATTATGTAATAAGTTTAATGGAAATATTAT
>Ga0247609_10004572_pt1 | contig 13726 bp, 21 predicted proteins | sample 172DNAGHGlowgp2_FD_193487 | JGI IMG/M metagenome (GOLD analysis project Ga0247609, IMG submission 193487) | Sheep rumen microbial communities from Palmerston North, Manawatu-Wanganui, New Zealand - 1728 DNA GHGlow gp2 | ecosystem: Host-associated > Mammals > Digestive system > Stomach > Rumen ...
ACTGAGGTAATAGTCGCTTAACACTTGAAGCTTGAAACTTACATCATAACTCTTCTTGATACATTTTGTCATAACTTGTTACTTTTGTTATGGTGAAAAACGTGTCAAGTTATTCCAGTATAAGACAGAGGTTTGTCCAGTCACAGACAATAGAACCAAAGTACTACTTAGATAGGGTAAGGGTAGAGCGAAGGAACACAAGGGGTCATCAGAACTCAACGTAAGGTTCAAGGCGTGTGATGACCTCTTGTGGGAAATCACGCGATAGTCGAAGATCGTTGAGTGAATGTAAAGGGCCATGCAGACGACGATAGTCAGTAATAGCTCGCGCCATGTAGAAATTTTGTCTTTTTCAAAAAACTTATATTTCACTCTAAATCCCTGATTTTAAGCCGTTTAGTTAAAAATGGATTACAGTATCACCAGCCCATGTTGATTCTATTGATATTGATAGCCTCAACGATGCAGCCTTAATATTCGACATTATAACGCTGTCTAATGTCACCAGTGGCAATGTAACTGATTCTTTATAGAATGATTCCATGATTGGGTAATCTTCAGCGGATGCAGATTTCTCACACGATGGTAATGAGCAACACATGACCATACACATTATTTGTATATAAAAGAGTTTTATTATATAAACATTATTTAACAGTGCAAATTTACTAATTATTCTACGATTTACATTCAATTATTCCATTTATTCACTGAATCTTTGTATTTTTGTGGCAGAATTATGGGTATATAGCGTTATACTATCATAATAAAGGGAACGTGCGTTTACCAGACACGTTCATTTGTGAGCTAAAAAAGGGTGCAAGCTGTGATAGCCTACACCCTTAATTAGTTAACTTAACTAGTTACTTGGATTCCTTAGACTTGGATTCTTCACTAGTCTTAATTGATTCATCAATAGATTTGATTTTATCACCAAGTATCTTGTATTGCTGTTTATACTCGGCTAGTTTGGTGTAATCGATATATTGTTGGATTACATCATCAAGAGCCTTTTTGTGAGTTTCTAAGCCCTTATTAAGAATCTCCTTTAAGACCAATAGTTTCTTTTGCTTCTCGGTCTTAGCCCTTTTCTTTCTTTTCTTCTTGGGCTGCTCTACTTTCTTATCTTCTGCCATGATTATAGTGGTGTTAAGTGAAACATCAATCATCCATAAAGTGCTTCAATTGGTCGTAAATACTATTTGACTTTTCCAAATAGTGCTTAAACAAATCACCTCCTTTATTTACCGCATAATCAGAGTATGTTAAATAATCACTCAAACTTTCAATAATTTCTTGTGCTTCAACTAACTTTTCCTTTATAAATCTCTTTGCATAAGCTTCATCATCAGGAGTAGTACCATCATCAATTAACAACTCATCATCATCATCAAGTTCTTCATCTTCCATAGAAGTGAATTGTTTGATGTCAAAATCCATGTTTTGATTTAACTTAGATTTTTTAATGATTTCTTCTAGATATTTACTCATATTATTCAATAATTAGTGAAACAATTACGGTTGCAAAATTACAAAAGTAATTTGAATTTAGCAAAATAAATGAGAGAAATCTCCAAAAAGATTTCTCTCATCGAAAAAGTAATTAATGATTTAATATCAAATTTAAATCAGATAGGACAACATAAACAGTTCTTAAGATACTCATCGTTGACTATAAATTTAGTTAAATCATAAGTGATTTGACTACCTACAATCTTGGCTATTCTTTCTAAATGTTGTTGTGTAAAAGCTTCCATAGGTCTGCAATAGCCATAAATAATCACACCATTATTTATAAGTATTGTAGCACAGTACAGAACAGAAAGGTCAAGGATAAGCTTTTCTCCAAGTGGAGGTGCATCTTCACATGATAAAACTTCATCAATCAGACCTTCAAAATCAAAATTAGAAAACTCAGAATCATCTGATTTAGCTTCAAATTGTTTCAATTGATAAATTAAATCATCGATAATTAATTCCAATTCATCAATCGTTTTCAAGTTAGAAATGACACTTTGCATTTCTTGAATAAATAATTGCTTATTCATAATATAGAGTTTAAATATTAATAATAGATATTATACTAAATGATATAATATCAAACGATACTTTATCGTTCTAAGCAAAGATATAGACAATTATTTTAAATCCCAAATTTTTAGATAAGAAAAGCGAAATGAGAGGCTAAATTTTGCCTCCCATTATCATTTCACGCTCATTATATACCCTTCTCATAGCACGTGCAACTATGTTACAACCCCTATATTTCTGCAAGGTTTCATCCCATATTACGCCAGCAAAAGAAAACTTACAAGTATCTTTGTCTGAGTTCTCACACCACACTTTATTTTTATATTTTTCCAATACATTTCTAAATTCTTCACAATATTTATATTTCAATCTCAAGATAAAGTATTGGTTCTTCCAACCATCAATTGCTGCATTCTCAGCACCAATTAATTTCTTCTTTTTGTTTACTATTTCTTCATAGAAATACATGCTGCGAGGTGTATTCTTTACTATAAATCCGTTTTTGCAACTCATTAAATATTCTATTCTATCTCTTATTTCATCATCATCAATACCAACTACTTTTGCCCATCTAATAATATTAATATAGAATAGTAATTGCTCAGAAGAATGAAACTCTTTCCCATCATAAGGTATTTTAAAATCACCAGTGTATAGATTACTCATTATACCTTTTTCTCTCTCTACTTCATCTTTATTACCCTTATTCAATAACCTTGAATTGAAAAGTATTACATCATCTTTATCATATAACATTTCATACTTTTCTTTAATAACATTAATCTTATCTTTTCTCATAACTCTTATAATTATCTGTTATACAATCTCATACAAACTATTAAATTTCTCACTATAATAAACCTCATTACCATTTTTATAGCCAACTAATACTTTATCAATATCTAACTTATCTATGAACTCCCTTTTTATTTTGAATGAGGTCTCGCCAAAGAATAATCTCATTAAATGTGATATACTATCCTTTTCTGTTTTGATTAATTTGTTTCTCCTATCTATACTCTTATCTGACTTTTGAATTTCACTAATAAACTTATCATCAGTTTCGCCAACAATATCATTATCATATAAACCCTTATCATTCTTTTCTAATATTATATCATTAGCTTTATACAAATCTTCTCCATCAAACAACTGCTTGTATTCTCTAACAAATGATTGCGCCCTCTTATAACTTTTTGTTAAATCACTTTGCTTTTTAATCAGTTTAACTTCTCTATCTTTTTCATTTCTTTCTAATATTTGGATTACGTTATTGATAAAAGATTTCTTTTTTAAATCGCTTGTCTGCTTCATAATTCCTTTAAATTTTAATTCTTAAATATATTAATACCGCTTTAATTTGAGACAATACTACACCATTACAATTTAAATTGTAATCAAACAAAACTTACCTAATATTTCGTTTTAAAAGTTACTCAATTTCGTTTTAAAACTTTCTTTTTGACCGCTTCTAAATATTACTCTTAACATCTTACTACCAGTTAAAGTAACTCAGTCACCCAATGCAAAGATATGAAAAAAAATCGAGATAACCAAGAAATTTAACTTATCTTCACAATTTATTGATGGCTCATTCGTTTCTTGAGTTATCATGTTTATAGCACATTTTTGCCGTTCAAAAACATAAGGTTACTAATAAAAACGTATGATTAGAGCCTCAGCAAAAAGAAAAACCCCCATAAACACTAGGTTTTTGGGAGTTCCTTATATTCTTTTAGATTCAGAAATGAATATAAAAATGAACCCTATAATTTTTTACTCTCCCATATATATATGACCATACATTTCAAATATAGTTTCAGAAATGTTATAAGTATTAGTCATATCAACATAAACAATTCCAATACTAACTAGTTCTCCTTTGTCAAATCGAAACTCTATTCTGTAACTTTGCATAGGGTTATCAGTCATATCAACTAATGAAACAACTAACAATCTAAAATCTTCATATTCCTCTCCTATAATATTACATTTTTCAGGATATATTTTTGAGTCAAACCTCATAGGAAACGTTGCATATTCTAAATCAACGTTCACTAATCTAACAACAATTACCCCATCTCCCTCATAAAAATCTGTATTGATTTCACAAAAGGTTTCTTCACATCTATTCCTATTGACAGTTGGAGTATAGTCACCACCCATAGAATTATAACCACCTTCAATATAACTATAACTAGTCACTTCAAATATGAAGGAACCATCTAAGAATCCTTTACTAATGGATTCCAATTTTTCATCAATATAAGTTTTCATTTCAAAAACTATCTAAACTTTATTATTAAAAACAGAATTTAATAAGCAAATTTTTAGTTACCGTTGCAAAGATAGCATTTTTTACATGAAACTAGCACTAATAATATTCAAAAATGTTATGAAATTGAATATTTTTGGCTAATTGTTGGGCCGTTCCAGATTTTTTTCCGAAATTTGTAGCCAATTACTAATAACTGATTATTATGGGTCAAATTGTCACAAAGTTCTCTGATGGTAGTTATCTAGAGTATGATAGAGGCTCTTTTGATGATTGGTGTGTGTATCTGTCACGTCCAAATGTTCCACGTTATGCGCCCAAAGACTATCAGTATTTCAAAAGGCTACATGAGTATTCACTAACTCATGGTGCAAGGAAATTATACGATGATTACGTTAGCATCTACAATAGAACTACTAAGGAGCGTTCCAACGATGTATTTGATTACATCAAGGAAATTGCAAAGGGTTATGGTACTGACGAAATTAGTGTTGCTATAGATTTCTCTATCATATACATGGGAATGGTAGCCGAAGAAAACAAAGCTTTCACTAGATTAGGTAAACGTGTTAAGCGGTTAGGTGTGTACCAAGTTCTTATTGATGGTATGGATTACAATACGGCTGCAAACTTTAGCAGAGGTAAGAAATGGAGAGAGTTAGACGAAATATGTAGGTCAAAAGGTTTTTAGTTATGCCTAGGAATATTAATACTGTTGGTGGTGGTGCTCAAACAAATGCTAATGGGTTACACTTTGAACAAACAACCGAATTGAGAGACTTATTTGAACAAAGTAGTGATTTTACTTTGTTAGGTGACAATGTGTATAAGAATGGGGTTAAGGTTGCCACTCTTTATCAGAAACATAGCTTATACAAGAATCTGCTAGTTCCTAAAGGAGTTGATTACACCAAACTAATCTCTAAGAAACTACTTCCTGACGATGCTATACTAGTTCACAAGTCAAAGACTTTGTTTATCATAGAAAAGAAATTCCAAAGTTCTAGTGGTAGCGTAGATGAAAAGTTACAAACATGTGACTTCAAGAAAAAGCAATATACCAAGTTATTCAGACCACTAGGAATTAAGATAGAGTATTGTTATTATCTTTCTGAATGGTTCAAACAGAACGAATACAGAGACGTTAAGCAATATATTGAAAGTGTTGGCTGTCGATATTTCTTTGATGAAATACCATTGGATTACTTAGGTTTGGAATAGATTATGTTTATATATAACCCCAAATACTATTTCGATGGTGCATTACACCAATTGCGCCCTTGGGCTACTGCAATACATACTTATCAATTAACTGATGGCACATTAATTGCCATGTTCCAAGGGAATAGGGGTGCGCATCCTAAATTGGATTTTAAAATTAAACTGTTAAGAGTTGGCGAAGATGAAAGGCCAGAAACACCACCACATCTTTATTGGGTCGCTGACTTACTGATTAAATCTCAACGATTCCCCAATGAGATTAAGGAAATAGTTGAATACTATGTGTCATTCTATGATAGGTGCGTTCCATTTGAAACAGTTGAGGAAAGAGAGAAATACACCCCTCAGACTGTTGATGTGATACTGTCAAAATATGGTCATGTGAAGGTAGAGAAAACGCTGCCTATTGATTATATTGCATTGATTATAGAATTATTCTGCTATTGCGAGAAACGTAATGAGGGCGCATTTATGTTCAAAGACCTATTGAACAAAGTAAAGGCTTACATAGATGGCGATTTAGACTATATGCACCTTCTTTATGGTTTCAAGTAATCGAATCCATCAATAAGACCTTCGATTTTCTTGATGTAGTATTCGTTACCGTTCTTTATCAGTTCTTCATACCTTCTCTTACTGAGTTCTAGGTACTCTAGTTCTGTATCAATACCGATATACTCTCTTCCAAAGATTGATGCAGCTATGCCAGTAGTGCTACTGCCACAGAAGGGGTCGAGTATTCTATCTCCTAACTTAGTAGATGCTAATACGGCTCTAGAAACGACTGAGAGAGGCTTTTGTGTCGGATGCTTACCATTAACCTTCTCCCATCTTGAAATGGCTGAGAACGTCCATACGTCCTTCATTTGTTTTCCACCGTTTAACTCTCTCATTAGGTCATAATTGAAATAGTGACCAACTTTCTCACTTTTTCTAGCCCATATGATAAACTCAGTAGAGTGAGTGAAGAATCTGCACGAAAAATTTGGTGGTGGGTTCTTCTTTTGCCATGTGATAGTGTTGAGAATCTTAAAACCTAAATTCTCTAGTACTTTTACGATGGAATAGATGTTGTGCATAGTACCACATATCCAAACAGTACCACTTGGTTTAAGGCTGTCTCTTACTGATTTAATCCACTTATAATTAAATTCGTCAATATCACCACTTCTACTATCCCAATCACCTTTGTTTACTGATACAATCTTTCCACTATTAATAGTAAGCCCACCATTAGAGAGGAAATAAGGAGGGTCAGCAAATACCATATCTATATCATGGATAGTTGAGAGCATATCACAACAATCTCCATGATATAGTTCAAATGTTCCTTCTTTGAAATATGGCATTTGTCTAGTAATTGGTGATTAGTAATTCATTTATTTCTCCACGCTTATCACCCTTCGCATTGATGTTTCTTTTTGCTAATACTCGATTAATGTTGTATGCACCATACAAATCATCAAAGAATGTATTTGTTTCATCAACACTCTTGGGGTCAGAATTACTTAGCATAAACTTACCGTTACGCTCATTGATGGTGTCACAAAATACTTTCAACCTTATTTGCTGTTCATCATCGAAAGACATTGAACTATATGAGTTGAAACTAGATGTTTCACTGATTGGTTTATATGGAGGGTCAAGGTAGTAAAACGCTCTATCAGTTACATATTGGAGCGTTTCAGCATAATCACTATTAAGAATTGTAACCTTCTGTAATAACTGATTATCATTCCTCAAATTATCTTCATCAATGATTTTAGGATTGGCATACTTTCCAAATGGCACGTTAAAGAGATTCTTACCATTAACCCTATACAAGCCATTGAAACAAGTCCTATTTAAAAAGATGAATAATGCAGCTAGTCTGATGTTCCTTTCCTTTGATGCTAAATCTCTAGAGTTGTACTCAGTTCTTATTTGGTAATAGTATTCACTTCTTTCTTCTTGGGTTGGTCTAGTCTTATACTCTGCATCAAGCGATTTCAGTTCTGTGATTAACCCCTCTACATCATGTTTAATTGATAAGTAAAGATTCACTAGTTCTGAGTTCAAATCATTAATGACCACTTGCCTTATGTTTGGGTAATGACTGATAAGCCAAAACATAACAGCACCACTACCGATGAATGGCTCTATGTAGGTATCTACATTATCCATATTTGGAAGATGGGCTGCAATGGCATCAATAAGCTGTCCTTTACCTCCAGCCCACTTCAAAAACGGCTTCCCTTGCAAGGGTTCTTCAAACAGATTCATTTGTTTCATGCTGCAAAATTACTATTTTTAGTTGATATTCTCGTTTTATTAGTTAATTAATTACGATTTATTAGTTATGATTGCGCCGATCGGCGCAATCAATGTCACTATTTAAAAATCTAGGAGGTCATAACTGTCTAATAACTGAGATTCTGTAATGCCTAGATAGGTACGTGTGACCGATACACTAGCGTGATTCATCAGAATGCTTAATTTTTGGAGGGCTAGAGAGGCATCGTTTCCACTTGCACGGTAGATTTGTAAAGCCCATGTTTTTCTGAGGCTGTGAGTGCTGAAATGCTCGATTTTGAGATTGTATTTCTTCTTAATCTCTTTCAGCAGAATGTTAATCCTTTGGGTGCTATATACCATCTTCTTTCTCGACAAGAAACACTTCTCTGTGTCATTGGTGATATTCAGTGCATCATGGCATAACTGAATGTGGTGCTGAAAACCCTTATTAATTTTAACTACACGTCTCTTATTGGTTTTCTTTTCGTAGATAACAAACTTATCATCGTTAAGTATCATTGACCATGTAAGGCTCAATGTGTCCGAGATTCTAAGCCCAAACATTGCTCCGCATCCGATTAGTAAACTTAATCTATACTCACCGTCTCTATACAATTTCCTAACTAGTGAAAGCATGGTGTCCCAGTCCATTGCGTTACTAGTTCTGTATTCGTGATATTGCTGCTTCATAATCCTATCTATTTATTGGTTCAACTATGTTTTTGAATATATTTTCCACTCCCCATTCTGTAACTGCTTGATATTCAATTCATATTCATTTATATATAGAAATTGAATATTGGTAAAGGGTAGGAATTGCTCCCCATGCCCCTTAGAACACCTTAATCAGTGATTCCCAACGAAAACTTTTCCAAGAACCACTTTCAACATCAAAAATCGCTGTCGTAGCATAATACTCTCGACTAACACCTCTACCGTTTATGTGTCTTTCCACAAGTGACTTACAAGTAGTCGCAAACATTTCTCTCAAAGTTCCATCACGTTTTTCAAATATGAAATGTGCAACTCCAGATGCTAATTTAGACTTCAACTGCTCGATAAGCATAGCCTTTGCGATTCCCATTTCCAAACTGCCAGTACGTTGTGCGATTACGTTGGCTCTTGTAACTGTCATGTCCTTAACTGCGATGGTTGAAATAATGGTCTGTGTCATAACTGTATCTCCTATTGATTAAATGATTAAACTTCTACTATTATGCGGCTACTGCGTAAGTGGGCTTGATTACTGCCATTAACTCAGCCTCCTTTGCATTGAACTCTGCCTTTGCTGCCTCGTTGCTCCCCCACATGGTAGCGTGAACATACTCATACGTTGCAGTCCAAAGGTCTCTAAGAGCCTTTACGATGGTGCTATCCTCGATGGTGGCAACCAATTCAACAAATGCTCTCATGCTACCGCAAGCGTAACCGTATGCACTGTTACTTTCGCTCATCATCCAATACCAATCATGCTGACTGAGGATTGAGAGAGCTTTTTCGATTTTGTTTGCTGTTGTTGCCATATTGTTTACTTTTAACTGTTATTATTTCTTATTTCTGATGCAAAGATAATATTTTTTTCTAAACTGTACAAGGTTTTTGAATAAAAAGTTTAGTTTTTACTATAACTTTAACCTCCAGTAACAATTTTAAGCCCAGACTAAACACATATTAACAGAATTAAAGTCATAACTAAACATTTCTGCGATTATATTTGGTAGATTGTTTTTTTATTGGTAATTTTGCACCAGTTATTTCTAAACATTATTAATATGGATATAAAGGGAGTTATTAAGGCACATGGGTACACCTTGATTGATGTAGCTGATAAAATGGGTATCACCAAGGGGGGAATCAGTCAGATTGTGAATGGTTCGCCCAATGTTAAGACATTGCGCACCATCGCAGAGATAATCGGCTGCAAAATTGGTGATTTCTTCAAAGATGAAATGACTGAGGAAAAGGAATCTGCACCAGTTCTGAGGTGTCCGCATTGCGGCAAAAAATTGAAAATTAAATTTGAATCAGTTGAGAGTGAATAAAGACGGTAAACCGTTTGTTTTGACCACTAAAAACGCTTGGAATCCCTTTGTATAGGCGTTTTTAGGCTTTCTGTGGCTTTTGATAGCCCAATACCATGCGTTCATGGTTTAACAAAAAAAGGAGACTTAAAATAGCCTCCCATTTGACTAGTCATAATAGTTAACCCTACAGATGAAAGTTTGAAGGTACTCAATTTCTGCATCGGTTAATTCTCCATAATAGATTTTCATCCAGTGAATAAAACGATGTTTCATTTCAATCTTTGTTGCAAGGTCTTTCTCGCTCTCATATCTCTTAACTAGGTCTTTGTATTTCTGACGTATTACGTAATTTGGTGTCATACAGCTTGTTTATTTCTTCTCTGATTATTTCCTTTAGTAAGCCCTCTTTTTGCATCAGTGACTTGATATATCCTTTAATATCCAAGTCCTTATTGTTCCCTAAAAACTCATCCATTGTCATGCCACTATTGGCTTGCTGTTGGTGAACTTTTGACCAGTAATTTTTGTGTGATTGGCTCATTTTTTGGCGGCTCTGTAAAGAATGTGACCTATTTGCCATCGGATTCAAATTTCCCTTTCTTGATGGTCTTGTACTTTGATTCTGATTTGTATTTGTATCGTTCATATTACTTTTCTTTTTATAGAGATAATTATTACATGAATTATTTTATGAATTATATTCATAAATATACCCAACTATAGAAATAGTCTTTGAAATATTTGTTTTTTTCGATTATTATCTATATCTTTGCTTTGGGTAGGTACTTGAGAAACATGAATCAAGGATTTGTAATAATAGATGCTTACATCTAAATTGGGTTGATGGGGTTTCATCGAGCGGTTTAATCTTCCCCATCAACCTTTAATAAAAAACCGCTCAATAGATGAATAATTAGATTAAACTAAATTAGTTATGGCAAAAAGTAAATTTGAAGAAATGTTTGATAGATTGCCATCAAACATTAAAGAAACAGAGGTCTTGAGACTAGAATCAAAGAAAGTTCTTGCTGCATTATTGGAACTGTTATTGCACAGTGAAGCAAAAGAGACTAGAGTTATTTACGCTCCTAACTCTAGATTAAGGAAATTAAGCGGTATTGATGCAAAGAAACTTCTACCATCTATTGAACAGCTATTAGATTATGATTTAATCACTAGAAAAGTTGGTAAGGTTAGAAATAAAGATGAAAAAGGTGAAGCTTCTGAATATACCATTAACTTCATGAAATTGAAAAAACCACTAGTTGAAAAAACATTTGATGATTTATTCAGTGAGTTTATAGATGAAGGCGAATCTCTTGAAATGCCTATTAATACTACAATTACAACATCAATTACAAATTCAATATCAACTTTAACTACAACTCCAAATTTAATTTCAAATTCAACGACATTACAAGAGCAAGAGCAAGCGGAACTTGAAAGACCAAATAGTTATAGTGATTTACAGAAATACTTTGTAAGAAGGATGGAAAAGGAATGTAAGGATAAGAGCATAGATGAATTAAATGAAATCCAAGAGTCTTTAAAAGACGAATTGGATGAATTTAATGAAATCAGAGGATATAAGAATGTATATAACTTTTTAATCAAACCTTCAATGGAAAAGAAAAGAGAAAAGCTAATGGATAAGGAACTTGAGAAATGTTTAACTAGTGTATAAACAGTTGGAATCTCAACTTTTTTCTTAACTAATACCTAGCATCACCAACTTACTTTAATCTCAACTGAAGCTTTCTAGAATCGTTCAATTCTGTAAGGTGATTAGTCATGCCTCCAAGCCTAGAAAACGGCTCTACGGCTCTAAAAACAGCCTTATACCAAGCCTCAACTATATACTTCCAAGGCAAAATGAAGGAGGACCCCCTCAGAGATTCCAATAGGGGTCCTCCAGAATTTTTTCAACAGTTGTCGTGAATTGGTGAATTTTTCAATTTGTGCTGTGAAATGAAGAGGACATAGCTTACTCAAGTGGCTCTGTCGCTGCCATCAACTCAAGTTCTTCATCGGTTTTTGTTGCCTTTCTCTGCGTGAAACCATTTACAATAGTTTCTTCTATAATCCATTTTGAGTAATCAAACTCCTTTATAAATTGTTCAAACGTATAATAATTTTCACTTACCTTTAGTTTTCTTTGGTCTAAATCAACTTGCATATTAGTTGGTAATTGTAGAATAATGGAATGGGTTTTATCAGTCTGAATAAGCAAAGTTTCAACCAGTCCATTTAAATAGGTAATCTGTAGAAATCCTTTTCTTAGTCTGTCGCTACACCAAACTGCCTTTTCAATTACCTTATGCAACATTTCACTTTTGAACTCAAGCGAGAGGGCATCTAATTTTTCTTCCTTATTTAGTTTTGCAAGTTCTTGTACCTTTCTAACAAGATTCGTAATAGTTTTGCTATTCTCACTTTTTCTTTTCTTTATAACCTCTATCTCCTTTTCAGTTTCCTCATATTTCTTCTCAAAGGTTTTGATAAGGTTTTTATTCTCCAGTGAGGCAATAGTATCTGTGATTTTTTCCAGTTCCCTTTCCTTTCTAATCAATTCTTCTTGAATCTTAGCCAATGTGTTATAAGCAATATCCCATTCTTGTTTCAGCTGTGCTTCTCTTTCTGATGTCTGAATCTGAAATTCCTCTTGAACTATCATATTCTTTGCTGCTATCCATATCGCCTTAAAAACAGTCTCAGCCTTCACACCGATGTTAGAACATATCTTATTCTCACCATCATCCTTTTTCTTATAACACCGATAATACCAGTAATTCTTGCAGTTAGCATAATATAGACTTCTGCCACAAGTGCAAAATAGTAATCCCTTTAGAGGATTATAGTTAGATGAATAACTAACAGTCCACCTATTTTTTTCAAGTGCAGCCATAGCCGAATCAAAAAGACTTCTTTTTATAACAGGTCTAATATTAAAAGTTTCGTCATTATAGCTTCTTTCACCAATATACAGCCTATTGTGTAATATATCACTGATTAGTGTCTGATAATTATTAAGACTACCACCCTTAGAAATAAGCATTCCATTATCTATCATGTATTTTGCAAGACGATGTAATGTGTAGCCACTTGCTATCTTACCATACATCATTTCCAATATACCTATTTCTTTTTTATTTTCATCAAGCAAACTCTTTGGTTCTCTGTCAAAATCAGCCTTTTCATCGTACAGAGGGTTAGCCACGACCTTAAATCCAAATGGAACTTGACCACCAATATAAGCATAGGGATTTTTTACCAACTTGGCATATCTACCAGTTTTCATACGTTCTGCAATCTTTGTTCTTTCTTGTGCATTTCCAACGGCTGTGAAAACTAGCTGCATTACTTGCATACCTCCTATCTTGTCAGTAGTTCTAATCCATGTGTCAGTATCAAGTATTAATAGGTCTAGTCCTTGCTTTCTTATTGCATTGATTTCATACATTACATTCAATATATCATCCTCCCTTGAGAGCCTTGCCAGTTCCGCTAAAATTACGATGTCGGCATCTTTTTTGGTTAGGTCAAAAACTTCATTGAGACCAGTTCTGTCTGACTTTGCGCCAGTAATCTTCTCACCGATAAACCTTACCAATTCATGTGAGTTCTTCTCACAATATCTTTCGATAAGAACCTTCTGACGCTGCAAATCTTGCTTGTCAGTACTTACTCTTACGTAACCTATAATCCTTGCCATGACCCAATGAATTTATTCTTTGGGTGCAAATATACTATTATATTTTGAGAAAAACAAATAATTTTTTGAAAAACACAAAACTTGCTATAAAGAAATTAATGTAAGGATGACGCTTCAGCTCATTGAGCGAGAGCTTGTTCAGGTTCAGTTTTTGAGGATGTGCATTGCGAACAACGAGAAAAGATTTTG
>Ga0247609_10004573_pt1 | contig 13726 bp, 7 predicted proteins | sample 172DNAGHGlowgp2_FD_193487 | JGI IMG/M metagenome (GOLD analysis project Ga0247609, IMG submission 193487) | Sheep rumen microbial communities from Palmerston North, Manawatu-Wanganui, New Zealand - 1728 DNA GHGlow gp2 | ecosystem: Host-associated > Mammals > Digestive system > Stomach > Rumen ...
CGAAAGCTTGCAGATGAGCAGCGTGTCATCGTTCTCGGCTACGATATAACCGTCGAGACCTTGCACCACCACCTTCTTCTCCTGCGTGGTGTGGATCATGCAGTTATGCGTCTCAAACACCTGGACATCAGGACCGATGAGGGCATTGCCGTAGAGGTCGCGCTTCGACTGCGTGAGCAATGAGCCCCATGTGCCCAGGTCGCTCCATCCGAAGTCGGCAGGGCAGACGAAAATCTCTTCGGCCTTCTCCATGATGGCATAGTCTACGGAGATGTTCTCACAGGTTGGGAATTTCTCGTTGATGGTCTGCTGCTCTTCGGGGGTGTCATAGACGGGTAGCATTGACTCGAAAATCTTCGCCATCTTAGGCTGATACATCCGGAAAGCGTTGACGATGGTATTCACGTTCCATACAAAAATGCCGGCGTTCCAGAAGTAGTTGTTGTAGCTGATGTATTCCTTTGCTGTCTGCAGGTCGGGCTTCTCGCGGAACGAGTCAACACGGAAGATGCCCTTGTTCCGGAGCGAAGGCGAGGCCAGGTTAGCCTGAATGTAGCCGTAGCCGGTCTCAGGGCGTGAGGGCTTCATGCCGAGGGTGACGATGGCATCGGTATCGCTGGTGAACTTCATGCAGTCGCCAATGACGCGCTGAAACTCCTGCACGTTCATCACGATGTGGTCTGACGGTGTCACCACGATGTTGGCCTTCGGATCTTTCTTCTTGATGCGCCATGAGACGTAGGCGATGCAAGGTGCCGTGTTACGACGGCAAGGCTCGCAGAGAATGTTGGTGCGTGGCATTTCAGGAAGCTGCTCGGCCACGATGTCGGCATAGCGCTCGTTGGTTACCACCCATACATTTTCCGGGGCAACCAAGTTGCCAAAGCGTTCCACAGTGAGTTGTAATAGTGTCTTGCCGGTACCCAGTACGTCAATAAACTGCTTGGGTTTCTCGGCTTTGCTCATGGGCCAGAAGCGGCTACCTACGCCGCCTGCCATAATAACCAAGTGGTTGTTGATTTTACCCATAATAAAAACTAATTAACGTAAATAATCGGCAAAGGTAGATAAAAAAAACGAAAACGGCAAAGATTATCCCGAAAATCGCTTTTTCTTACACGTTTTCTTGATTTTCTTGGTTAAGTTCGACGAATTTCAAGCGTCTTGACAGTTTGGCCTGAATTAGCTTGTAATTCAGCCTGAATTGTCTCCTGATTCAGGCCGAATTATCGTGCAATTTGTACTGAATTATAAGGGACATCTTTTTTCGTCGGTCTTACGTTAAAAATACAAATCAGTATTACGAAGAAGATAACCTGAAAACAAAGATAGCCCCTACATACAAAAAACCACCCAAAACCATTGTTTTTAGGTTTTGGGTGGTTATCATTGGTTCTACAGGGAACTCTGTTCTTACTTGGCCGTAATCGTGCAGTACGACTTGGTGTCGCAGAGCGGATAGAACTCGATGTGTACATCGCCCGACAGTGTGACGGGGATGTTATCGTTCGAGCCATTGATGATGTTGTTCATCGTGCCGCCCCAGTTGCCGTCCTGGCTGTCCCAGGTGCCGTTGCCCTTAAACTTGATGACACCGGCCTCGGTGAAGGTGGCGTCGCACTCCCAACAATGCTTAGCTGTGTTGAAAGTCATCTGGACGCCATTGTCCCAGTCGTTGTTCAGAGCACTTCCCACTACGTAGACGCTGTTGATCGGAGTCAGCGTGTAGGTCATGTTGGCGAGGTTCACATCGGCACGATAGAAACCGGGAGCAGGCATGATGTTGCCTGAGCCGCCATCGTCGATCAGAGTACCAGTGAGACCGTCATCGTTGAGGGTGCCAGTGCCGTAGTTGCCGTTGTCCCAGCCGTCAGCAGCACCGCGGAACTTGAAGGCACCCTTGCCCTCAGTCCACGAGTCTTCCTGTGCATAGAAGAAGCCAGTATAGAGACCCGTTCCGTCGGAGCAGTAGAGCGGCTGCAAGTACTCGCCCCAGCTGTTGTTCACGCCTGCCTCGTAGATGTACTCAAGGAAGTTGAGCGGGGTAATCTCGTAGGTCATTTCGGCCATGTTAATGCTGAAACGATAGAGTTTAGCCTGACCGTCGACACAGAACGAATGGTCGCCATCAAGGTTGTAGCGGCGGTCGAACGAGCCCGTCAGATCGGTGCTCTCGCCCTTCGTGCCATACAGCTTGTTCCAGACTCCTTCGCCCACGGCGTCGATAGCCTCGTCGTCACCGAATGCAAACCACATCTCACTGCCAGAGCCTTCGAAGACATAAGTGAAGACGGGATCCTCGAACACATCCTTGTCGCTGTGCGAGAACTTCTGGTTCTTTGAAGAATCCCAGTTGCCAGGACCACCGATGAGGTAGTAGTTTTCGGCAATGTTCACCGGCTCAATGGTGTAGGTGTAGGCCATCATGTCGAGGGTCACTTTGATTTTCTTGTAACCGGCAGGCACACAGAACGAACCATCGTCGCTCAGGTCGTAGCGGCGGGCCAGTGTGCCTGTGAGGTCGGTGTTCCCATTGCCTTTGGTGGTGCCGAGCAGTTTCGACCATGCACCTTCCTCGTTGTTGGCAATAGCGTCGCAGGCCTCGTCGTCGCCAATGGCAAACCAGGTGTCGCCCTCGGCAGCATTGATGACAATCGTGAAGATAGGATCGTCATAGACGTTCTTGTCGCTGTGGTTGAACTTCTGCTCCTTAGAGGCTGCCGAACCAGCCCAGTCGAGTGTGCCACCCACAATGTAGTAGTTCTGTGAAATCTGTGGAGCAATGGGGGTGAGCAGGATGACGATGGCACCTGCATCTACATACGATGACTGTTCGCCGTTGACCAGGTCGAGATAGACCTTGGCATTGAGCATACGAGCCTCTGGGGCGCGTCCGTAGTAGTCGGTGACCACCTTCTGCAATTCTTCCTTGCTGAAGTTACCCTCAGCGTCGAGTGCCTGAATTGTCACAGGCTCAGCATCGATGCCTACCGGCGACACCACCATGCGCAGATGGTCTAATTTTGCTCCGGCGGGCAGGGTAGCCTCGCTCAGCGACAGCACCTTTACTGCATCGCCAGCACTGGCCAGGTCGATGGTTGCTGCACTCTGTGCAGAAGCCGTCAGTCCCGGAACGGTGATAGCGCTCTCCTGCGGATAGAACTGGGGAGACTTCCAGTCGGAGAAACTCTCGTCGCAGGCCGACATCAGCAGTCCTGTCAGGGCGAGAAATACATATAATGATAGTTCCTTCATATTGTTACTTCTTGCTTTAATGGGTTAATTACTCAATTCTGCCAGTATCGTCGCTGAACTTCAGGTAGAGCTTCTGACCAGCCTTGCCTGCCACGCGATAGCCAAAGCCGTCAGGAGCGGGCTTGTTCTGGTCTTCGCCAGGACCACGATAGGCAATCACCTTGTCGTAAACCATGAACTCGGTCTTCCACCAATCGATGCCGGGCAGTTTCACATAAGCACGGACGCCGTCGCCATCTCCACCGGGAACACCGGCAGCAAAAGCGGGCGATACAAACTCGCCGTCGGGACCGTCGGGCACGGTGCATGACCATCCGGCTTCCAGCTCAGACCAGTTGCCGTTGCCCACCACAGGACCCATCAGCCACACCTCGGGTGCATAGAAGTCAGCCGAGTAGTCGATGTTGCGGCCGTTGATAGTACCGGTGATAGCCATGAGGAACCAGCCGGGCGTAGAGGCGGCAATGTTGCCGTCGTCGTTCTTGACAATGCTGCCAGCCAAGTCGCCGCCGATGGCAGTCAGGTCGTCAAATCCCTTCTGTCCACCATCCCAGGCGGGTGCGGTGTTGAACTTGATGCCTTGGTCATCGATATAGACCATACGCCACATAATCTCAGTCTGGCCCCATACCTGAGTGGTAGTGACAGCCGTATCCCAGCTCCACCCATTGAAACCGCCACAGATGTAAAGCTTCTCAGGAAGTGTGACGGCAGGCAATGCAAACGACGTGCGGCAGTCGTTGAGCATGATGATGTTTGAGAGCAGTTCGGAACCATCGACGCCATCGATGTTGGCACGAAGGCGCAGATAGGCAGGAACGTTGATGGGGAAGTCGGTCTCAACCTTGCCCAGTTGCTCCAGTGCCATGTTGGTAATGGCCACAGCCAGCTCATTGCCATCGATATTGATGAGGTTCGAGGTCGACCTTGTGTCCAGCTCGGTGAAGTCGCTCATGTCCGACTTCAGTGACACCTGAACCGTATAGGTGGTGGTGGCAGGGAAACCGTAGTTGGGCTGGTTGCACGTGAGCTGAATGCTCTTGGAATAGTCCAGATCATAGGTAGAGCCGGCTAAGGCAGGCGTGTTGAGCACAAACGACTGCTTGGCGGGATCCACCTTTTGCAGCACGGGGTTGTCGTCGCGGTCTGACTCGCAAGAGGAGAGCACGGCCAGTCCCATGAGCATCATTGCAAATATCTTAGTCTTTTTCATATCTGTAGAATTGATGATGTTGAACGATTATTAATAGCCCTCATTCTGCTTCAGGTTGCCATTGGCCGTGATGTCGCTCTGCGGTATGGCGAAGATGTTGCGATAGGCCGGGAACTGCAGGCCTTCCTTGGTGCCGCCCATCCACTCCCAGGTGTACTTGGACTGTCCGCCGAAGAAACCGAAGCGCACGAGGTCGGTACGACGACGACCCTCGAAGCCGAACTCACGCGACCACTCGTCGAGAATCTCATTGAGTGAGAAGCTGGCCAGGCTGTTGTAAGCATTGGCACGAGTGCGCAGCGCCTTGATCTTGTCGACACCATCGGTGGTGCAGGTGCCGCCGTTCAGACGGGCATCAGCCTCAGCATAGGTCAGATAAGCCTCTGCAGCACGGAAGAGGGGGAAGTCGGTGTCGACGAAACGGGTGTCGGCCGTAGGCTGAGCATCGGAACGCACGTTGGTGAACTTCACATAGCAGTAAGGCTCATTGAAGTCGCTCTCTGTGTCAATCTCCGACTGGCGGGCCTTCTTGTCGTCACCATCTTTAATATAGGTGAAGAACAGGGCGCGGTCGTCGTTGGCAGCGGCGGCAACCTCAGTAGGTGTGCCGATAGGTGCGTTATCAGAGGGGAAGAACTTCAGCACGAACTGATGGCGGGGATTGTTACCGCTCCAGCCCTCGGTGGTGCCCAAGGCATAGTCGGTAGCAATGTCACTGTTCACGGTGCTGGCGATGAGGAAGAGCATGCCACCCCACGTCTGGGTGCGAACACCGTCGTGGATGGCGGGCAGGATGATTTCGTTCTGTGCACCGTTCTCATTGTTGTCGGCCATGAACAGCAGCTGGTAGGGCGTATAGCCACCCTTCGGCGTGTCGCAGAGCTTATAGCCCGAACCGATCACTTTGTCGGCATAGCTCTTGGCAAGGTCATAGTGAGCCTCACCGCTATACACCTCGCTGTTCAGATAGAGACGGGCCAGCAACATCCAGCCAGCAGCCTTGTCGGCACGTCCGTAGGTGTTGGTCTTGGGATCCTTCAGAAGCTCGTCACCGCTACCGTCACCCACAACATCCTTCAGTTCGTTGGTGATGAACTTGAACAGCTCGGCACGTGTGGTCTGCGGAGCCTTGGCCGTAGAGACAACGGTCAGGAACGGCGGGTTGCCATACAGATCCATCAGATAATAATAGTATAATGCTCGCATGAAACGGGCCTCGGCACGTTTGGCCTTCGTTTCGGCATCGCCGCCCTGCACCTCAGAGAGGTAGTAGTTAGAAATGGTTACACCGAAGAACAGCCTGTAGTAGAGGGCGTTCATCATGGGGTGGGTGTCCGTCCACTTGTTGTTGTTATACTCGGGAATACCGGCGTCACCCCAGGTGCAGTGTGCCTCGTCGGTGGTCAGCTCGTTGGCATTCCACACCTGACGCAGCAAGTTCGACATGCCTTCGTCCAGACCTTCTATGTCGCCATTGCCGTCGGGACCAGTGGTTCCGGTAAGCACCAGGTTAGCGTAGATCTTATTGAACATGGCATCGTTGTTGTTGGTAGCCACCTGTTTGGGGTTGATGTTCTCCACGTCCAGGTCGCCCACGCATGCCGTCATGCCAAACGAAGCGAAGGCAAGTGCGACGGCAGGCAGTATGATGTTATGCTTGAATCGTTTCATAATTACTGTTCGTTTATGAGGTTTAGAAATTCAGGTTGATACCCAGCACCGTGGTGAACGGACGTGGATACATGTTGTTGTCGATACCATTGCTCACCTCGGGATCAAGGCCAGAGTATTTGGTCCATGTCCAGACGTTCTGTACCGTACCATAGACGCGGCCGTTGATGTTCGTGTCAAAGAGATGGCTGAACGAGTAACCCACCGTGATGTTGTCGAGCTTCAGGAACGATGCGTTCTCAATCCAGTAGTCAGACATGCGCTGCTCGGTCTGGTCGCTCAGCTTCAGAGGTACGAGATCCTGCATACGGTTCTCGAGGAACTCGTTCTGGTAGACTGAACCCTTGCTGGTGTCCATGAAGCTGCGGGCCACGTTGTTGAAGACGTAGTTGCCCAGAGATACACGGGCCGAGAAGCTGAAGTCCCAGTTCTTGTAGAGCACCTTGCTGCCCAGACCCATCGTCACATCGGGAGTAGGCTTGTAGTAGTAGTAGCGGTCGGCAGAACCCAGTGTGCCATTGGCATCGCGGTCTACGAACAGGCCGAGGATAGGCATGCCGTTGGTGCCATACACCTGCTGGTAGGGATAGAACGAGTTGGCAGCCTTGCCCTCCTTGTTCACCAAAATCTGGTTACTGGCGTCGATATTGTCACCCGTCAGAGAGTTGTCGGCAGCGCCCAGATCCTTGATTTCGTTGTGGTTGTAAGTCACGTTGTAGTTGACTTCCCAGCGCAGGTTCTTGCTTTGGATAGGACGTACGGTAGTCGAGAACTCAAGACCCGTGTTGAACAGCGAACCGATGTTCGTCATCTGCTTGTTCTTGAAGTTGCTGCCTGCAGACACGTAGACGTTGTTGAGCAGATCCTTCGTCTCACGGTAGTACCAGTCAACGCTGAACTCAATACGGTTGTTCAGGAAAGCCAGGTCGATACCAGCATTATAGGTTGTGGTCTTCTCCCACGTCAGATCCTTGTTGTAACCGTCGGGACGATAGGTGCTACCGCCAGTCAGTCCGATGTCATAATAGGCACCGCTCAAGTTGGGTGTGTAGGTTGGCAGATAAGAGTATTCGCTGATGCCCTCCTGCTGACCGGTAACACCCCAGCCTAAACGCAGCTTGGCATCGCTTAGCAGCTTGACATTGCGCAGGAACGACTCTTCCTTCATCTTCCATGCAAAGGCGGCCGAGGGGAACAGACCCCAGCGATTGTCCTTGCTGAAGCGCGATGAACCGTCGTTACGTACGGTGAAGGTGAACAGGTAGCGGTCAGCCAGCGTGTAGTTCAAACGACCGAAGAATGAAACGAGGTAGTACTCACGCTTGTCGTTGGTTTCTGAGGTCGGCTCGTTGAAGATGGCACCGGGATTGACGGTGTTGGTCTTCGGCACAAGCTGCAACCAGGTCTTGTCGTAGTCCTGATGGAAGTGCTGCCACTCATAGCCCGCCATGATGTCGAAATTGTGGGCACCCAGTTCCTTCATGTACTGTGCATAAGCATTGAACGAGAGGTTGTAGGTCTTCTTCCACTGGCTGCCTTCGTAACCGTAGTAGTTAATCGGCTTGGCATTCTCGTCAGAGCCGGTGTTGTTTACCTCATACGGAGTGTAAGAGGTGTACTGGTTACCTGACGACAGATCCATGCCGCCATTGGCATGCAAGTGCAAGTCCTCAAAGCCGTGGATGGCATAGTCAACTTCGATGTTGCCGACGAGTGAACGTGAGTAAGCCTTATCGTGCTTGTTGTTCAGGGCGGCTACAGGGTTCCTCGTAGCGTTGGTATTAGGCAGATAGGCCCACTTCGACTCACCGTCGATGCTACCGGCTTTGTACCACTGTGCATAGCCGCCATAATACTTATTATAAATAGAGGTGTTAGCCTTCACGGGCTTGGTGGGATCCATGCGTACAGCATTTCCGATGGCATCGCCAGGATAGCGGTTCTCTGCAAACATGCCCTTGCCATTGATGTTGAACTTCAGATGGTCTTCGAGCAGAGAGGGAGAGAGGTTGACGCTGACCGTATAGCGGTTAAAGCTCGAGGTCTTCACAATACCGTTGTTAGCGGTTGCACCGATCGAGAAGCGGTAAGGCATGTTCTTCAAGCCACCCGTCACCGTGAGGTTGTGGTCGGTAGAAACAGCTGTGCGATAGATCTCATCCTGCCAGTCGGTATTGGCAAAATGCTGATTGCCGGCATTGTCATACCAGCCCAGTGCACGATAAGCATCGCTGTTGGTGCCATAGAGGTCGCCTACGAACTTCTTGAACTGAGGACCATCCATCACGTCGAGCGTACTCTTCTTGGTTGAGATAGAAATGTTGCCATTGTAAGATACCTGAGCCTTTTGGCCAGAACGACCTTTCTTGGTCGTGATGATAATCACACCGTTAGATGCACGGCTACCATAGATGGCGGTAGCAGATGCGTCCTTCAGCACCGTGAACGACTCGATATCGTTCGGGTTTACCATCGAGAGGGGGTTGGAAAGACCTTGCACACCGGCGTTGTCCATAGCCAGACCGTCGATCACGATCAGAGGGTCGTTAGAGGCATTCAGTGACGAACCGCCGCGGATGCGGATGGTGGCACCGCCGCCAGGAGCACCGTCGTTCGAGGTGACCTGCACACCGGCAATCTTGCCCTGAATCATGTCCTGTGCATTCGTTTGCAGACCGTGGTTCATCTCGTCGGGCTTGATTGCCGTGACCGAACCCGTCAGGTCGCTCTTCTTGGCGCGGCCATAACCGATAACGACGACGTTCTCCAGTACCTGGGCGTCGTCTTGCAATGTTACAACTACGTTGGCTGCTGCCGACACACGGGCGGTTTGATAACCTACGTAGCTCACTTCGAGTGTGGCTCCTTCCTGAGCCTTCAGGGTGAAGTTTCCGTCAAAGTCGGAAATTACTCCCCCCACCGACTGGCCTACGACGCGTACCGTAGCACCAATGATGGGTTCGCCACTCGAATCCTTCACATAGCCTCGCACGTTGATTTGCGCAAAGGCCCCTAATGTCATGAATAAGCCCGCTATAAGGGCCAGCATTCTGACAGGAATCCTAATGTTTACCTGCTTCATCATTACATTGAATTAGAGTTAATGTTTTTGTTAGTATATACTTGTTTACGTTTTTAGCCTTGTAAATTTACGGGTTATCGGTATTTTTCGTGTGCAAAGATATGTTACTTTTTTATAGTTTGTATGTATTTATGTATAAAATAATTAAAAAAGAGGGTGCAAACGTTTGCATTTGTACTTGTTTTTCTTTATTTTTGCATCCGTAAAAACAAACTAACACTTTGAATATGAAAAGAATGCTACTATCCTTCGTTGCCTTGTTGGGCTTGTCTTTTTTTGTGAATGCCCAGAGTTCGCTTTATGTTGGGGGCGATGTCTCCGTTTTGCAGAAGTATGAAGCCAACGGCGTGGCCTACTACAATCAGGAAGGCAGTAAGATTGCCGATGTGATGAAATACCTGAAGAGTGATGCCGTGGGTTGGAACGCCCTGCGCGTTCGTCTTTTTGTCGACCCGAGCGGCGACAGCGATCCGCAGGTGTGTCAGGATTTGGACTATGTGGTGCGGCTTGGCAAGCGCATCAAGGAGGAGGGCTTTTCTTTCCTGCTCGATTTCCATTACAGTGACACGTGGGCCGACCCGGCCAAGCAGTGGACACCTAAGTCGTGGCTTTCGCTCGATGACGAACAGCTGAAGACGAAGATTTATGACTATACCAAGGAGTGTCTTCAGGCTCTGGTGGCAGCCGATGCTACCCCTGACTTTATCCAGACGGGCAATGAAATATCGTATGGCATGCTGTGGGGTGCTGTGAATACAACGGCGAACCGTTGCTATATAAACAGCAATGCCAACTGGCCGCGCTTTACGGCCTTGCTTCAGCAGGCCTCCAAGGCCTGCCGTGAGGTGTGCCCAAATGCGAAGATCATCATTCACACCGAGCGGGCAGGCCAGCCCGACGTGCTGGTAGGTATCTACAACCGCTTGTCTTCGGTCGACTACGACGTGATCGGCCTGAGCTACTATCCTTTCTGGCATAACGGCTTGTCGACCCTCTCGTCGTCGCTGACCAAGCTTGCGACGAACTTCCCCAACAAGAAAGTGCAGATCGTAGAGACGGCTTATTACTATCAGTGGCAGCCAGCCGTAGGCAGCGGCATCGACATGGACTTCTCGTCTACATGGTCCATTACGCCGGAAGGGCAGGCTGCTTTTGCCAAAGACCTGGTCAGCGAACTTCAGAAGCATGCCAATGTCAACGCTCTTTATTGGTGGTTTCCCGAAGAGAATGGTAACGGTCCCGGTAATTCTGTCCTGAAAGGATGGGTCAATCGAGGACTGTGGGACAACAACAGCCATCGTGCTTTGCCTGCCCTCTATGTGCTGAAAGACTTCTTCGGCGGGAGTGCGGGCATCGGACAGCCCCGCCAGTCCCTCCGGGATGAGGCCCGCTACTATGACCTGCAGGGTCGCCCCTTGCAGAGTGCCCCCCGCAGCCAGGGCGTCTACGTGTATGTCCCTTCCGGCAGTCAGTCTCGTGTGAAGACATTTGTCCGGTAACTTTTCTTCCTTTTTTCCCTGTTCATCCATCTGACGAGTCTGAACCTATGGTAGACAATGCCAATCTGACGATGAAGGATATTGCTCGCGAGTTGGGCGTATCGGTGGCCACGGTGTCGCGGGCTTTGAAGAATTCGCCGCGTATCTCGGAGAGCCGGCGCGAAATAATACAAAGGTACGCGCGCGAACATAATTTTATTCCCAATGTCCTGGCGGAGTCGTTGCGGCATAGTCGGGTGCAGCCCATGAAGCTGATAGGCATCATCATGCCCGAGTTTGTCCATTATTATTTCTCGACCATTCTGCGGGGCATTGAGGAAGAGGCGTCTGCCCGCGGCTATCGCATCATGGTGGCCCAGAGCGGTGAGCACTACGAGCGCGAGGTGCAGCTGTGCCAGTCGTTCTATGAGAACAAGGTGTGCGGCATCATCGTCTCGCAGGCGAAAGACACCCAGCGCTACGATCACTTCCAGAAACTGATTGACATGGGCGTTCCTCTTGTGTTCTATGACCGTATCTGCACGGGTGTGAATGCCAGCAGGGTAGTGGTCGACGACTATATGGGTGCCTTCCATGCCGTGAACTATCTGATAGGTACGGGTTGCCGTCGCATCGCCTATTTCGGTTCACAGATGAACCTGGAGATTGCGAAGAACCGTTTCAACGGCTATAAGGATGCCTTGCTGAAGAACGGCCTGCCGTTCGACGAGTCGTTGACGCGCATCTGCGACAATCGTCAGGATGCCGAGATGCTGACGCCCAACATGTTCGACGGCGACCGCTATCCCGACGCCTTCTTTGCTGTGAACGACGACACGGCGCTGGGCATTCTCTATACCGTGAAGCGCATGGGGCTCCGGGTGCCGGAGGACATCAGCATCTGCGGCTTCACCAATGGTGTACGTGCTGTTTCGTGCGACCCGATGCTCACCACCGTCGAGCAGCAGGGCATCAAGGTAGGCGAGGAGGCGGTCGACGTGCTGATCGGCCATGTCGAAGGCCGCATCCCGATAGACAAGGTTGAGAAGCGCATTGTGCGCACCCGACTGATTATAAGAGGAACAACAAGATAAAACAATTATACTATGATGAGACAAAAACCTGATTTATCGTTCTGGAAACTCTGGAACCTGAGTTTCGGATTCTTTGGTGTGCAGATTGCATACGCACTACAGAGTGCAAATATCTCGCGCATCTTTGCAACACTGGGTGCCGACCCACACAATTTAAGCTACTTCTGGATTCTGCCACCCCTGATGGGAATGATTGTGCAGCCACTCGTAGGTCTGTTCAGCGACAAGACCTGGACACGCTTCGGCCGCCGCATCCCCTACCTGTTTGTCGGTGCCGCCTTCGCCGTACTGGTGATGATCATGCTGCCCAACGCAGGCAATCTGGAGTTCACCTTCATCAGTGCCATGACCTTTGGCCTTATCTCGCTGATGTTCCTCGACACCTCCATCAACATGGCTATGCAGCCATTCAAGATGATGGTTGGCGACATGGTCAACGAGAAGCAGAAGGCCAAGGCCTACAGCATTCAGTCGTTCCTGTGCAATGCTGGCAGCCTCATGGGATTCCTGTTCCCTTACATCCTCACAGCCATCGGCATTGCCAGCGTGGCGGCTCCTGGCATCATACCCGACTCGGTGAAGTGGTCGTTCTATCTCGGTGCGACCATCCTGATTCTCTGTGTTATCTATACCACCGTGAAGGTGAAGGAATACACGCCTGAGGAGATGGCCGGGTTCCGTGCCAGCGCACAGGCTGAGAAGCAGACGGAGGCGAAAAGCAGCTCATCGGGCAACGCGCTCCAGGTTTTCCTGCAGGTAGGCCTCGTCCAGTTCTTCTGCTGGGCAGCGTTCCTGTTCATGTGGACCTATACCAACGGTGCCATTGCCGAGACGGCTTTCGGCGTAGACATGAGCAATGCTGAGTTTGCCGCTACGGAAGAATATCAGGCTGCCGGCGACTGGGTTGGCGTACTGTTTGCCGTTCAGGCTATTGGCTCTATGGCGTGGGCTGTCATGCTGCCCCGTTTCAAGAGCGTGAAGATGGCCTATGCCTTGTCGCTGCTTATTGGCGGTGCCGGCTTTGCCATCGTGCCATTTATCAGCAACCAATACCTGCTTTTCGTACCGTTCTTCCTCATCGGCACGGCGTGGGCTGCCATGCTGTCAATGCCGTTCACACTGGTGACCAACGCCTTGGAAGGCAACAAGCACATGGGTACTTTTCTGGGGCTGTTCAATTGTACCATCTGCATACCACAGATCATTGCTGCTTTTCTGGGTGGAGTAATTCTCTCTCTCGTAGGCAGCCATCAGTATAACATGATGATTGTAGCCGGTGTCTGCCTCTTCATCGGTACGCTCTGTGTCTTTATCATCCGGAATAAGTCAAATTGAAAGGAGAAGAAGTCCTAACCGCCTGAAAAACAGCGATTTGAAAACCTGTTGAAATTCGGCCTGAATTACGCGCTAATTCAGGCCGAATTGTGTCGTAATTTGACCTGAATTATGAGCTAATTCAGGCCGGATTATGAGAAACTTTTCATTTTATATGCGCAAACGTTTGCATCTTTTCTACGCTCATTATTGCCACTTTTCGTGAGATTATTTCCACAAAAGCCGTAATTTTGACAAAAAATAAAACAAAACCTCTATGAAATTACTATTCAACCTTGAGTACAAGACCATTTTTGGTGAACAGCTTGTATTGAACATCATTGGCGACAAGGGGCAAGTCGAGTGCCATGCCATGCAGACGCTCGACGGCGTGAACTGGTCGGTCGAGTTGTCGCATACGGCAAAGTCGGGCTCCTACATGGACTATTACTATACCCTGATGCGTGGCGAAGAAGAGAAACGCCACGAATGGCTGGTCGTGCACCATCGCCTGGAGTTTGCTGCCGTGCGTGGCGCCAAGTATCTGGTCTACGACCATTGGATAGACATTCCGGAGGATTCCTATCTGTATTCCTCAGCCTTTACCGACTGTGTGCTG
>Ga0247609_10004574_pt1 | contig 13724 bp, 12 predicted proteins | sample 172DNAGHGlowgp2_FD_193487 | JGI IMG/M metagenome (GOLD analysis project Ga0247609, IMG submission 193487) | Sheep rumen microbial communities from Palmerston North, Manawatu-Wanganui, New Zealand - 1728 DNA GHGlow gp2 | ecosystem: Host-associated > Mammals > Digestive system > Stomach > Rumen ...
TGGTGCCGGCAGCGCTTTTGTGGAGGCCACCCTCGCACAGATTTACAAGGAGAACCACAACGGACAGTTCCGCGGCGGCCCGGCATACTATATCGAAAACGGGCTGCGCTCCAAGGTGTTCGGCTGCATATTTGCAGTGTTGGCAGCGTTGGCGTGCGGTTTGTTTCTGCCTCCTGTGCAGTGCAACGGCATAGCCCTGTCGTGTGCCCGATCGTTCGGCGTAGAGGTGTGGGTTATAGGACTTGTGGTGGCGGCACTTATCGCCCTTGTGATAATAGGCGGGGTGAAACGCATTGCCAACGTGGCTCAGATTGTAGCCCCCGTGATGGCGGTGATTTACATACTGCTGTCGATAGTGGTTTTGGTTATAAACTACCGTCTTGTGCCCGATGTGTTTATGCAGATGCTGCGCGGTGCGGTGGGTATCAACGAGGTAGGCGGCGCCCTGCTCGGCACCACCATAGCGTGGGGCGTGAAACGCGGCATCTACAGCAACGAGGCCGGACAAGGCACGGGGCCCATCGTGGCCGCCGCCGCCAAAGTGAGCCACCCCGTGAAACAGGGACTGGTGCAGGCTTTCTCCGTGTATATCGACACCCTGCTGGTGTGTACCGCCACCGCCATGATGATTCTCGCCTGCAAGACGTACAACATCATCGAAACCGTGGAGCAGACCTCCTCGGGAGCCGTGGTTACTTATCTGCAACAGAATTCCCTTGCCCCCGAGGGCGAGCCGGGAGTGTTCTACACCACCGGAGCCTTGGGCACAGTGGTGGGACCGAAAGTCGGAGACATGATTATCTCCATCGCGCTGTTTTTCTTCGCTTTCACCACCATTATGGCGTACTACTACTACGCCGAGACCAACCTTGTATACCTTTTCAACCGCTGGCGCCGGCGTATCTACCGCAAACATCCCGAACGCCTCGAAGAGCTTGAAAAAGCCGACATGAATTTCGGCGACGACCGCGGCGAGAAGATAGTGATATGGATACTGCGTATCTGCACCATAAGTGCGGTGTTCATAGGCTCGCTGGTGGGCAGCGGCGTGGTGTGGACCATAGGCGACATAGGCGTGGGCGCGATGGCATGGATAAACATCGTGGCCATACTGCTGCTCTCGCCCAAGGCACTGCGCGCCCTCAAGGACTATGAACGGCAGAAAAAACATGGGCAGGAACCCGTTTTCGACCCCAAAGCACTGAACATCAAAAACGCCGATTTCTGGGAAAGCGGTGAGGTGGAATAATTTTGAAACTACGGTGTTGCATTTGGAAGTTGAGCCCACAGAGAATAATTTTATGAATATTACACAATAAAAAAAACAATATCTCGTAATAATATATTATGAAAGAATATCTTAAAATAAAGTATGACCAATATTTATATCGAGTTGAATGGGACGAGATATGGTATATTACTACGGATCACAACGTTTCTCTATTTTTCCTAACCAACGGAAAACATTTTAAAGTGCGTATGCCCCTTTACAAAGTTAAAGAAGAAATTGACAAATATTTTAAGGGAACTCATGAAAACTTCCGTTATATTGGACAAAGTCTGATAGTAAACATGTATCACTCGTTTATGATAGGTAAAAAAGAGATAGAGCTAGTGAACAGAAAGGCTGATGGTTTTCTGGTTGGTTATTCGGCAGGTTATTCGGACGCGGAGTCGAACAATAAGTCGGAAGCTATAAAGTTGAAAACCAACTCAGTAACACTTTCAATTCCCGAGAATGCACTAATTGATGAATTTCCCTCCAAACAAGAAAAAAAGAATAAATGGAAGATAATGTAGAAAAATATAATCCAGAAGACGATGACTTTATTATTATAGGCGGTGGGTCTGACTACAAAAAGCCGATCCCTAGGTGGATTTGGATTGCTGCATTGGTATTAGTAATAGCAGCGGCTATTTTTTGCGTGGTCTTTATTGTAACCCATAATAATTCAACCGAGACTCCTGCTATTACGTCGGAAGAAACTGCTGCAACAGATGTTTGGTACGACAATGCAGACGCCTCCATTCCCTCAAGCATCGTCGTAGCCGACACCATGGTCGACAGTCTTCATCTAAAAATACTGACTCCCTACAACGTCGTTCCCGAGCTTTGTTTGGGTCCTGTAGACACTACTGATAGTGACATCCTTTTGGCCACCTTGGCCGCCGACGTGCGAAGCGACAACGGAAAAATTGTCGGCGCTTTTGTGCTGGCAGGCGAACCCCTCTCGTGGGGACTTTCCAAACGTGGCTACTGCGCCATTTCCGAAGAAGGCATCACGCTGGGAGTGGCCGAAAATTCACCCCTTTTCGAACAAGCCACAGAGGACGGCAGCTCTTTTTTCCGCCAATACCCTTCTGTTGACAATGGAAAGGTTGTGGAGAACAAGCCGAAAAACGCATCGTTTCGGCGTGCTTTATGTGTCTTGAACGGAAAAATCTGTGTCGTGGCATGTACAGACCGTGTGTTGATGAACGATTTCAGCGCAACGTTGGTGAAAATCGGTGTCACCAATGCAATTTTTCTTGTCGGCGGCACAGAGTACGGATGGTACCGCAACGATGACGGAACATTGTCTTATTTAGGCAAAAAACCTTTTAAAAACAATCCAAATATCAATTTTCTTGTGTTTCGCGCACAATAAAAAATAGGAATATAAACCGCAAAACGGGGTTTTTAAACCGCGAAACGGGCAATTTAAACCTTCCCATAAAAATGGGAAGGTTTTTTTTGTAGTTTTGCAGCATAATTTTTAAAAACAGTAAAATCATGGAAACACAAGAAAAAAACAACAAAAAGAAGGGCTTCTGGTCCTTAAGTAAACCGAAGCCGGTTAAAGTATCTTTTGGCTGGCAACTCGTATTCATACCGCTGATAATAGTGGGTGCTTTTTCAATTGGCTATTTTGCAGTTGATGTCTACGACACTATTTGTTACGACATTTTAGCATCAAAGTACACTACAGTTAATATGGGTGGCGGCTACGAACTGCGAAGATATTATGGCGAGCCTGACAGAATAGTACGTAAAGGCAAAATTTGCTCCGTTGATAAAGGCATAGACTGGGCCAAGGGTGACCAATGGGACAGCCTGTGGGTGGTATGCAAGCAAAACCGCTGCGCTTACTTCAATACCCGAACAGGGAAATACACCTCACCGTTCAAATACCAAAAAGCATGGCTGTTCTCCGAAGGCGTGGCCGCTGTGGTTGACGAACATAACCAGCTGAAATTTATCGACCCGCACGGCAACCTGGCCATCGACAGCACTTTCCGATTCAGTCAGGAGTTGGAATCCCGCAAAATAGAATTCCACAATGGCCTGTGCCAAATGGCCGACACCTCGGGCAGATATGGTATTATCGACATGTCCGGCAAATGGGTTATAGAACCGAAATACGACAATATTTCTTGCGACATGCGTTACTGGGTGCTGAATCGCAACGACTCGCTTATGGTTTTAGATTCCATTGGCCAAATGTTTATCGGAATGAACCGCGGACACGAATTTAAAATTCTGGAAAACGGTTTCATTGAAGTATGGCATAAGTCCTATCCCGGCATGCTGTACGACACATTGGGCAATCTTGTGGCGCGTCAAAGCTATTATGATATACAGCCCTTGACCTACTACGAAGACGACGAAGAGAAAAACACAGAAATGTTTGTTTATTCTACCGACTTCGAACATAAAGGACTTCTGGCCCCCGATGGTCGAGTGCTCACAAAAGCGCATTATTCGGATATTGAGGCCATCACCAAGACGCGGTTTCGTGGAGAACTCTATGTGTACACGGAAGATGGTTTGGAGCAACACTCAGTGCTCTTGAACGAAAGGGGAGAGATTGTGGCCGAGAAATAAATAATGGCGAAAAGAAAGTAATACAAGATATCAATAATTAAAAACATTTACACAATGGAAACACATGACATTTTTTTGGATGAAGAAAATCAGAACAATCCCCGTCCAAATCAGGAACAGTCGCAAGAAAAAACCGTAGAGGAAAATACAGAGCAAAAAGCCGAAACCGAGGAAAAAGAAAAGGATAGTCTATTGTTATTCGACTCTCTTGGGAAACTGGGCAATGTGGTATGCTCTATACTTTTCTATGTTATCGGTGCCGGTTTCGTGGTTTTTTTCATTTGGCTTATCATACATCTTTTTGTGCTCGGCTACAACCATTGGTTCGGCCATATCGACGGCCGTGAGATAGGGGAGAACGGCCTGGTGTATGTCGAGTACGAGAATGTGATAAAGAAAACCTGTCCCAATCGCACGGTCTTGGAAAATGTCGCAAATCTTTACGACACAGGCGACACCTTGTCCATAATCGAATTCAATGGGAAATATGGTTTGCTCAACACCAACGACGCCTCTTTCATTATCCCGGCACGTTACGATAGGATGTGGCATCTGTCGGCAGATATATATATGGGTGTCAGGTGCGATAGCTTATACACCATCACCATTCCTTCGGGCAAGATTATCAAAAGTGAGTCAGCCGAAGACTTGTATACAAGCATAAAACCCATTTCACTGTCGTTATATGAATATTATTTTGAAGATAGTGATATTGTAATGTACCAGTACACCAACTATTCCGGCAAAGTAGGCATGATGAACAAGCGACTCGAAAAAGTTACCCCGGCCATCTATTACGATATAGAGATGATAAACGAAAACGCGTATTTCTGCCAGTTCGACGACCCCGAAGTGGTAATAGGAGAATTAATCGACAGCACGGGTAATAAATTATCCATGCCCGTCATTGAAGAAGAAATGCCTGTTCAACAAAAATAAACCAATTACAGAAATAGCTCTATGAAAAAGATTGTGGCTTTTGTAGCAGTTGTAATGTTTGTCTAGTGCAAAAGTCGGACGACATCGACGCTTGTTAGAAGAACAGCCCCCCCTAGAATAGCGGCCTTTGTGGATTGAAAGAAAGTCGTAGGCAAAAAGGGAACAAGTCGCTATCTAGGGGGATTTTATTTGCGAAAGGCAATATCTGGTCAGTTGTATCTCTCTCAGCATGCCATCTTTGGTGGTGTGCTGTTGCTCATTATAAAACGCATTGGCAAATACAATTTGCAGATGTGAAAAAAAAATAGTATCTTTGTAGTTTCCAAAAACAAGAAAAAAAACGATAAACCACAATAAAACCAATTCTACAAATGGCTGACAGTCTTGTAATTATACCTACATACAACGAGAAGGAGAACATCGAAAACATTATCAGAAAAGTGTTTTCGCTCCCCCACGAATTTGATATCCTTATTGTCGAGGACAACTCGCCCGACGGCACCGCCGACATCGTGAAACGTCTGATGCAGGAGTTCCCCGAACGGCTTTTCATCAAAGAACGTAAAGGCAAGCTGGGACTCGGCACCGCCTATCTCGACGGCTTCCGCTGGGCTTTGGAACGTAGTTACGAATATGTTTTCGAGATGGACGCCGATTTCTCGCACAATCCCGACGACTTGCTGCGACTTCGTGAGGCCTGCGCTTCGGGCAAAGGCGATGTTGCCGTGGGCTCGCGCTACGTCGATGGCAAAATCAGCGTGGTGAACTGGCCGATAAAACGTCTGTTGATGAGTTACTACGCCTCCAAATACGTTCGTATCGTAACAGGTATGCGGGTGTTCGACGCCACAGCCGGTTTTGTATGCTACACCCGTCGCGTGCTGGAAAAGATGAAATTCGACAAGGTGAAATTCGTGGGTTACGCCTTCCAGATTGAGATGAAATACACCGCCACCAAGCTGGGCTTCAAAATCGCCGAAGTGCCTATCATCTTCACCGACAGGGTGTTGGGCGTTTCCAAGATGAGCATGAAGATATTCAAGGAAGCCTTCTTCGGAGTGTTCTCGCTGCGTTTCCGCAACTGGAAACAATACTAAATCTAATTATTGTTCTCCTGTTCGCCTTCGGCTCACGAAATTTAGTAAATCTTGTAAATTATGCTTACGCACGAGGAAATGTATCAATTGATGTATGAGGTTCGTGGTGCTGCGATGGAGGTGTATAATTATTTTGGACCTGGATTATTGGAGAGCATTTACGAAAAGGCGATGATTCAAGAACTGAATTCCAGAGGTTTGAGTGTCAAAAGCCAAGTTCCTATCAATGTGAATTATAAGGGAATTGAAATTGATGCAGATTTTAGAATCGACCTGCTTGTTGAGGATGAACTTATAGTTGAACTGAAATCAGTAGAAGAAATTAAAAGCATATATTACAAGCAATTAAGAACATATTTAAAATTACTCGATAAGAATGAGGGCTTGCTAATAAATTTCGGAGAATATGATTTAAAAAAAGGAATGAGGAGAGTTGCAATTAATGAATAACAATTAAAAAAATGAGCGAAGCTGAGCAGGAGAAAAACAAATTATTTTACAGAGCAAACATAGAAGAAAAACAAAAAAGACTTACAGACAAAAAGTTAGCCGAAGGTTAACAAGAATTTACAAGATTCACCAGATTTCGCGAGCCGAAGGCGAGCAGGAGAACAAAAAAAAGATATACAGACAAAAATAATAAGATATACCGACATGATGAAAAGATTGACATTTGCTATAATAGCATTGATACTGTGCTCTACCGTTTCTGCACAGGACAAACTTCTTACTGCCAATGATTTGATGAGCGGCTCGCTCTATCCTTCGCGGGTGCGCTCGGTGCAGTTTGTGGGCAAGTCGAACCGCTACGCCTTTGTGCGCGACAACGTTCTTTACTCTGGCACATCTTCGTCGCAGAAAGAAATTGTGAACCTCGAGACTTTGAGCAAGGCTTTCCAATCGCTGGAAAACAAGGAGTTGCGTTATTTTCCCAATGTCAAGTTCGTAAACGACAAGGAATTCAGCTTTGTCTATGGCAACAGTGTCTATCTGTATAATATCAAAACCAAAAGTCTTACCAAACCAGTTACTTACGACGCTACGGCCGAGAATATGGACCTTGACCCGAAAAATTATCAGGTGGCATACACCATCGGCAGCAGCCTGTATGTGAACAGCCGTCAGCAGGTGTTCACCGTGGGCGAGGGCGGCGACGGCATAGTGTATGGTCAGTCGGTGCACCGCTCGGAGTTCGGTATCGAGAAAGGCACTTTCTGGTCGCCGCAAGGCAACCTGCTGGCCTTCTACCGCATGGACGAAAGCATGGTTACCGACTACCCGATGGTGAACACCGCCACACGTATCACCACCGCCACTCCGATAAAATATCCCATGGCCGGTATGAAGAGTCACGAGGTTACCGTTGGCATTTTCAACACTTTGAAAGGCACCACAATATATCTCGACACCCGCCGCGACACCACCGTGGCCGAACGCGAGATGTACCTCACCAACCTCTCGTGGAGTCCCGACGAAAAGACTCTCTACATTGCCAAGATTAACCGCGAGCAGAACCACATGTGGCTCGAGAGCTACGACGTGGAGACGGGCAAACTGAAAAAAGTGCTCTTCGAGGAGCAGAACGAGCGCTACACCGAACCCGTGGACGGACTCTATTTCCTGCCCACCAAACCCGACCAGTTCCTCTGGCTCAGCTACCGCGACGGTTACAAACATATCTACCTCTACAACACCGATGGCAGCTTAGTGAAACAGGTAACCAAAGGCGATTACGAGGTGCAGAACATCATCGGCACCGACCCCAAGGGCGACAATGTTTTCTTCTATTCCAACATCGAAAAACCGACAGAACGCGCCGCCTATTCGGTGAACATCAAATCTGGCGAAGTGACACGTCTCACCCCCGACCACGGCACCCACAGCATAGCCTCCAACGCCAACGGCACGCTGTTTATCGACAGCTACAGCAGCACCGACGTGCCGGCCAATGTAGTGCTGGTTTCCAACAAAGGCAAAAAGATAGGCAACATCTACTCGGCCCCCAACCCCTTGGCCGACTACGCCATGCCTGAGATTGAGATGGGCACCATCAAAGCCGCCGACGGCAAGACCGACCTCTGCTACCGCCTGATAAAACCACTCAACTACGACAACGGCCAGAAATACCCGACATTGGTGTATGTCTATGGAGGTCCTCACTCACAGCTCGTTACCGACAGCTGGCTTGGCGGCGGAAACCTCTATTTCCTGCGTCTGGCACAGCAGGGCTACGTGGTGTTCACTGTGGACAACCGTGGCACCGACAACCGCGGTTTCGAGTTCGAGAGTTGCACCCATCGCCGTCTTGGCGAGATAGAGATGGCCGACCAGATGGAAGGCGTGAAATTCCTGCAGTCGCTGCCGTATGTGGACAAAGACCGTATGGGCGTGGAAGGCTGGAGTTTCGGCGGATTTATGACGATTACCATGAAACTGGCACACCCCGAGATTTTCAAGGTGGGATGCGCCGGCGGTCCTGTGATAGATTGGAAATGGTACGAGGTGATGTACGGCGAACGCTATATGGACACCCCGCAGGAGAACCCCGACGGCTATGCCGACAACAGCCTCGTGCGCAAGGCCAAGAAACTGGAAGGCAAACTCCTTGTCATACACGGTGCCGAAGACCCAACAGTGGTTTGGCAGAACTCCCTCGAATTTATCGACGCCTGCATCAAAGCCGGCAAACAGGTGGACTATTTCGTTTATCCCCACCACCCCCACAACGTCGGCGGCCGCGACCGTCTGCACCTATACCAAAAGATGTTCCAATACTACGAAGACTACCTGAAGTAGTTTGCAGTTTTGAGTTTGGAGTTTGCAGTTAATCTTCTTATCCTCTATATATCACTAATTATCAGTTAAATACAAAATTCGCTCTGTCGGGAGAGCAAATTTTGTCAAAAATTGCTCTATGGAGAGAGCAACATTTATTTCTTTTTTACGTTATAAGTATAAATTTTTGGAAATAAAACATCTACAGTATGGATATTTTGATATCACATTTCAAGAGAAGACTGGAAGCGGAACAATCGACAATTGTTCGCAGCTGTATTGCGGATATCGCTTGGGAAGAGCGTTTGTCGGCAATTGTAGGTCCGCGTGGAGTTGGTAAAACAACCATTATGCTGCAATACATAAAGCAGAATTACATCTCTGATTTGTCGCAGGCACTGTATGTTTCGATGGAAGATCTGTATTTTTCGAACCATACGCTTGTCGAATTGGCAGAGTTGTTCGTTACCTATGGTGGCAAACACCTTTTTGTCGACGAAATTCATCGTTACCCCAACTGGAGTCGCGAGGTGAAATTAATATACGACACCTTTCCACAACTTAAAATGACCATCAGTGGATCCTCCTTGTTGCAGATACTGAATTCGGAGGCCGACTTGTCGCGTCGTTGCATCACATTTGTTATGCAGGGACTATCGTTCCGCGAATTTCTGCGTTTTTACAAGAATATCGATTTGCCAAAGGTTGACCTTGAATATGTGTTGCATAATTGCGACAGACTTTGCAGTGAGGTGGGCAGCCTTTGCCGTCCGGTGCAGATGTTCAGCGAATATTTGCGTTATGGATATTTTCCGTACTATCTCGAGGGGGAGAAACGTTATTACCAACGTATTACCAACATTGTGGATTATGTCATCGGCACCGAGTTACCGTTGGTCTGCAAAGTGGAGACCGTAAATGTCCGCAAACTACAGATGCTCTTGAATATTGTTTCGGGGCTTGTTCCTTACGAGTTGGATATTAGTAAGATAGCGACGACATTACAGGCATCGAGAAATACCGTGATGATGTATCTGGATTATTTGTACCGTGCAAAAATCATCAATTTGATATACTCCGACGCCCATTCTTTCAAAAAAGTCCAGAAACCCGACAAAATGTATCTTGAAAATGCAAATATGTTATTCGCTTTGACGTTGGATAAGACAAATATCGGCACGGCGCGCGAGACCTTTGCGGTGAACCAGCTTGGTTATCAGCATCGTGTGGAGTACGGAAAAACCGACGGTGATTTTCTCGTTGACGGAAAATATCGATTTGAGATAGGTGGCAACAACAAGGATTTCAAACAGATAGCAAACATCGACAACTCCTATATCCTTGCCGACGATTTGGAATATGCCGCAGGAAATAAACTCCCTCTGTGGACGATAGGTTTCTTGTATTAGTTGATAGTTAAGCGTTTTTACATTTTACTAATAATCAGATAAATATAAAATTTGCTCTGTCGGGAGAGTAATTTTTGCCAAAAATTGCTCTATGGAGAGAGCAATTTTTCTAAATACTGCCAACTGATTACTGAATACTAATCACTGCCCACTACTTCCCGCTTTTCCTGCGGTTGCACTCGCGGCATAGCATTTGGCAGTTCTCGGCAATGGTGCGGCCGCCTTTGCACCACGGCGTTATGTGGTCGGCTTCCATCTGCTCCAGCTCGAAATGCTTTCCACAGATAGGGCATACCCCCAGCTGACGCTCATACACCTCGCGGCGTGTGTTGGCATCGAAAGCGCGGATTCCCAATTCACGCTCGTCGCGGCTGAAAACGTATGAATAGATGCCTTTCTTGCGTTCCACGTCGCTGTCCTCCATCAGACGTTTCACCTCCTTTTCCAGCTCTGCCGGGTCGTACACATTGCCGTTGTATTTGGCGTACAGCATACCCCATTCCACGCCCTTCATCTCGCGGCGGTAGTGGGTGAACAGTGCTTTCACCCAGTTGATTACGTTTGTGAAATGGTTCCACAAAGCCACGGCGTTGGCGTCGTGCTGGTGCTTGGCCATATATGGCTCGATGTTACCTTCGCTAATCCAGCGTATTGCCGTTTCGAGGTAGGCCTGACGGTTCACCTCGCCACTCACGTACTTGTTTCCCAAATTGTACGCGGCACAGTTGCCCTTGCTGAAATAACGTTTGGCGTCGCTCAGCCACGGACCGGCGTAAACGGCGTTGCGCAACTCCTGCTCGGTAAGCTCCTCGCCGGCAATGTTGATAGTGCGGAACCACTTGAGTTTCTCGCTGTCGGTGCCGCTGCACAGATACACCTGCAGGTCGTAGTCGAGAATCTGCTCTTGCTCGTCGTCGGTGAGGTTGTGGAAATAGCGGAACATATAGGCGAAATCGCCGTTCACATACTGGCAGATGCTTATGGTGCGCTGCTGACCGTCGATAATTTCGTATGTGCCGTCGTCGCGGACAGCCCAGTACATTACGTTGAGCGGAAAACCCTGCTTAAGTGTCTCTATCACAGCGTCGCGCTGTTTGTCTTTATATACAAACTCGCGTTGGTAGGGCGGACGCACGTCAAGCCGACCGCTGTAGGCACGCACGCCGTCTTCGTTGTTGTCGCAGTAGCCCTTTACAAGGTCGCGGACTTTGATTTGGTGTAGCTTTATCTCCATTTTTCTTTGTTATTAAGAAATCTCCTTACGGAGAATTTTTTGTTATTCTTCGGCTGCCAATGGCAGATTTGATTCGTTTTCGGTGTATTGCTTCGGTTGCGCAGCTGGCTGTCGGCGACGAATAAATAACCTGTGATACGTTTTTTGACAAAGAATGCCATTGTGTGTCATTTGTCTTGAAACATATTCCTTGAATCCTTCTCTTTTTCTCAATTTATCCAATGAAATACAAGGCTCGTGACAATCTAGAATTTCGAATTGTTCGGGATTGTATTTGTCCAAAAAAGTTATTGGCACACCCATTATTCCATCATAATCCATCGGAATATCGGTCGTTTTATCCACATTGATAGCATTGTGATTTTCGTAGGTTGGATAATCTTCAGTATTATATGTCTTGTAAAGAATTAAATCTTCGTGACGTTCTTTATAGTCTAAATTTGTGAACCATCTTACTCCTTTTACTCGAATATATTTATTTCCTTTTTCATCTTGACGCCATCCTGCGGCAGTCAAGGGATAATCCTTAGGTACACCAAACTCTCTATCCCCACTATGAATGCTTGCCCCAAGCCAAATCTTATTGTTTTTAATCAGAGGAAAAACTTCTCTGTAAGTAACAGCATTAACATTGCCGATAATGAGAAACTTCTTTTCGTATTTTATCAGCTGCGCCACATATTCACGGAAAAGCGAGAAAGGTGGGTTTGTTACCACAATATCGGCCTGTTTAAGCAGTTCGATACATTCGGCGGAGCGGAAGTCGCCGTCGCCGTTAAAGTAATGTATGCCAATTTCTTCGGGGTCGGGCACTCGGTTGCCGTTGCGGTCGCCGGTATATTCCAGCCATATAGCCTTTTCGCAGTCGTGTTGGCTGAAAAGGTCGCGTTCTTGGTTTTTGTAGCAGGTGGTTATCAGCTTTTTCAGTCCCAACTGCTCGAAATTGTAGCTGAAATAATGAAAAAAGTTGCTCACTCGCGGGTCGTCGCAGTTGCAGAGCACCGTTTTGCCACGGAAATGCTCGCGATAGTGTTTTAGTTCGTTCTCAATATCAACAAGTTGGGTATAAAACTCGTCTTTTTTAGCGTTTTTTGCCGCATTGAGGTTTTTGTTTGCCATCGTGATTGATAGTTTGTGCTTCGCTATCAATCACTTATCGGTAAAAAAGAAAGGTGCAGGCCTTTCTATCGCATTCACGAGGAGCGTCGGAGAACCCCGTACCATCTTTAGTCCAGCCCACACCTGTTAGGTGCGAGCATTAACTTTACAAGATGGTATCGGAGCGTTGCGCTTCTGTGAATGTTATTATCCGATAATTCTAAATCATCAGTTTCCGACGCTTTTGATTTGAATGCGAATAATAGCTAATGCTGTTAATACTAATCGGCATACCTGCTCTTGGTATGTCGTAAATCGTTTGCAAAAGTACATTTTTTTTCCGAAATGGCAAAAAAAAACATATATATATTTGTGTATTTCAAATATTTTACGTTTTTTTGTACCGATTTGGAGTTTAACTCCAAATCGGTACAAAAATGTTATATCGCAATGATTGATAGAGAGTTAAAGAAGGCGTTTTGAGAAAGATTTTATTATTGCACGGGGAAGTTCTTTACGATTGAGATGAACCCGTTTCGGTCAAAGACAACATCTGCCGCAACTGGAAAGTGTCGCTTACCGACAACAAAAACTGTTAAAAGGTATTTATTGCAATAATAACAGCTAATCTGCGTTATATAAAAAAAACACGTTTATAATTATGTTTACAGGAATTATAGAAACTACGGCCAAGGTCGTAAAGATTGAAAAAGAGAACACCAACTACCATTTCACCCTTGAGGTGGATTTCGCCGACGAGCTGGGCATTGACCAGAGCATGGCCCACGACGGCTGCTGCCTCACCGTGGTGAAGGTGGACAAAGCCAAGAAACAGTACGTGGTTACCGCCATGGACGAGACTATGCTGAAAACCAACCTTGGCACTTGGAAGGTGGGCACAGAAGTCAACGTGGAACGCTCCATGCGCATGGACGGCCGTTTCGACGGACATATAGTGCAAGGCCATGTGGACCAGACAGCCACCTGCACCAAAGTTGTTGACGACAACGGCAGCTGGCGTTACTACTTCGAGTACGACGCCGAAAACGCTCCTTCCATCACCGTGCCGAAAGGCTCCATCAGCATCAACGGCGTGAGCCTCACCGTGGTGGACTCCAAGCCCGGCATGTTCAGCGTGGCAATAATTCCCTACACCTACAAGGTCACCAATTTCCACAACTTCCAGCCCGGCACCGTGGTGAACATCGAATTCGACGTGTTTGGCAAATATGTGCAGGCACTGCTTAAACAGTACATGGAAGCCAGCAAATAAACGACTTTTGGCAAAAGATGTTGAATAACTGCAA
>Ga0247609_10004575_pt1 | contig 13720 bp, 9 predicted proteins | sample 172DNAGHGlowgp2_FD_193487 | JGI IMG/M metagenome (GOLD analysis project Ga0247609, IMG submission 193487) | Sheep rumen microbial communities from Palmerston North, Manawatu-Wanganui, New Zealand - 1728 DNA GHGlow gp2 | ecosystem: Host-associated > Mammals > Digestive system > Stomach > Rumen ...
ATTCTGCTCATTAATCTTGCCTTCATCGCTCAGATGAACGCTCAAATCACTGTGCCGCCCAAGGGCAAGAAAGTGGATGCCAAACAAAAAGAGCAAATCCAGATTGACGAACAGCTAGCTTCGCAGTATTATCGCGAGCAAGATTACGAGAAAGCCCGTGATTTGTACGAAAAAATCTACGAAAGGTCAGGACAACTAAGCCATTTCCAGCAGTATATCGAATGTCTGTTTCGTCTGAAGGATTACGACAAGGCCGAGCGCGAACTTAAGTCATTCGTCAAGAAGAATCCTGGCTATTACAAGGCGGTGGTCGATTTGGTTTATGTCTACACCATGCAAGGCAAGACCGACAAGGCCAAGAAGCAGTACAACGAGATTGTGAAAGACCTGCCCGATCATGCGCCTACCATCCGAAACCTGAGTTATGCCTTCCAGTCGCGGAGCATGAACGACATGGCATTGGCCGTCTTGGAAAAAGGCAATGCACTCCTCAATGGCAAGGAAACTTTTTACTTGGACCAAGCCTACATCCATCAGTCATCGGCTAACTATCAGGAGGCGTTCAAATATTACTTCCTTGAATTGGAAACCCATCCTGGGCAATACAATAATGTTCGTAACCGCCTGCAAACCATGATGTTCTACGATGTTAACCACAGCATCTCCGATGAGTTGCGCATGGCGCTGCTGAAGCAAACCCAAGAGAAGCCCGACAATCTGGAGTTTGCCCAACTTCTCGTTTGGTATGCCCTGCAGCAGGAAGACTATGACATCGCTTTGGCCCAAAGCCAAAGCATTGACCGCAAGACCCACGACCAAGACGCACAAATCAATCATCTTTCGGGCATTTGCCTGAACAACAAGCAATACGACATCGCGAAGCAAGGTTACACCTACATCTTGGACAAAGGCTTGAGCAGCCCTTTCTATGGTCAAGCGCTTACCGGACTCATCAAGACCGACTACCTGAAGTTGAAGGCTGCCAATAGTACCGACACGAAAGCCTACGAAAAGCTCTCGAAACGCATAGATGAGGCTTACACAGAAATCAACACCAACGACTTGGCGAAGTTGACCTTGATACAAGCCGATATCATGACCTACCAACTCGACAAGACCGAAGAGGCCATTGCCTTGCTCACACAAACCATCGAGACGGTAGGAGGGAAGCAGGACAAGGCCGAACTCAAGCTGAAGCTTGCTGACATCTATCTCTACAAAGACGAGGTGTGGGAAGCCACCCTGCTCTACAGCCAAGTCGACAAGAGCATGAAGGAAGAGCCACTGGGCCACGAAGCCCGTTTCAAAAATGCACAACTGCGTTATTTCATTGGTGAATACGAATGGGCTGAGAGCCAGTTGAAGGTGCTGAAAGCCGCCACCTCCAAGCTCATCGCCAACGATGCCATGACGCTTTCGTTGGTCATCAAAGACAACTACGAGGCTGACACCACGGGTACTGAGCTCAACCGCTTGGCCCGCGCCGACTATAGGATCTATCAGCAAAGGGAAGACGAAGCTTTAACGCTACTGGATGACATCATCGCTACGGGCAACGAAATCAGCAAGCCGCACGCGCTGTTCCGTAAGGGAGAGATCATGGAGAAACGGAAGGAATATGCCAGTGCCGAGCAACTGTTTCTGCAGATTGTGGAGAGTTACCCCGACAGCTACATGGCCGATGCCGCACTGATGCATGCCGCACAGATTGAACAAAACGAATTGAAGGACAAAGAATTGGCCAAGCAGCATTACGAGAAACTGATTGACGAATACCCGACCAGCATTTATACCTCACAAGCGAAGAAGAACTATAGAAAGTTGTGAGTGAGGAGTGATTAGTTAGAAGTATTGGCTGTTGAGCTATTAGCCATTAGCTATTAGCAACATTGATGCGGCTAATGGCTAACAGCTAAAAGCTAACAGCCAAAATAGATGATAATATGTACAACGAAGTAAAACCGAAAAAAGCCTTAGGCCAGCATTTCCTGACCGACCAAAACATAGCCCAACGCATTGTGGAACAGCTGTCGCCCGATGTGGAGAGCGTCATCGAGGTGGGTGCTGGCACGGGTGTGTTGACCCAATATTTGGTACAAAACGTCCTCGACAAGTTCCATGTCATCGAAATCGACAAGGAGTCCATCGCCTATCTGCAAAAACATTTCCCCATGCTCGGCGAGAGGCTGATTGAGGGCGACTTCCTTCGCACCGACCTCAGCCAGTTCGGGCAACAGAACATGGCCATCATTGGGAATTTCCCTTACAACATCAGTAGCCAGATTTTCTTTCAGGTGCTGAAATACAAGGAACAATTCGTTGAGGTGGTGGGTATGGTGCAGAAGGAAATGGCAGAAAGAATGGCAGCCAAGGAAGGCAGCAAGACCTACGGTATCTTGAGCGTACTGATGCAAGCTTGGTACGACATCGACTACCTGTTCACGGTGCATGAGAATGTCTTCAACCCGCCGCCCAAGGTGAAATCGGCGGTCATCAAGATGCGGCGCAATGCCGTCACCGACTTGGGCTGCGACGAGAAACTGTTTGTGAGCATCGTCAAGCAGGCCTTCAACCAACGCCGCAAGACCATGCGTAACTCGCTGCGCCCGATGCTCCGTCCAGAAATTATCGACAACGAAGTCTTCAACAAACGCCCTGAGCAGCTGTCGGTGCAGGAATTTATCGATTTGACAAATTTGATTGGGGAGACAGTTTAAAGATATTGCACGTAACATCTCTTATTGTCATTTGTTTGTGTATTATTAATCAATCATCGCCCTCTTATGGCCTCAAACCAACTTTTTGCCATTATTACCACTTCCGCGTTTAATTCCTTTGCAACCGTAATCTCATCATTGTCGGATATTTTTATATGCACTTCATGTTTTCCATTGATTCGTTTTTCTGAAACAGAGACAACCATTCCTTCGACCGTCTCGCCTTTCACTATGATGGAAACAGGCATTCCTTCATGAAGCAAAACAGCTTGTTGCTTATCTAGATAAGCAACGCCTTTGGTTTTTGATTGCGGGTCAAACCTCACAATAAAACTCACCGTTTCCTTATATGGAATTAGCATCGAGACCAACACGATGACCATCAGCACCAACCCGATGACTGCAATGCCATATCGGTCCACCGCTGGCGGTATCTTGCCCACAATGTTCCTTATCTTTTCGCTTCGCAACTCTATGTTTCTTTCTTCTGCCATAATATTATTCAATTACCAAGTTCCAGTTGATTTCTAACCAGCTCATAATATCTTCCTTTTAAAGCCGTAAGTTCTGCATGGGTGCCTTGTTCCACTATTTTCCCATGCTCAAGCACAACAATATTGTCGGCCTTTCTTACCGTACTCAGTCTGTGTGCTACAACTACTACTGTCTTGCCTTTATAGAACTCATTCAAGTTCTCCACAATGGCCCGCTCGTTGTTTGCATCAAGGGCATTGGTTGCTTCATCAAAGAACAGAAATTGCGGATTCTTATACACCGCTCGGGCAATCAATATCCGCTGCCGTTGCCCTTGACTAAGGCCTTGCCCGTCCTGTCCTATCATGGTATTGTAACCCAATGGCAACGATTCCACATAGTCAGCAATGTTGGCGATACGGGCGGCATGGCGCATACGCTCAATGTCAATCTCATCATCCGAAACGGCGATGTTACGTGCGATGCTGTCCGAAAACACATAGCCGTCCTGCATTACGGCACCGCAAATACTTCGCCACCATACGAGGTTAAACCGCTCCATGTGCTCGCCGCCAACTGTGATTTGCCCTTCATTAGGGGAATAATAGCCCAACAATAGCTTGACCAAGGTTGTCTTTCCACTACCGCTTGCCCCCACAATGGCCGTCACCTTGCCTTGGGGAATCTTCAGGCTGATGCCATCCAGTACATAGTTGGGCAAAGCCCCATCGTATTTGAAGCATAGGTTCTCTATAGCGATATCGTTATCCGCAATACAGCTGACAGTCCTGTTTTCATTCTCTTCGTTCTTTCTCGTGTGAATCTCGTTCATGCGCTCCAAAGCGATACCCACGTCCTGCCATTGATACACAAAGCCCACCAACTGCTCCACGGGACTATTGAGCTGCCCGATGATGTACTGCACAGCCAGCATCATGCCAAGGGTCATCTCACCATGGATGACGGCGGCGGCGGCCAACACCGTGGTCAGGATGTTTTTCAGTTCGTTGATGCAGATGCCACCCGCCTCCTGGTTCTGCTGTAGGCTCAGAGCTTTCATGTTCACGTCAAACAAATCAGCCTGGGCGTCCTCCCATTGCCAACGCTTGCGTTGCTCACAGCCCTGAAGTTTGATTTCCTGCATCCCATTGATGAGCTGGAGCACCACGTTGCGGCTGACAGCCTGCTTCTCGAAATATTGGTAGTCGAGCAACCGCCGACGCTTCAGAAACAGCAGCACCCAGAGTCCATAAACGATGCTTCCAGCAAGAAACACAAGAAAGATGTTCAGGTTATATACCAACAGCACCACACCAAATACGATGAAGCTAAACACCGAAAACACCACGTTCAGCGTCTGCACCGTCAAGAAACGCTCGATGCGTCCGTGGTCTTCAATACGTTGGAGCAGGTCGCCCACCAACTTGGTGTCAAAGAATCTCATGGGCAATTTCATTAGTTTGATGAAAAAGTCAGAGACAAGGGAAATGTTAATACGAGTGCCAATGTGAAGCAAGATCCTGCGTCGTATAAAGTCAATGGCCGTGCGGCTCAGCAGCAGCATGAGTTGTGCAATAAGTACAACCCAAATAAAGCCAATATCTTTGTGGCCTATACCCGTATCGACAATGGCCTGCGTAAGGAATGGGAACACCAATTGCAGAAGGCTACCGAGCAACAATCCGAAAGCGAGTTGCAGAAAAAATCGTTTATAAGGTAGGAAATAGCCCGACAGAAATCTCAGCCGGCTTCTTTCGGGTTCAGCTTCGCCTTTATTGTCGTAAAAAATTCGGCTCGGCTCCATCAACAGAGCAACACCCTTGTCCTCTCCCTTGGTGCTGGTGCTAATCCAGTGATTGCAGAACTCTTCACGGGTGTAAATAACCAATCCCTTCCCAGGATCGGCCACAAACACCCTCTTTCCTTTAATCCCATAAACCACCACGAAATGGTTCTGATTCCAATGCACAATACAGGGCAAAGGAGCCTTGTCTTTCAAATCTTCAAAGGTTAATCTCCCGCCCACTGTCCGCATCCCTATCTTCTCAGCCGCACGACTGATACCCAACAAGGAAACCCCCTCACGTCCGATAAAAGTTTCCTCTCGTAGCGTGTCAAGCGAATAATGCCGTCCGTAATGTTCAGCGACCATTTTTAAGGAAGCTGGGCCACAGTCCATAGCATCTAATTGGCGGGTATAAGAAAATTTTTTCATAAGCGACCACTATTCGCATTGCTTCCTTTATGGTTTTGGAACGGCTTCAGATGCTTGCGGTTGAAACTATACCTTACAGTGAGTCGGATATAACGAGAATCTATGAGGTTATCGCTTTTTGAAACGACATCGTTCAAGACGGTCATCTTGTAGTTTTGGTCCCAATTGAACAAATCCTTAACGTATAAGTTGGCGGTAAGATTGCCGTCTAAAAACTTTGCAGAAAGTCCTAAGCCCATGCTAGGGGATCCACCAAAAACACCATAATCCAAAAGCCGCAGCGAAGAATAATTAGCTGAGCCATCAACGGTCAAGTCATGTTTTTTGACCAGCAGGTACGAGAAGCGGAAATACTCATAATGGTGCCACATGGATTTTCTATAATTGATATTGTCGCCACTATTGTAATTCATGTAATCTGCTTCGCCATGAAAGTTCAAGCTCAGCCGTTTGTCAAACAAACGTGTCGACAAATCAATCGTAAACTTCAAGTCATCGTTTTTCCCAAAATTGCCGTATGTATAACCGATAATGGCGTTGTCAACGTCAAATTGGGGTACCAAAAGAATACCATCTTTTGTATTGGTATACGTGACCCCCAAGTTCATCCAATAGCGATAACGATAGCGGAGGCGCAACATATTCAAGGTAGAATGCGACAAGTAAGGGTTACCTTCCTCGTAATATACAGGACTTTCGTATCTGCGGAAAGGATTCAGGTATTGGAAATTGGGTTTGGAATAGTTCCTAAGGTAAACGAAAGTGAAGAAGTGGTTGTCGTTGGGTTTGTAACGCAGTGTGAAATCGGGGGCGAACGCGTTGTAATTCTTTGGTGTTACAGTATTTGTGGTTTCGGAGATTCCTACGGTCTGCACATAGTTGTCGTAAATTGAGATGGTGTAGTTCAGCTTTTCGTTCATTTGATGGGTGAAAGCGGCATAGAGGCCATAGTCATTTTCCTTATAGGTGAAATCATTGGTCACCAAAGCATCAGGTTGCCACACGCTTTCAACGAGGCTTTCAAAACTGAAGTCGTTACGCAATTCGGAGCGATTGAAAGACAGCCCGGCTTCAAGTTGGCATTTGTCCCATTCGCGATAATAATCTGTTCTGGTCGAGTACAACCACGCCGAATAGGGGGAGGCATCGCGGTTGTAGACCATCGAATCGGGCATGTAGATGTATCGACGGAGGCTACCCGACTCATTGAGATTGCGTTGTATGTTGGCATCCACCGTGAAATAATGCTTGGGACTGTCGAAGTTGTGCTTGTAAAAGATGTTGCCATCAAAAGAGCGCGAGTCGTTCTTTACAGTGTCAGAGGAAAGGATGGTCATTTCACGGTTGAGGATATATTCGTCAAGGTCGTCGTGGTCATATTTTAGGCTTCCCGAGAAATTGAAATCCAAGGAATTGTTTTCATTCATTTGTATGCCCGTGCCTCCGTTCAGAAAATACCTGTTGACACGATTGACATGATTGGCCTCACGCCGTATCAGTGTGTCGCCACCTTCGTGGTACTGCCAATAACGGTAGGAATACACCCTTGGGTTGCAGTCCTGCGAAAATGACAGATAAGTGTTGGTTTTCAATGTGCGATAGTTGAGGTTGAATGACGACCATGGACCGATCCGTTTGCGCATCTGTAGGGTACCACTAACAGTACCGTAGAATCCTGTGGACAATTTCTTTTTCGTAACGATGTTCACTACAGGTCCATCCCATTCACCCTTCAACCTTGGCGGTGTTTCATACATGATTTCCATCTCGCCAATGTCGTTGGCTAGTCCGTCCTGTAGCATATTACTGAGTTGTTCGAAATTGAGACGTACGGGTCTGCCGTTGAGTAAGACAAGCACGGCTTTGTTCAAAACGGTCAATGTGTTCTGGCTCGGACTGTAGAACGAGCCGGGGATTTCCTTCAAGACGTCCACATAGGTGGCAGTAGGAGGGAGTTTCAATTCGCTCACGTTCATACGGAGCTTGTCAAACTTGTCCTCAAAGACTTTGGACGCGGTGACTTGCACTTCATTCAGTTGCTCTACATTGGGATGGAGGAGCAAGGTATCCAAGCGCACATCCTTGTCAAGATTGACAGAAAAAGGCAGGCACTCAAAGCCGGTGAATTTCACCAAGCCTTTGTACTGACCCTCCTTTAGGCCGTGCAGGGTGAAACCGCCTTGCTTGTTGGTGATGCCATAAGTGGCTTTTACTGTGTCATTGCCTTGCCATACCATAACGGTGGCGAAGGGTAAAGTTCCGTTTTCATCGTAGACCGTGCCGCTCAACGAATGGATTTGCGCCATGCTTGCTAAAGGAAGCAGGCACAAACCCATTAACAAAACATAAAGATTCTTTTTCATGGTTTTTCAAGTTAAATAGATTCTTTTTCAAGTTGGTGTTTACTAAACAAATTGCAGATTGTTCTTCATCTTCGGGGCTTTTGCACAGCGCGGGTCGGGATAGTCCCAGTTTTCATCGCCGTATGCCTTGAGTATTTCTGCCCAGCAACGGTTCAAGTTGCTGAAACAAGAATCGAAAATCTCGCAAGTGGAACAAGGAGAACTTGGCTTCAAGTCACGAGGCTTCAAGTTGAGAAGTTCGTTCACCTTGTCGGAATGCCATACTTCCACAATGGATTGCTTGTTCAGGTCTCCAATGATGAATTCGGGCTTCCAATAGAGTTGTTCGCACACTGTGACCTTCCCTTCCGGCAAAATGAAGAAATGGCTGTAAAGGCCAGAGCAGCGTGCCCCTTTGAAATTGCGGCTGCCGTCTTCCACTTTTCCATATTCGCGGTCAAAGAAAGTGTCGCTGAAACTGATTCTCATTCTTGTTTCACCTTTAATGCGTTCAACAAAATCGCGGACTTTATTCAATGCAACCCTAGAGGACATGAAAGAATGGGCAGCCTTGTAAAGCGATTCAAAGCCAGGTGTGAGGTTCCAACTGTCTACCTGTATTTCCTTGAAGAAGCGGAACATGGCTTCAAGGTTTTCCACGCTGTCGTTGAAGCGCGTCAGCACCGTGGCAATCTGAATGTCAAAACCTTTTCCTTTTAGGCATCGCAGGGTTTGCATGATGCGGCTGACATAGTTTTCATCGACGCGCACCAAATGTTGTTCTGTGAGTGCATCGAGACTGTCTAAAGAAACCTGTATTTCCTTGATGCCTATGCTTGTCAAGTAATCCATGTCTTCTTCTGTAAGAGGCGTTTTTGTGGAAGGACGCATCATCCTAAAATTTCGTTTCTTGATTTCGGCGAGCAAAGGCTGCCATTGCGGATAGCAGAATGTCTCGCCTCCCACCACATTGAAATCCAACACACCCAAATCCTTAGCCTCGTCCATGATCTCCAACAAACGGTTGAAGGGGATGGGCGTTCCCATCTTGTGCTTCTTGTCTGCATAACAATATAGGCAGTCAGTCAGGCAGCGGTTGGTGGGCATGAAGGTAATGTTGAGTGGCGCATGAAGATAACGTTCCGTTTCATAGTCGCTTTCCTTGAAAAGGAAATCCTCGGTTTTGAAAACCCTTTCATATGTAATGGGTTGCTCACTTTGGATAAGAATCTTCTTTGGGATTTTGAATTGATGACCACCTTGTTCAACATAGACGTTCTCCTCGTTTTCCACAAAGGGTTGTAGCAGGGTTTCTACATCAATTTTAGGCTTCTCAAGGAAGCCAGAAAGTCTTTCGACAACGGTGTCCCAAGGTTCGTTGTTTTGGAAGGCCGAAAACACGATGGCATGTAGGGAATGCACAATGGAGGACCAACCATGTGTGCTTTGGTGAGAATGGCCCTTGTTGATGATGAAGACGCGCTTCTCGTCAGGTCTGAAATAATAATCAGGATTGAAAACTATCATAGTTGATCCTCCTTGTTGCTTTTAGTGTAGTGGTTTCATTTCCTCAATCAACCGCAATCACTTTTGATGCACAAACATGTGACTCACAGGCACAAGATTCGCAAACCAAAGTGCCACAAATCGCACCTGAATTAGATTCACAAGCATGTGATCCGCAAGCGCTTGATTCACAAACGAAATTGTTGCAAATTGGCATTCCTGTTGAATCGCATCCTCCTTTGATGGCAAAAAGCTCGTCTACAGACAAACTTTCAAGTTGTTGAATTTCTGATAATTTAGACCTAACATTAATTTTTTATTGTTAATAATATAAGGTATAATTAGTCGAATCCATTCGTTTAGACAGCGGCAAGTGTTTCACACGCATTTGATTCACATGCTTTTTTGTTGCAAGCCTCTGTAGAGCAAACATCGCTGGAACATTTCTGCGTTTCGCATGTACCGCTCTCACAAGATCCCTCTACGGTTGCACCACCTCTGATGGTAAAAAGCTCCTCTATTCAAGGCTATCGAATGGGTAGATTTCATTGCATTTCATGATGATTCTTTTTTGGAGTTATTATTCTGTTGGTTCTATGGATATCTTACACGCCGATGATGTGCAAAGCTTGCATGAGTTGCTCGAACACGCACTGCTGTCGCACAATTGAGATTCGCAGGCGTATAATTCGCAAATGTAGCTGTCATTGTATTCAACGCCCCCCTTGATAGCAAACAATTCGTCTACTGCTAATTGTTCCAATTGGGGTATTTCTGATTGTTTATTCATGGTGTTTTTTTTACATGGTAATTGTTGTTTTGTTGGGCAAAATTACTGCTTCTGGAAATCGTGTCAATAAAATTACAGATTTGATTTTGGTTTTTACAATGGATTCTTAGAGAGGATTTTATAATCCTCTGATTAGCATAGATAAAGCATGCAGGATTTACAGTATTTTAAGTGTGTGTTTCCAATAGAATCTAGCCATTTATAGCGTATTTTTCAAATCCCCAGGCTCAAATCCCAATTTCTTACGGAGTTCGCTGCGGCTTTTGTTGACGGAATAGACGCTCAGACCGAGCAATTCGCCCATCTCTGTGTTGGTGATGTCGCTACATGAAAGTAGGCAGACCTTGGTGTCTGTCTCGTTCAGGTCGGGATAAAGCTCACGGATTTTTGCCTGTAGGCCAGGATAAGCACTCTCGATGACTGACACGGCAGCCTCGAAGGCCGTTTCCTTGCCGTTCATCACCTGCCGCACTAAAGGATTCCACTCCTTCTTGGGGTCGTTGGCTCGCTTTTCAGCATGTAGGGCCGTAAGAATCAAGCGAAGTCGAGATGTAATCTCTTGATTGACAAATGGATTTTCTTCGGATGCTTGCTTTTCTTTTTCGACGTTACTTATCTCGTTTTCTAGCACTGCCATAGGTTCCTCGGCTATTGGCTTGCGTTTCCGCAAAAGCAGCAGGATACCTATTATTAGAAAGAGTACAGTCAAAGCAATCATGCAGAAAACCAATACTTTATGCTGCTCTTGAATCTTTATGGCATCCATTACATTCCGAATGGCCAAATACTTTGTCCTTTGCTGTTGACGGTTATATTGTTTTAGAGAATAATGCTCACTACATCTGCGATTTGTCTCCCAACGCATAGCTGACAATGGAAATAGATCGTGTTGTCGTCCGTATGCGTTAGACATCTTGATTCCAGAAACTCGATATTTCTCGTTGTAATGTGTAGATTTATCCCATATATCCAAATAATACTTACAAGAATCATCATAAACAGGCTCGATTTTATGCAAAAGATTATAATCCCTGAACAATTTTCGAATAGCATACGCCTGGGTTGCCAATTTCAATCCGTTACCTTCTACATTTAACCGTCTTAGTGCCTTAATCCCTTCATCTCTTTGATCAAGGGTCTTGTTGCCTAACATCATTCCATAGTTGAATATGGCCCGCCAAACGGCATCATTATTGCCGCTTTCGGCTGCAAAATCAAGGCATTGGGCATAACTGTCTGTTGCCTTGTCATATTCATTCAAGAAGCAATAATTCAAGCATAACATATTCTGCACATTAGCCCTTTCATATAAACGCTTACCGAAATACAAATCAGCAGAATCCAAAACAGCTGTGGCTTCTTCGTATCGCTCGTTTTGATACAACAATCTGCCTGTTTGATAAAGGGCGCGAGCAGTGGTGAGGCTGTCCTTGGCCAAAAGCCCGTAACGCGCAGATTCTCTAAAAGATGGCAGTGCAATGCTGTCGGCAAATATCTCCTGCAAGTCATAGCCATTATAAAGTGCAGCTAAGGCGGCCTTCTCAGGATGGTCGTGCTTGGCGAAATAGACAGGGGCACGGTCAAGGTCAGGCGAGAGGTAGATTTGGCTCATTATCTTGTCCAACATGAGGTTGCCGTTGGGCTCGGTAGGGTCGGTGGCATCACGGTTGTCACCGTAAATCGCTCGACCTTGCAGCAAGGACATCTCCATGCGTTCGGTTTCGCTGAAATAGACTTCCATGTGCATTACGCTGTCTATCAAGCGCAAGGCACTATCGGGATAGGTTTCCACTATACTTTCGGCTTGCCGGAGCAGCTTTTGGGCTTCGCGATTGGGCTGGTTGCAGGCTGCGAACAACAATAGGCAACAAAATAACAAAGGTTTGGTTTTCATAAGGCAAAACTACAAAATTGTTTGTTTCCTGCAAAATTACCGTATTGAAAAACGCCGTTTGTCGAATTACCGTTTTTACTTTGTTTTTTACAAACTATTTCCCGAATCGAAATTGTAAAGAAATGAATTTCAAAATAATATGAAAACCGTTTTACAAACTGGTTATATTATGGTTACTGTAGAGACGCAACATGGCACGTCTCTACAAAAACGATTATAATCTAGGTTTACTCATAAAGCCGATGCTCTTTCATATACTCAAACGCCTTCTCCGGCATGAAATGCCTGACATCGCGCCCCTCCTTGACGCATTGGCGGATGAAGGTGGATGAGATCTCAATGATTGGGGTCTTCAGCACCGTCACTGAGGGGTAATTGATAAGTTCGCCGCCGTCGTAGCCTTCGCGGGGAAAGACTAACAGCTCGTAGTTGTCAAGGATCTTTTGGTATTCTCGCCAGTTCTTGAAATTTTGCAGGCTGTCCATGCCGCAGATGAAGACAAACTCGCTGTCGGGATACTGTTCCGAAAGGGCGGTTAAGGTATTAATGGTGTAGGAAGGCGTGGGCAGGTGCATCTCGATATCGCTGACTAAGAATCGGGGATCGTCGCCGAGGGCAAGCTGCACCATCTTGAGACGCTCGTCGTCATCAAGCAAATTCTCCTTTTTCTTCAAGGGATTCTGTGGTGTGACCACAAACCACAGTTCGTCCAAGTCGGAGAACTCGACCAGATAGTTGGCCAGCATCACATGACCGTGATGGATGGGGTTGAATGATCCGGAGTAAATGCCTATTTTTTTCATTGGTAGTAGACCTTATAGGAATACCGTTTTCTAGCCTTAACCGTCATTGCGGGCTTGACCCGCAATCTCCCAATCGAAAGGGATTCATCTTTGCGCTTGGGAGATGGCGGATGTTCCTCCGCCATGACGTCAAGAGGCGAAAGGTATCCCTTACCCAGTATATGAATCGTTGGAACTATTCAAGAACGTAGTGACCACCTCAAGGATCTCACGCTTGGCGGTTTCGAGGTCGTCGTTGATGACGGTGCGGTCGAACTTGCCTTGGGCAAACTCCATCTCCCAAGCCGCCTTGGCAAGTCGCTTCTCAATCTCTTCCATCGAGTCGGTCCGACGGTTGATGAGTCGCTCGCGCAGTGCCTCAATCGACGGGGCCTGGATGAAGACCGAAAGGGCTTGTTCGCCATAGTGGTTCTTGATGTTCACGCCACCGCACACGTCCACGTCGAAGGCCACATGCTTGCCCTCTTCCTGCATCTGTGCGACCACGGAGAGCAAAGTGCCGTAGCAGCGGCCGGGATAGACCTCTTCCCACTCAAGGAACTCGCCGTTTTCGACGCGCTGTTTAAAGTCTTCCATGGTGAGGAAATAGTACTCGCGACCATTCACCTCCTCGCCACGGGGTGGGCGAGTGGTGGCCGAAACCGAGAACGCCATTTCAGGGATGTTGGCCATAACATGATTCAACAAGGTCGTTTTGCCCGAACCCGATGGGGCACTGAAGATTAGAAGTTTTCCTTTTTTCATAGTTGTTTTTTATTGCTGTTGGCTACTGGCTCTTGGCAGCATCAACCGAGGTTTTAGGGGTTACTTTTAGTTTAAGTTGCCAGAAGCCATAGGCCAAAAGCCAAGGGCTATTACAAAATATTACATACCTGTTCCTTTATCTTCTCCAACTCGTCCTTCATCTTGACGACAATCTTCTGGATGTTCACCTCGTTGGCTTTCGAGCCCAAGGTGTTGATTTCGCGGCCCATCTCCT
>Ga0247609_10004577_pt1 | contig 13718 bp, 8 predicted proteins | sample 172DNAGHGlowgp2_FD_193487 | JGI IMG/M metagenome (GOLD analysis project Ga0247609, IMG submission 193487) | Sheep rumen microbial communities from Palmerston North, Manawatu-Wanganui, New Zealand - 1728 DNA GHGlow gp2 | ecosystem: Host-associated > Mammals > Digestive system > Stomach > Rumen ...
ATCGCAGATTTCTCCATTGTCATCAAGGAGTGGAATGAGCTGCGGATTAATAAAGCCCTTATAAGGCGCTAAGTTCAACTTCTCGTAACGAGCCAGCACCTCTTGATGAAGATCTGCATCCACCTCGATGGCATAACGCTCCACTAACTGACGAGCAGTCTCATAGTCTCCTTCACTCTTAATGCGCTGTATTTCAGCTAGTAAACGGGCAAATAATTCACGCAAAGCTTCATAGTTATTGATATTCACAAAAGTTTTGCCTTCATGCTTCTCCATCGTTATCACACCCCCGCCCTGCTCGTAGCACCAATGAGCTATCAAGGCACGGTTCCTCATGTGGGCCTCCTCTATCTGCTTACCAGGCTCGATACGGATAAGCTGAGTCATCAATCCATTCATGATGTAGCTGTAATACTGCGACTTATACGCCTCTGTATCAGGCACAAGACCAAGGTCAATGAGTTTCTGATCCGCAATATAATAGAGCCCAAAGAGGTCGGCACGCGCCTCCTCAATGGTATTGCCGTAAGCCTTCAGCGCATCAGGGTCGGTACCAGGCAGCAACTGTCCGCTACCGTGTCCAAGGCATTCATGCAGGTCGGTATGCAGGTCGTCACAGATGTCACCATATTTCTCTATCAACGAACGCGTGGCCCCGTCAATGACAAACTCCTCTTTGAAGCCATTGCCGTGAGCCGCCTTATTGTAAGCATCGGTAATGTTCGAGATGGTGATACTTTTCGAGCCATGCTCTGCACGAATCCAGTCGGCATTGGGCAGATTGATGCCGATAGCCGTCGAGGGGTATTCGTCGCCACCCAGCATGGCCGCACAGATAGCATTGGCTGTGACACCTTTTACATGAGGTTTGCGGAAACGCGGGTCGACGGGCGAATGATCCTCAAACCATTGTGCATTACGGCTGATGGTCTGTGTACGCTTGGTGGCCTCTAAATCCTTATACTCTACGATACCCTCCCACGAACCTTTCAGTCCGAGCGGATCGCCATAAACCTCGATGAATCCGTTGACGAAGTCTATCCTACCCTCGTGTTCACCAACCCATTCGATGCAATAGTCGTTGAACACGCGCAGGTCGCCAGTATTATAATACTTAATCAGGAGTTCAATCACGTGTGCCTGTCGTTCGTTCTCAGCTACACCTTGAGCTTTCTCCAGCCAGTAGACAATCTGTCGGATGGCATTGCCATAGCGACCGCCAGCCGACCAAACTTCTTCATGAATGCCAGTTTCGTCCTTGACCAACGTCGAGTTCAGACCGTACGATACAGGCTGTTTATCGCCTGCAGCTGCAGCTTTCTGTTGCTGATAGAATGTCTCTGCTTCCTGCTGTGTCACACCGTCATAGAAGTTGCAGGCAGAAGAAACTACCAAATCCTCGCCGTCGGCCTTGTTGACGCGCTTAGGCAATACGTTGGGGTCAAAGATGACAGGGAAAAGTTCCCCTATCAGCTCATCAACAGTTTCATGACTGTAAAGTGGCAGTTTACTTACTTCAATCTGACAGATTACTTGCTTTAACCATTCCTGACTGAATCCTGGTTCAAACTTATCGCAACCATAATGGTGATAGATGCCGTTCGAGAACCAAAGCCTTTTCAGGTAAATCTCCATTGCCTTGAAATCGGCAGAGTCATGATCAATGGCTTGATCTGTATAGACAGCCTCAAGCATCTTGCGGATACGGAGGTTGTACTTGCCAAACTGGTCGAAGGTAATGTCACGTCCGTAAAGCGTGGCCTTCGACAAATAATAAATAAGGGTTTTCTGAGACAAAGATAATTGCTCAAATCCGTTTAATCGGTATCTGAGCAATTGTAAGTCGGCAAATCTGTCTTCAACATAGTCGAAGTGTTGCACACAATCGTCTGAATAAATCATTTTGTAGCTTTTTTCCTTTTTCCTTTGGGCTTAGCTTTCTCAGCCTTGACTTTCACCTTCTCGGACGGATGTTGGGCAAGCTGCTGAAGACGATAATCACGAGGAGTCATGTTCATCTGCTTGAAGAACGCAGCATAGAACGACTGGCGATTGGAGAAACCAACCATATCGCTGACTTCCTGCATACGTAGCTTTTGGTATCTACGATCTACCAGGATAGCCATAGCCTCCTCAATACGGAACTTGTTGATGAACGACGTATAATTCATGTGGAACCGTACATTGACAACCGCAGAAATATAGCGTGTATTGGTTCCCAATTCTTCGGCTAGTTTCTTGGCTGAATAATCTTTGTCTTTGTACTTTTTCTCCATCACAATGATACGGTTGATTTTTTCTTTCAACTCGTCCATTAACTTAGGGTTTACGAGACTCCGATAGTGAGCCTCTTTTTCCTTCTTTTCGGTAATGTTGTACTTTGTCATAACCCTAATTCGTGTTGATTAAATAATTATTTCGATGCAAATATACGAAATAAATTCCACATTAGTACAATTTTTTAGTAAAAAAACATTAAAAGTGTCAATATTTTTGTTGATTTCACCTAAAATAATGTTTTAGAGGTCTTGTAATAAAATGCTACGGGCGTCTTTCAGATAGTTTGAACGCATTTCAATCGCCTTAGACCATTCGTCGGTCATCAGTTCACTGACATCCAAATCTATTTTCCATTGTCCGCGTGATTCCAAACGGTCTATCATGGTTCCCAAAGTCATCGACTGGATATCCATTGCCGGCATGAAACGGCTCTCCTCACCCTTTTCGTCGTTGGTAATCTCGATGAGCAAGCCTGCATCTATCAATTCGTACACAAGGTCTGTCACGAATCGAATGGGGATAGACGTCTCCGTATGCAACTCAAGCAGGGAGTATGGTTTTCCGCCTGTTGCAAATCGCCTGCATATACGACTCAAAAGCAATGCGCATAGCAGAATCTTATAGCGATGACTGATTTCGCCCGAGTGGGCATCATAGTCGTAATAGTCAAGATTCTGATTCGTATAGCACAATTCTGCTCCAAACAGACAGATGGTCCACGATATCTGCATCCACAGCATAAACAACGGCAGAGCTGCAAAGGAGCCATAGATGGCATTATAGCTCGACAGGAATATCTGCGAGTTGATATACACAAACTGCAAGCCCTGCATGGCGATACCCGCCAGAATGCCAGGAATGATGACGCTCGAAAACTTCACCCGTGTATTAGGCATAAAAATGTAGAGTGCAATGAACATACCCGACATCAGCACGTAGGGCGACACGTCAATCAGGAAACGAACGGCTATTCCCAACACTTTATAATCAGGCAGTTCACTGGCTGCAGTAGCTAGGTAAATGCTGATACCAGACGACAGCACGATGAGAATAGGTGCCACAAAGAACATGGCCAGATAGTCGGTAAATGTCCGGAACACTGAGCGCCCCTTCTTCACCTGCCATATTTCATTGAACGCATCCTCAATATTGCTCACCAGCATCAGAACGGTATACAGCATGAACAGCAAGCCTATACCGAGGAATATGCCGCTTTTGGTGTGAACCAAGTAACTGTTGACAAAACCAATGATCGTTTCTGCCGCCTGTGGTTGCGACGATAGCGAGTCGCGAAACCACACCTCTATATATTTGTTATAGCCGAAGCCACGGGCAATGGCAAAGACAACGGCAAGAATAGGCACGATGGCCAATAACGTCGAATAGGTCAGTGCCGACGCTTTGGTCATCACACGCTTTGCGGTGAAGAAGCGTACTGCCAGCAACAGCTTTTTGACGATTTCCACCATCAGGTATCGCAAGGGCGACACATCGCCTCGCGATATTCGCCAGATACCGATTCTCAGAAATTGTATAACCTTGTGCACAACAACTACTATCTTTATCTCTTTATTCTCAACCAAAAAAGAAAGCACTGTCCCTGTAAGCCGGGTTCTGTGTCTCACTTGCGAAAGACGTCTGCCATTTATCTACTCCGCAGGTTACCCCACGGCTCAAGCATTCTACCCTCCGTCGTAGCTCAAGGCTTTGGGCGGACAACCCTCAACCGACGGTTTACGCGAACTTGCAGCCTCCAGACGGGACAGCCCAGCGATCACCCGCTAGCTGGTGGGCTCTTACCCCACCTTCTCACCCTTACCCCCGAAAATCAACTCTTTGACAAAGTCAAAGCTAGGGCGGTTGTTTTCTTCTCCCGGCTCCAGCTGTCACCAACTGCTGGCACTTTCACCAGTGGAGCGTCCTATGCTGCCCGGACTTTCCTCTCGTGTCCTTCTGAACACCAGCGGCAGACCGGAACACTGCTTTCGAGGTGCGAAGGTACGAATAAATATTCAATAAAGCAATAAAATGCGCGAAAAAGTGCAAAAAAAACACTGATTTGCTTTGTCTTTTGCAAGAATCTTTGTACCTTTGCAGCCCAGAATGCAATCAACAAGCAGCATCGATATATGGATAAAAAATTAAAAAAGGTACTCGTTTTAGGTTCGGGTGCCCTCAAAATCGGACAAGCTGGCGAGTTTGACTATTCTGGCTCCCAGGCACTTAAAGCATTGCGCGAGGAAGGCATTTCTTCCGTGTTAGTAAACCCCAACATCGCTACGATTCAGACTTCTGAAGGTATCGCTGACAAAGTGTACTTTCAGCCTGTGACGACTCACTTCGTGACGGAAATCATCAAGAAGGAGCGTCCTGACGGTATTTTGCTCGCTTTTGGCGGACAGACTGCCCTGAACTGCGGTACGGAACTCTACCAGACAGGCGTGCTGAAGGAGTATGGCGTCAAAGTACTTGGTACCTCTGTAGAAGCCATCATGAATACGGAAGACCGCGACCTGTTCGTTAAGAAGTTGGACGAGATTGAGTTGAAGACTCCTATCAGCCACGCTGTGGAAAATATGGAGGACGCCCTCAAGGCTGCCCACGAAATCGGATTCCCCATCATGATTCGTTCGGCTTATGCACTGGGCGGTCTGGGGTCTGGCATCTGTCCTGACGAGAAGGCCTTCAAGGAACTGGCTGAGAGTGCCTTTACGTTTGCTCCCCAGATTCTGGTTGAGGAATCGCTGAAAGGCTGGAAGGAGATTGAGTTCGAGTGCATCCGCGATGCCAACGACCATTGTTTCACGGTAGCTTCGATGGAAAACTTCGACCCGCTGGGCATCCATACTGGTGAGTCTATCGTCGTCGCTCCTACTTGTTCACTGAAACCCGAACAGGTGACGATGCTGCAGGAACTTACCATCAAGTGCGTGCGTCATCTGAACATTGTCGGCGAGTGCAACATCCAGTTTGCCTTCAATGCCGAGACTAACGACTACCGCATCATTGAGATAAATGCTCGCTTGAGCCGAAGCTCTGCATTGGCCTCAAAAGCAACAGGTTATCCTCTTGCATTCGTTGCTGCAAAGATTGCCCTTGGTTACACGCTCGACCAGATTGGCGAGATGGGTACGACCTCATCGGCATACGTCGCTCCAAGCCTCGATTATATGATTTGTAAGATTCCTCGCTGGGACCTCACCAAGTTCGTTGGCGTAAGCCGCCAGATTGGTTCTTCCATGAAGTCCGTGGGTGAAATCATGTCTATCGGACGTTCATTCGAGGAGATGATTCAGAAGGGCTTGCGTATGATTGGTCAGGGTATGCACGGTTTCGTGGGTAACGACCATACGAAGTTCGACAATCTTGACGATGCACTGGCAAACCCCACCGACCTGCGTATCTTTGCTATCGCACAGGCTTTGGAAGAGGGTTATACCGTTGAGCGTATCGAGCAGTTGACTAAGATTGACGTCTGGTTCCTGGAGCGTCTGAAGCATATCGTTGACTTGAAGCACGAACTGCAGAAATATAACAAACTCGAGGAACTGCCCGACGAGCTGTTGCTGGAGGCAAAGCGCTGTGGTTTCAGCGACTTCCAGATTGCCCGCTTCGTCATGAAGACCAAGTCGACCAATATGGAGAAGGAAAATCTGGCCGTTCGTCAGTATCGCAAGGAGAAGGGCATCATGCCCAGCGTCAAGCGCATTCCTACTGTGGCCAGCGAACATCCCGAGCTCACCAACTACCTCTATTTCACCTACACGCACACGCCTGCGTTTGGCAATCCTGAGGGTGAGCAGTATGCTCCGAAGCACGACATTAACTATTATAAGAACGAGAAGTCGGTTATCGTCCTGGGCTCTGGTGCCTACCGCATCGGTTCCAGCGTCGAGTTCGACTGGTGTTCTGTCAACGCCATCAACACCGCTCGTAAGTTGGGTTATAAGTCCATCATGATCAACTACAACCCCGAGACCGTATCGACCGACTACGACATGTGCGACCGTCTCTACTTCGACGAGCTGTCACTGGAGCGTGTACTTGATGTCATCGACCTCGAATCACCTCGTGGCGTCATTGTCTCAGTGGGTGGTCAGATTCCAAACAACCTCGCCATGAAGCTCTATCGTCAGGGCGTTCCCGTGCTAGGTACATCGCCTGTCGATATTGACCGTGCCGAGAATCGCGACAAGTTCTCTGCGATGCTCGACAAGCTCGGCATCGACCAGCCTGCATGGCGCGCACTGACATCGTTCGACGATATCAAGGAGTTTGTTGCCGAGGTGGGCTATCCCGTCCTCGTACGTCCTTCCTACGTACTCTCCGGAGCTGCCATGAACGTCTGCTACGACGAAGAGGAGCTGCATCGCTTCCTCAATATGGCTACTGAAGTCAGCAAGGAATTCCCTGTAGTTGTTTCGAAGTTCATGACCGAGACCAAGGAGATTGAGTTCGACGCCGTTGCCGACAAGGGTGAAGTCATCGAGTACGCTATCTCCGAACATGTCGAATATGCCGGTGTACACTCTGGCGACGCTACGATGGTATTTCCTGCCCAGCACATCTACTTCTCGACTATCCGCCAGATTAAGAAGATTTCCCGCAAGATTGCCGCCGAGCTCAACATCAGCGGTCCGTTCAATATCCAGTTCCTCGCCAAGAACCGCGAGGTGAAGGTTATCGAGTGCAACCTGCGTGCATCGCGTTCATTCCCCTTCGTCAGCAAGATCCTGAAGCGCAACTTCATCGAGACTGCTACGAAGATTATGCTCGACGCCCCCTACTCTCGCCCCGACAAGAGTGAGTTTGACATCGACCGCATCGGTGTCAAGGCTTCGCAGTTCTCGTTCGCACGTCTGCAGAATGCCGACCCCGTACTGGGTGTCGACATGAGCTCTACCGGTGAGGTGGGCTGCTTGGGCGATGACCTCAACGAGGCTATGCTTAACTCCCTCATTGCCACAGGCTATCGTTTGCCTAAGGAAGGTTCCAACATCCTCATTTCTTCAGGTGCTGCCAAGGGAAAGGTCAGTCTGCTCGAGCCTGCCAAGGAACTTGTCAAGAAGGGTTACAAGGTGTACGCTACTGGCGGCACCGCCAAGTTCTTCAATGATAACGGTGTTCCTGCCACAGCTGTCTGCTGGCCTGACGAGGAAGGCGACAACAACGTCATGGACATGATTGCCCAGCACCAGTTCTCGCTCATCGTCAACGTGCCGAAGAACCACACCAAGCGCGAGCTGACCAACGGCTATCGCATCCGTCGTGGAGCTATCGACCACAACATTCCTTTGATGACCAACGTCCGTCTGGCCAAGGCCTACATTGAGGCCTTCACAGCCCTTTCTCAGGACGACATCAAGATTAAATCTTGGCAGGAGTATAACGCATAAAGTTAGAAGAGACTGCCTATCTGATAGACAAGGGCACTAACAAGCCAGGCGAGAGCGGTTGTGTAAAGGGCGGCAAAAGAAGCCCAACGCCACGAACCGCTCTCGTTTTTGATGGCTACAATAGTAGCTATGCAGGGGAAATAGATGAGCACGAAGAGCAGGAAGGCGTAGGCCGTTAGTGACGAGAAATTGAAGCCTGCGTCGCCATAGAGCACGCTGATGGTCGAAGCAACAATCTCCTTGGCACCGATACCCGCCAGCAGACTGACATCCATGCGCCAGTCGAAGCCCTGAGGCAGGAAAACGGGTTCGACAGCCTTGCCCAGCAAGCCAATAAAGCTCGATTCCAACGAGTCGGCAACGCCCGATGGCGAGAAATAGCCCAACGCCCAGACAATGATGGATGCAACGAGGATGACACCACCCATCTTCTTCAGGTATTGCTTGCCTTTCTCCCACGTATGGCGGAAAATGGCCTTGGCCGTCGGGAATCGGTAGGGCGGCAGCTCCATCACAAATGGCGTATCTTCACCACGCACGACCCACGTGCTGAGGATGCGGGCTACGACGACAGAAAGCACGATTCCAACGAGATAGAGCGATATCATGACCAGACTCTGGTAGCGGACTGCAAAGAAGGCTCCGGTAATCATAATATAAATAGGTAGGCGCGCGGAACACGACATCATCGGCAGCACGAGCATCGTGATAAGACGCGAACGACGGCTCTCGACAGTCCTTGTGGCCATCACGGCAGGCACATTACAGCCAAAGCCCATGATGAGCGGAATGAACGACTTGCCGTGCAGGCCCATGCCATGCATCAGTTTGTCCATGATGAATGCCGCACGAGCCATATAACCCGAGTCCTCCATAACGGAGATGAAGGTGTAAAGAATCAGAATCTGCGGCAGGAAGACAATGACGGAACCCACGCCGGCAATAACGCCGTCGACAAGCATGTCCTTTAGCGGACCGTCGCTCATGGACCGTGCGACTAAATCGCCCAACGCACTGACGCCGGCATCTATCCAGTCCATCGGATACTGGCCCAGCGTGAACGTTACCTCGAACATGAGGAACAGCAAGGCGAAGAAGATGGGGAAACCCAGCCATCGGTTGGTGATGAGGGCATCAAGCCTGTGGGTGACGTAATAGGTGTTTTCCTTGTTGCCAACTTTATAGCCTGCCTCGTGCAAGGCACCGCGGATGAAGCCGTATTTGGCATCCATGATGGCGGTCTCGGAGTCAGTGCCGGTCTCTTCCTTTACGCGGTGGATGGCCGTGTCGCGGGCAGCCAGAATCTGCTCACGCTCGGGCAGGGCTGCAATGGCCTCCTCCGCCTTTTCGTCCTTTTCCAGAAGTTTCAATGCAAGCCAGCGTGTACTATAGCGCAGACGTAGCAAGTCGTTGCCTTTCAAGAACTTCTGAATATTGGCTATACCGTTTTCTATCTCGTGGCCATGATTGATATGGATGTGGCGATAGTAGTTGTCGTGACCTTCCTGACTCTCGAAGATGTGGATGACCTCGCGCAGAAGTTCTGGTAATCCCCTACCCGATTTAAACGATGTCGGCACCATCGGCATACCCATCAGCGAACTGAGTGTATTGATGTCGAGCCGGTCGCCGCGACGCTCGGTTTCGTCGAACATATTTAAGGCACACACCACGCGCAGGTGCATATCCATGAGCTGGGTGGTGAGATAGAGGTTTCGCTCAATGTTGGACGAGTCGATGACGTTGATGATGACGTCGGGCGTTTCCTCGACCAGCTGTTTGCGGACGTAGAGCTCCTCAGGACTGTAGGTCGTGAGCGAATAGGTGCCCGGCAGGTCGATGAGTTTCAGGTGGTAGCCTTCGAAATCTGCATAGCCCTCCTTGGCATCGACGGTAACACCGCTGTAGTTGCCTACCCGTTCGTGGGCACCGGAAGCGAAGTTGAACAACGATGTCTTGCCGCAGTTGGGATTGCCGACAAGGGCTACATTGATGGTATGACGGGCTGAATGGACAGCATAGTGGGCAGTGGTCGACACATTTTGCGGCTCGGTGACATATTCAGCATCCTGTTTGTCGAAGCTGACCTCGATTTTATCGGCCTCCTGACGACGCAGACTCACCTCGTAGCCCATGACCTTGTATTTGACGGGGTCCTGCAGTGGCGCACTCAGCAACACATCGACGCGCTGGCCCTTGATAAAGCCCATCTCGACAATGCGCTTGCGGAAGCCACCGTGTCCCTGTACCTTAATAATATAGGCCTTGTCGCCCGTATTCAGTTCTGAGAGTTTCATCGTTTATTGCTATTTGCCTGCAAAGATACAACAAAAATTCCACATAGGGAACATTTTGCCGACAAATACCTAAAAATAATGATGTTTAACGGTTAAAGGTTAACGGTTAAAGGTTAACGGTTATTGTTCAGGGGCTTTACGAACTTCATTTCGTGGAGGATGCGCTTCTGGCGTTTCAACATATAGGCTGAAGGCTTGGCTGAATTGAAACGGCGCGGATTGGGCAACGTAGCTGCTATCAGCGCACATTGCTCACGGGTGAGTTTGTCGGCAGTGGTATTAAAGTGCCATTCTGCCACTGCATCGGCACCATAGATGCCGTCGCCCATCTCGATGGAATTGAGGTAGACCTCCATGATGCGTTCCTTGGACCATACGATTTCGATGAGTACAGTGAAATAAACCTCGAAGCCCTTGCGCACCCACGAACGACCCGGCCAGAGGAAGACATTCTTGGCGGTCTGCTGGGAAATGGTCGAAGCACCGAGCTTGCGTTTTTCAGGGTGTTTCATGTTGCGCATGGCGGCGTGCTCAATGGCTTTGTAGTCGAAGCCGTGATGCGATAAAAAAATTGCATCCTCGGAGGCCATCACTGCTGTGGACAGTGAGGGAGCAATCTCCTCCAGCGGCACCCAGTGGTGGTGAAGTGTCATCGGCTGCCCTGCCCCAGCCTGCTGCGCCACGCGAATGAACATCAGCGGTGTAAACCAAACCGGCACCCAGCGCAGCACGACAACAGAAAGAATAGTGGAGGCAAAGAATGCCACCACTATCCATATCAGGAGTTTCTTCAGGAAACGCGTCAGGCGTTTCGCTTTTTTACTCTTACTTTGCCTGGGCATTGGCCTCGTTGATCATCTTCTGAGAGGCATACATGTAAACCTCCACGCGACGGTTCTGCTTACGACCAGCTTCGGTAGAGTTGTCGGCAACGGGGCTGGCCTCGCCAAAGCCCTGTACACTCTTAATCTGCGAATTGGGAACTGACAGACCCTTCAGATAGTTGGAAACGGCCGATGCACGATCCAAAGAAAGAGCCTGATTCAGGGCAGCGCTCTCAGAGGCTGACTTACCCTTGAATCCCTGATTGTCGGTATAGCCCTGAATGGCAATATCGCAATCAGCGTTGTTCTTCAGCACCTGAGCAAACTCAGCCAGCGAGTTCTTGGCAGTAGCCGAAAGCTCGGCCTTACCCGTAGCAAACAGGATACCAGAATCGAAGGTCACCTTGACAGCGTCCAGACCGTTAGCATCGGTAACGCTCTCAACCTGAGCATTCTTCACAGCCTCGGCTTCAGCCTTGGCCTTGTCCATCTTCTTACCGATGATAGCACCGGCACCGGCACCTACGGCACCGCCGACAGCAGCACCAATGGCTGTGTTACCGGCAATAGCACCAATAATACCACCCAGCACAGCACCGCCACCGGCACCGATAGCTGCACCCTTCTGGGTGTTGTTACAAGCAACGAGCAGTCCTACACAGAGGAACAAAGAAATGATTTTTGTCTTCATAATTGTTATTGTTTTTAATGTGAAACATACAAATTTGGTGCAAATATATAAAATAATTCTCAATTCTCAATTGTCAATTATCAATTATTTTGTACCTTTGCAGCAAAATTTAAGAAAATAGACTAAAAAAATGGCAAAAGAATTAAAAGATTTAACGAAACGGGCTGAAAATTACAGCCAATGGTACAACGATTTGGTGGTGAAGGCCGACCTTGCCGAGCAGAGTGCCGTGCGCGGATGCATGGTCATCAAACCCTACGGCTATGCCATCTGGGAAAAGATACAGCAACAACTGGACAAGATGTTCAAGGAAACGGGCGCACAGAACGCCTACTTCCCCCTGCTCATCCCAAAGTCGTTCCTCAGCCGCGAGGCCGAACACGTCGAGGGTTTCGCCAAGGAGTGCGCCGTCGTTACCCACTACCGTCTGAAGGCTACCGAGGACAAGAGCGGTGTCGTCGTCGACCCTGCTGCCAAGCTGGAGGAAGAGCTCATTATCCGTCCGACATCCGAGACCATCATCTGGAACACCTATAAGAACTGGATTCAGTCGTGGCGCGACCTGCCCCTGATGTGCAACCAGTGGTGTAACGTCATGCGCTGGGAGATGCGCACGCGTCCGTTCCTGCGCACGTCGGAATTCCTGTGGCAGGAGGGCCATACGGCTCACGCCACCCGTGAGGAAGCTGAAGAGGAAGCCAAGAAGATGCTGCACGTCTATGCCACGTTCGCCGAAGAGTGGATGGCTGTTCCCGTGCTGCAGGGCGTGAAGAGCGAGACCGAGCGTTTTGCCGGTGCACTCGACACTTACACCATCGAGGCCATGATGCAGGACGGCAAGGCCCTGCAGAGCGGTACCTCGCACTTCCTTGGTCAGAACTTCGCGAAGGCTTTCGAGGTCACCTATCTTAATAAGGAGAACAAGCCCGAGTATGTCTGGGCTACCTCATGGGGTGTCTCTACACGACTCATCGGTGCGCTCATCATGACCCACTCCGACGACAACGGTCTCGTACTGCCTCCGCGTCTGGCTCCTATCCAGGTGGTCATCATTCCCATCGCCACCAAGCCCGAGCAGATGGAACAGGTCAACAAGGCCGTTACGCCCATCATCGAGACGTTGCGCAAGGCTGGCATCAGCGTGAAGTACGACGATGCCGACAACAAGCGTCCCGGATTCAAGTTTGCCGACTACGAACTGAAAGGTGTGCCCGTTCGTCTCGTACTTGGTGCCCGCGACTTGGAGAACGGCACCATCGAGGTGATGCGCCGCGACACGCTGGAGAAGGAGACGCGTCCTATTGAAGGCATCGCAGAATATGTCGAGCAGCTTTTGGACGAAATCCAAAAGAACATCTTCGAGAAGGCTCGCAAGTATCGCGACGAGCGCGTCTACGAGTGCGACAACTACGAGGAATTCAAGGAGCGTGTGAAGGACGGTGGATTCTTCCTCTGCCACTGGGACGGCACCGCCGAGACCGAGGCGCAGATCAAGGAAGAGACGCAGGCTACCATCCGTTGCGTACCCTTCGCCTACGAGCAGACGCCCGGCACCGACATGGTCAGCGGCAAGCCCGCCAAGTACCGCGTCATCATTGCCCGCAGCTATTAAGCAAAACAAGTTGCCACATATCGAAAGTGATATGTGGCAACTATGTTAAATAGATAACGTCAAGTTGTCATTCTCCTGTTAAGGGAGCATGCTTCAGTTGTTCGAGTGCACGACACAACTGGTCAGGACACGATGTGTTCTTGATACCACAGCGAATGCCATCCAGACGACGAATCACATCGTCAATCTTCTGTCCTCTCACCAACTGGCTGATACCCTGCAAGTTTCCATTGCAGCCACCCAGGAAAAATACCTGCTGGATAACGTCGTGCTCATCGGCTGTCACATCAATCATCTGCGAACAAGTGCCGTGAGTCTCATACTGTACATGTTTCGTTTTCATACTTTTCTTTATTTTGATGCTGCAAAGGTACGAATAAGCGAGTAAAGAACCAAAGGGAAACGAGTTTTTCTTTGTTCTTTCGAGCGAAAGTACCTTCTCGCAAAGCGAAAAGGTACGAATAAGCGAGGAAAACGCCCGCGAAAAACCGTTCATTAACTCAAATCATCAATCGAGTTAATAAAATCGACGAATCGAATTAATAAAGGGGAAAAACGCCCTCCGAAATCACAAGATTCCGGAAGGCCCTGATGAACCTTGCGGAATCTTGGTTTATA
>Ga0247609_10004578_pt1 | contig 13718 bp, 17 predicted proteins | sample 172DNAGHGlowgp2_FD_193487 | JGI IMG/M metagenome (GOLD analysis project Ga0247609, IMG submission 193487) | Sheep rumen microbial communities from Palmerston North, Manawatu-Wanganui, New Zealand - 1728 DNA GHGlow gp2 | ecosystem: Host-associated > Mammals > Digestive system > Stomach > Rumen ...
ACACGTGATAACTTACCATCATGGAATATGCGTTCAAATCCAAACATGTTTGATCGTCAATTGTTAGGTGTAAACCTTTCAGCAAATAATTTTGACCCTGTGACACAATTAACATACGAAACCTACGAAGATCTATCACATGGCCAAATGCAATTTGATATTGATATGGCAGCTGAAAAAATTCATGTTTTAGCTCCATTCGGTATTGGTCAAATCATATTTGATATTGGTTTGGGGTTTGATGATCCTAATTATATTTCACCATCTAGAGAAGAATGGGTTTGCGATTTTTGCGAATATTATTTCTTAGATTCCATTATTACAATGAGATCATCAGTAGTATTGGAACCTGACTTCCAAATCTCAACTGATAATATGGGCAAAAGAAGAGATGCTCTAAAAGCAAAGATCGATTCTATCAAAGATGTTGTTCATTCTCACTTGGCACAGTGGTCATAATATGGAAAAAAATTCAAAAACATTACAAGAAAAAAATACAAATTCACTTTTAGGTGATTTGGGTGCCGCTGGTTTAGGTGCTGCTATCGGCGGACCTGTTGGAGCTATGGCAGGATTAGGTGCAAGAAAACTTTATAATTGGAGTCGTGGTGCTTATCAAAAGCAGAAAAGCAATAAAAAAATAAACAACAAAAATAATAAATCAGACGAAGAAAAAAATTCACAAACACCTATTGATTTAGCTACAAAAGTAAAAAATGCACAAGATAGTATAAGAAACGCTGGTATATTTGAGCCAGAAGTATATAAAGCTCACCAATTTTACAAAACAACAATATATGATAAAGAGCATCCAGAAGAAAATAATTTTGTATACATAAGCCAAAAAAGAAACGGCAAAGAGGCTTATAATTATTTTATTGAATATTGGATCAATAAATATAAAGAAAAATATAAACACCCAACAGCAAAAGGCATAGAAAGTTTCACAAAATTATTACAAGCCAGATTTTTAAAAGAATTAAATGAGCCTTGTTATATTTCAGTGCCACAAAATTTTATAATTGATTCATTTGATATAACTGTTATGGCAAAAAATAGTGATATAATGGATCATGAAAAATGTATATATTATGATAGACCAACTTTTGATTCTAATTATGCTTTTGATGTTCATATGTATCAAAATAAAAATGAAGCGATAGAAAATGATAATATGGATGAATATAAAACTTCTTTGATATTATTTGAAGTTTATGGTAGAGATTATGTTTATGCTTTTGATTTAATGCCTGGCGGAAACGATATTGATTCTGAAGCTGGGGCTGTTATGTTAAAATTAGCTCAAGAATTAATGGGAGACGATGAAGAAAATAGACTTTATACATTTTCAAAAATTGTAGAAAGAATGGTAGACACAGAAAGAAAAAACACAAATATTTATTGTATTGCAACTCCACTATTAAGAAAAAACACAAAAAATGGTAAAGATTTAGAATATAATGCAGCCTTATTAGATGGTATTGGTATTTATACATCAGAAGAAGAATTTAAAGACAACTACCTAGAAGAATATCAAAAATTATTAGAAAACCAGATGGGGATATAAATGAGATTAGATGACCCAAGACTTGTTTCAGAATGTAAAAAGATCGTAGAACAGAGACTGTATGATGTTTCTAGTTTTGCTGATCTTATCTTACAAACTTATGGTACTGGTATAAAATTCATTCAGGTTTACGATAGTGCTGATCAAAATGCTATGGTCAGACTTTATGATTTAGATGATGTTGTAAGTGCAGAGGAGAGAGGCGAAATAGAGTTTGTAAAAGGAAATGAACACTTAGACCATTCAAACGGAGAAGATTGGTGTATTCAATTTACAGACGGAATAACAATACAACCAATAAAATATAGTGATGTTCTTACTGCAATCGAGCCTGGCAATGATCCTGAAGACTTAATATGTGAAGCGAATGGTAAATTCAGAAATGCTGCTTTGGCTCTTGCTACTTTAGCTGGATTAGGAAACAGCTATAATATGATAAATCACGATAGAGCTTTTAATGAACCAAGCATTGTTGATGTGGCAAATGTTGGATTAAATAAAATGGCAGATGATAAAGTAAAAGACCAATGTATAGCACCAGAATATATAGATGAACCAACTCCAAATGCAAAATATAATAATACAAATGGAATAACCTCAGCAACACCACATTGGAGAAATCAAAGAATAGACTATAAAGATAAAGACGGTAATATTGTTTATAGTCTAGGTTTAGGTAATTTATCAAGTAGAACACACAATCCAGGTAATCTAGTAGTAAATGACATGGATAGTGCTAAAAAGATGGGTGCTATAAATTACTATCAACAAGGGAGAGGTAATAAGTACGCAATATTCCCAAATGATCAAGCAGGACAAAGAGCTTTAGAAAATTGGTGGTTCACTGGTAATAATCCTAAAATGACAGTAAATCAACTATTGCCTAAATTCGCACCTTCTCATGAAAATAATTTAAATGACTACTTTAGAACAATGAGAAGATTTTGCGTACCATTAGATAAACCTATAAATCAATTCACTTCAACAGAAAAAACAAATCTAATCAACGCAGTAAAAACACACGAAGGATTTAGAACAAAAAAGGCTGGTGAATATGACAAATACTCCGCTTATAAGTAAAGAAGATGAATTAGATGCAGCAAAAAGATTAGTAAATAGTATTAGACCTGGAGAATTAGATCTATTAGACGAAACAGAATTAGAAACATATTATAGAGCACAACAAATAATAAAAGAATACTATGGAAATAAAAAAGGCCCTAGAAGATAATCTAGGAGCTTTTTTTACACGATTTTTTCAATTTTTCTGGTGTCAATCCTCTATCAGCCAACCAAGCAACCCATTTTTTATATTCAAGTTCTTTTCTTATCAGTTGAGCTTCTTGATCCATCCAAATTATAATATTATCAATGTCCCCAAATAAGAAGTTTACATTATCATATTTCCAGCCTTCATAGTAATCACCGAAAATAGTTTCAACTTCTTCTTTTGATCTTGATGTTCTTACTTTTTCTGCATCATCCTTGCTATCTGGGAATTTCTTTTCTATTGACTCTGCAATATATTCAAACACAGTCTTATTCCTCAAATCCTTGGCCGTAATTTCTAAAAACATATTATTCTCCTCTTAGTATTTTTTCGCACATCTTAATTATCATCTGAACCAACTGACATGTAGAATTCGTTTGATCTATACAATTATTCGTCAACATCTGTATCTGAAATATTGTAAAAGGACTTAGTTTATTTTGTCCTTTATTGGACACTTCGATCAAAGCAGATATTGAACGAAATGTTTTAGCTCTGTTTTCTCTGAATTGATATAAAGTTCCTTTCAATTTTGCAAACTTATCTGGATACTTTCTTACCCACCATTTACAAAATTCGTACATATCTGGAATTTCCATAGCTTTTTCTTCATCATCACAAAAAGCAAACCCTATGGCATCCAAATCTGTATCCATAATTTTGCACAGGTTTTTATTTATTTTTTCATATCTTTTATTGTCAAACATTAGAATCCCACTTTTCCAATATCGTTGATTTCTTTTTCTTTTTGTTCTTCTAAAAGTTGTTGTAATATATTTTCTTTAGTATATTTACCATCTTCCAATATATCCAATTTCTTCTTCACAATTGGAAAATCACCAGCAGTAATATGTTTTAATGCTTTAGTGTCTTCTTCTGTGAGTTTATAATTTTTGCCGAAATATTCTTTAATTCCAGCTTGGATGTTTTTGTGATTCATTTCATCATATTTGATCTTGAATACAAAACGTCTCATAGAAGCTTTATCTAACCATTTTTTCAAGTTAGTTGAACAAATAAATGGCAACGGATGATTTTCCATACATGTCAACATAGTATTTACGCTTGACACCTGAAAGTCTTGATGTGCTTTACTACGATCTGTCAACATAGAGTCACATTCATCCAAAACCAATATTGCATTATTATCAATTGCTTCTTGAAAGGCTGCGGCGATTTGTTTTTCACTTTCACCAACATAACGGCTCAACATATCGCTTGCTTTCTTTTTGATAACATTCATACCCAATTCTTGCGCCAAATAGTTACCAAAATATGTTTTTCCACATCCTGGTTCACCATATAACAATAAACTGTATGATTTGACTTTAGATTTCTTCAATTTTTCAGTCAATACTTTCAAATCCATAGAAGTAGAAACCATATCAAAGTTGAATTTTATTTTTTCTTTTTTTACTTTTGTTGCTTCTGGTTTATTTTCCTTAGGATCTCTTGTTACTGTTTTCAAACCAAGTTCTTCTTCGATTTGCTTAACCAATTCTTCTGGAAAAATCTTTGCATTAGAAATAATACGAATATGATATTCTGGTGTTCCCTCAATATCGGCTGGATTCGTTGGATTTTTTTTCTTTTTGAATGGATTTTTTATACTCATCTTTATTTCTCCCTTATTGATTAGCTTTATCAAAAACTTCACATAATTCTTTAGCTGCGCAAGCAACGGCTTTGCATTTTTCTGCTAATTCTTTACTAGCATTAGCTATTTGAGCTTTAGTATTTATTGATAATTTTTCATTTTCCAAAATAAAAATACAAGATTCCATAACTTTTTGGTTTTGTTCCAATTGATTCATAATAATCGGATGAATACCATAAAATAGTTGTGGATCTGTTTGTTTTATAAATTTTGCAAATTCAACATCTTTATAGGCATCATCAATCAAAAAGGATCCTAAGATACCTATAACATCTTGTTTGTCTGCAAAATATTTTATTCTTTCTAATTTTTCTTTATTGGTCATTTTTCACCTCTTTTGCAAACAAATAATAACATGAAAATAAAATAATGGAAATTAAAAATCTACTTTTTTGGTGACCAATATTTCAATTTACACTGGTCAGGCATAAAGCGTCTTGTAACAGTGAAAATCTCATATCTTTTGTATGTAGGATTGGTTTTGGCTAATTTTTCCAATGTGCCTTTTTTATCTCTCATAAACTTTTCAGCATCTTTTCTTGATTTGAATACCAACCCAGATATCAATTCTTTTTTTTCTTCAATATATTTAGGGTCTGTCACTGGCACGTATGTTTTCCATTTCTTTCCACCGTGCTTCAATTGTATTCTATTTGTTTCAGATATATCAACGTAAGATTCCCTGGGCACATCCATCCGTCTATAAAAAGTGTTATCTGTTGGACCAGTAACTAAACGAATTTTGAATGTACTCATGGATTCCTCCTATTTATAGATTTATCTGAGTACATTATAGTAAATTTAATGTTTTATACAAGTTTAATATTTGGGAATAACTGAATCATCCATGTAAGTGTGAATTTTGTAAAAGGATGACGTAAAAACCATTGGAACTCAACTTTCCTGATTTGTTCCAGTTTGTTTTTATTATTATATTTCAAAAATTCATTACGATCTCTAAGTATTTTTACCAAATCCGTAGACCGCTTCCTTAGTTTTTTACCATTATCTTTGATTGATAGTGAATATACAGTCTTTTTTACTGTTTTGAGTTGTTTATGAACCGTTACACAAATAAATGGGCATTCTTTGTTTTTTTTATCATGCCTGATTATTATATTATTATTTGTGTATTCCCTTCTTTTTTCTCTGGCAGCTCTTTTTATACCATTTTTTGATATTTTCAGATTGTATTTTTTCAATATGCGTTCAAGCTCTTCTTTATCGATCCTGAGAGCTTTCATTATATCCTCTTTATTCCAAGAGTACCCGATATAGTAAATAACAAGTCTTTCGTTTTTAGTCATAGTAGTTAGAACTGCCAGAAAATCGATTAATTTCGAAAAATTTGAGAATTTATTAATATTTAAATAAATAATAAGACGCATGCGTGCGTATATAAATATATTATTACTAGGTTAGTATTTTTAGTAAGATTTATATTTTTATATTTAAAACATACTTCGTATGTAGAGAAATTAAGAACATACTAAAACTTAAATGGAAAATTAAAAAGTATTTATATAACAATCTTATTATATAACGAAAAAAATCATTCAGAAAAAAACAATTGACTTTTTATAAAAACTATGATAATTTGACTGTACAAAGGGAAAAAGAAAAATGGATATAAAAACTATCAAAATTGTTCTAAAACCTGATGAGGATCAAAAAAACTCAATAGAAAGAGCTATAAAATACTCTAGGTATGTTTATAATTTTTTACTAAAAGTACGATTTGAAAATTGGAAGAATAATCATAAGAATTTTTCGTTTGATGAAGAGAAAGAAATACTAAAAAAATTAAAAAGAAAGAATGGTTGGTTGAAAAACGTAGATAATGCGACTCTAGAACAAGCAATTAGGGAATTAGACAGTGATTATTACAGATTTTTCAAACTAAACGGACAATATCCAAAATATAGAAAAAAAGACGATAAAGTTCAATGTTATAAGACTAAAAACGTAAATAATAACATAAAAATATACTGTAAACAAAACATGATAACTTTACCTAAATTGGATGTTATGAAAATAGAAACTCAAGAAAAAATACATGGTAAAGTAACACATGTCAAAGTAAACAAAAGTGATGGTAAATACGAAGCTCTCGTCACTGTTCGTAGATAATAGGGGCGAATTTTGTTTTGTAGTAAGAGTTCTATAATAGTGTAATTAACAAAACCAAGAGATCTCAAAAAATGGTTCAATATCGTATAAAATCAAAGTTTCTTACTGCAATTACTGAAATGACTAAAAAATTGTCTCTATCTGAAGAAGGTATTACAGCTACTTCTCCGGCTATGGATGATGAAGGTAATTTCATAACAGATATTCAAGCTGATAAAGAATTACAACTTCAAGGTGTGGGGGTTGATGTTGAAAAGAAAGATGAACCTCAAACCAAAGAAGAATTGATGGCTCAAGCAGTAGAAAAGTTCAAAAATGCCACTGATGTTATGGCAGAATTTGATGAATTAGTAAAGAAAATTGCTCAATCAGATGAAGATGTTTCAAATGTATGGGAAGTAAATGAAGAAGGCAATGATGTATTTCTTCAATCAAAAGATGCTCATATATTCCAACAAAATGGTAATATTCTTCTTTCTCATGATGGTATGATTGAAATTTTCAAAACAGTACCTGAATTACATGCTTGGTTAAAAGAACATAATTATCCATTACCTCCAGCTGTTGAAATACATGAATCCACAGATGAGCAAGTTTTGAAAATATTGGAGGGATAAAATGGCAAATGTTCTTACAGAAGTTGGTGTAAAGTATGCTATTACCAGATGGAAAGAAAAATTTGGCACGCAACCTGATGTAAATTCTCCGGAATTCAAAGATTTTCAAAAACAAGTAAATAGAGACTATAATTATAAACAGCAAACAAAAGCTGATAATGATAAAAATATAGATTCTTATGTTGATACTTTGACTCAAATACTTCAACAAAATCCACAAACTTTTCCTCAAGAATTTTATAATGCCTTAACTAATTTACAAAAGAAAGGAAAAGTTGAATTATGTAATAAAATACTTCAAACTGGGGCTCTATCTGGCGAATCACAAACATGGGTACAAGTTATAGGTAATTTATATAATACAAATAAATCAGAATCAGCAGGCGTTGTACTTGATGCACTCAAAGAATCAACAAAATATCCATGGATTAGCAGTCTTCTAAATCAAAGATTGATAAAAGAAGATGATTTTAATTTAGATAATTTTGATGCTTCTGTTGCTGGTGCAGGTGGTATGAATATAAAAAGTGACACAACTTCAAATGACACATCAACAGACACAAATTCGCAAGATAATGAAGAATTTAATTTAGACGATATGGATATTCCTGATGCTAATAATGGTGATAATTTGCACATTACTCCTGCTGGTGGTGCTGTTGATTCTATCAGTGGCGGCATGGGTGATGAGGGAGTTGATCCGATGGGCGGTATTCCTGCTGATACTCCTGATTATCGTGTTATAGATGTTATATTTGATGAAAAAGATCCAGAAGCTGCTCCAAAAGTAAAAATACAAAACGTAGAAACTGGTGAAGTTGAAATCAAAGACATATATGAAATTGATGTATAATGGAAAATTTTGGAAAAGATCTCTTATGTGATATAGAAGAACAACAATATGGCATGTATATCGGCCATAATGTTGTTTATTTGAATGAAAAACTTATAAAAGATCCAAAAGCAAAATATACAGTAGAGCCAGTAACTCAAGAAGTTGCTGCTCATTTTTATTATGTGGCTAAAAATACTCGTGAATTAAGTGCATATGATCGTATTATAAGAGAAAAAGTTGTAGAAGATTTTGGTGATAATAGTGATGGTAGTAATAAAGTAACTGTTGCGTCTGATTCTACAAAACTTCATTATTGTGTTGTAGCTTCTGAAGTTGATTATAGTTCTCAAGATATTATACAACCAGATTTTTCAATAAAACACAAAATGGAAGAATTGGCAACAAAACCAAATCGTATGAATTATTTTTATTATTATTCTGATCTAACTCAAACAATGAAAGAGATAGGTGTATATGATAATATTGAAGAGCTAAAGAATAATTTATTAGAAGATATGGTAAAAGCTAATCAAATGGGATATATAAAAGAAAGTTTACAAGAAGATACAGTTGGTATAGATCAATATGGTTTTTGGATGATTCCTATTACCATTTATGAAACAATACCTGATGGTACTGGTGGCGCTCTTGTAGAAGATTATACAATATATTTTGCAGCTCAAAACAAAGAACAAACAGAAACATATGAAAGTATTGTAAAAGAAAAATTACTACAAGAATTCAATGTTGAAATAATTAGTGGTAAGAGAATAAATCAAGATAAAAGAAAACAATGGTTAGCGGATGGTCAAAGTCGTATATCTGTAAAAACCGGATGGCCAACTTATTATTATTCTGTTGTTGCTGCAAGTTTTGATTTTAGTGCTCAAGATATGTTGCAACCAGATTATTCCATAAAGCAAAATCTAAAAAATATAACAAATCCAAAGGGGCATGTTGATTATAGATTTCAAAAAGGGTTATATTCAGATTTATTGTTGAAAGCCATTAGTGTTGGTATTTACAAAAAAGAAGATGAATTTAAAGAATATTATTTTGAAGATATGGTAAAAATGGTTCAATTAGGTTTAGATAGTAATGTAACAGAATGTTGTTGCGCTGGAGGTATGGGTGGAGGTGTTACAACTGCTTCCTTTGCTCCAGCTGTTACACACACACAATATCCACGCCCAGGTTCGAAGAAAAAGAAGAAATCAAAAAAAGAAGGTGCTGAAAGTGAAACTATAGATGATGTTTATGGTTTTTATTATTGTACCATATATGTTTGGATAGATTTTTATAAAACAGGTGATATAAAAACAATTTATTTTAGAGTTTTTGGTAAAAATCTTGATGAAATAGATAAATATAATCAACAAATAAATAATAACATAAAAATAATTGGTAGTGGTTCTAGAATATTACAAACCACATTATCTGATAAATATTATTCTATAGCTGTAAAAGATTTTGATTTTGATAATCAAAAAATATTAGATTCAAATTTGTATACAAACATAAACACTCCAGTGGATTTTGAAACAAGTTATGAAATAATACAAAATGATATAGATAATATAAGTTCTAAAGTGCTTTCTGATTACACAAATAATTTAGCCGATTTTACTTCTGATTTATTCACTAAAATGACCGAAGATACTGATGATGTGTATTGGCCAGTAAGAAATGATGAAACTGATGCATTTGAACAAGAAATCAGAAATCAAAGACAAGTTAAAAAAGATAAAATTATAGCTCGCAAAGAAAAAACAATAGAAAAGAGAAACCAAACATTAGCTAATTGGATTGCGAGAGTCGGTGATACAATGGATTTAGTAAAGATGAAAAGTATGATCGATAATTACAATAAAACAACAGCTAAACATATTATAGAATTAGAAAGAATCAAAAAATTACCAATTGATTCTCCTGAGTTTCTCTAAATATCTACCAAGAATTGATCAGTTTTAAGCAAGGATTGTATATGGTCCTTGTTTTCTTTTTCTTGTGATGATGTTGAATAAGTATAAGCAGCTGACAAATTACAAATACGTGCACCTTCTATCATACCACAAAGAACGTCAGTCATATCCTTTCTTGTTGTATTTAGTCTTACTGCTTTTCCACTTCTAATACCTACATTTTCCATTTGTTCGATAAGATAAGGACATTTTCCAACTTTTACTCTACCTAACTCTATAAGTCTGGCTGCGTTATTATATGGTTGTAAAGTACGGTCAACTGATATATATGCTGTTTCTGTTGCTAGTCTATGGTTATCAAAAAATTGTCTCATTAGTTCGCCTTGATGTTGGTCTGAGCTCATGAGTCTTATATTGCATCCATATTCTGTTACGAGTTTGATATATAGGTTTTGTATTGCTTCTAAATCGATTCTGGTTTTTGAATTTACATATCCAATAAAATCAACCACATACATCTCTTCTGGAAAAACTGAATTAGGTGCCTTGTATAGTTCTTTGTGCATTAGTCCTATACCTGCTTCTGTTTCTCCTGATGCTTCTGCTAAGTCAAGATGGATAACTCTCTCTGCATTTGGGGCTCTTTTGAATCTTTTCTTCCCATTTAAGTCTGTTGTAAACAAATGAAGTGGTAAAAATTGGAATAAGTCTGTTTTTTTACCAAGATCTGCCACAAAATGAATCTCGGGGCATAGGTTAGTATCTTGTAGTTTTGATGTATCCCTAAAAACCAGATCCTCACCACCAGTAGCAATACCAGCAATATCCTGGATGGCCTGATCTATATTCATTTCAAATTTTTGTTTATAGAAAAGAGGTGGTTCAATAATTTCGCATCCATTCTGTAAAACAAATTCGCCATTCTTGATTTGTTCTAGTTCAAGCTCATTATCTATAATTCTTGATGGTATAATTCCGTTTCCAACTAATACAGTAAATGTTCTTCCATCACCTTGAAAGTCTGGATCTGGTTTTACTTCCCATAGTTTAGGTGAAAATACTATTGTTTCTTTATCATCTGAAGGAATAGATCTAATATAAGCACCAATTGGACTAGCTTTTTCTTTTGCTGATGATACAATACTGAAAAAAGTAAAGTTAGAACCTTGGAAACGAGATGAAATACGGGCATCTAGTGCATTTATGATTCTAAGACCATCTTCCAGGCCTTTTTCGGAAACTTCATCTAGGAAAGCATTGAAAATATTGCGCCCAGTCTGGTGAGTTTCTTGTGATCCAGCAAATTGAATTACGTTGTTAGCAAAATGAATTGTAGTATCACCACCAGACCCTGTAACACAATATGGAATAGGTGATGATTCGTTAGTTATATCGAAATTTTTAAATGCTGATATTTTTTGAACACGTTCAAAGCATGGCATTGTTGTCAAAATTTTTATAAACGGCATAAGATTTGTTTCATATACTGTTTTTAGTGTAATAGAATAAATAAAGCTTGCCAAAGTTGCATCATTGTCAATATTGAAAACAGCCCGTGGATGACGTAAACACAATACCTTATAAAGAGAATATACGGAACATTTTCTGGCTATTGTTGATTTACCAGACCCAATACATCCCGTAAATACTGCTTTTTTAACTGTTGAGCCTTTATCAAACATCTCCAGCATCTTTTCACGCCAATATGGATAAATCATTCCAGATGTTAGTCCCATGTAGAAGTTATTATCTAGGAATTCTTCAATGTCTGGAAAGTGTCTGGCGTAAAGTATTCTGTCCGATTGTGTTATGAAGTTTTCGTCTTGACTGGTTAGAGTTAGATAGAGGGATATTCTTTGATCTATTTCATTCAGTGCTCTAATTTTGTCAGGAATATCTCTAGTCTGCATAATATAGTTGAATATGTCTGTAAAATCTTGAGACATAACAACTCTTTGAAATTCTTCATTATCGTCAAAAGAGATAGTTGGCAGTTCATCTATCTTCTTATCGATATCACTCTCAGTAAATTGTGTCTGTGTTATCATTGTTGTTGAGTAGTATCTTCAGAATTTACCCTTATAGGTTCTTTCTTTTTTACTTTTAAATCACCCCATGCTTTTTGTGCCTCACTCATACGGGATAGATCTTTCAGGTTGATATTGTTTACTGGAGCTGGATTTGGTGAGACTGTTGCTGTGTTTATGTTTCCATCACCAGTTGCTATATTGATAATTGGCCCAGAGTTTCCTTGTTGTGGTATAATTGAAGGGTTGGCGTATCTTCCTATTGGGGATTGTGCTTCACCTTGAGTCATTTCATGTATACCTTTGGCCATTTCGTATGATGTTGTTAGGTCTAGTTGGTCGATATTGTTTGCTACACGGTTAATTAGTTGTAGTTTGATATCTTCTAGTTTCACATTTGTGTTCATACGTTTTCTAATAAATTCTTCTGACACAATATCTAACATCTTACGTCTTACATATTGGCTTTCATCTGTGTCAATTTTAGCGAGAAGATTGGCCATATTAGAAACTTCAACAAGAGCACCAAACATGTCTTTATATTCTTCTGGTGCTTCCTGTTCTACCAATTCCTTCTGCTCTTCATAAGATAATGCTGGGACTTGTTCTTCATATTCAGTAGGTAGTGTATTTGGATCAACGTCTTCACCTACCATTTCAGTCCATTTTTTTGGCATATCATCATTGTTCATCTTGTTTCTCTTCTACTTTTGGTTTTTTAGTTGGCGATTTTCTCTTTTTAGGTTTTCTTGCTTCCCTTTTTAGTTTTTGCATAGAGAAGATCTTTTTAAGTCGGTTACCAGGTTTGTATATTCCCTGTATTTTTTCTAATTTATTCAATTCTGTTGTGTTTCTGAATCTAATGTAATCCTGAATATAGTAACCATTAGACTGCATGCTTTTCACCCAATCCTGATATATCTTTACTAGCTTTTCAAATTCTTCTTCGGATTCTATATTTAGTGCGTTCATAGCCTGTTTCTTTTCAAATCCGTTTCTAGAATATACGTTACCATTGATCATAAAATAAGCCAGTGCAGAAGCTTTTAGTGTATCTGCGAATTCTTTACTCTTAGGCATTTTGATTTCCATACCGTTGAATAAGTATAGTATCTGCATTATTTTATCTGGATCTTCTATTATGGACATCATTTCAATTAAGCCATGATAACCACGAGTCTCCAACATAGAAAATGCCATATAAACAAATTCTTCAGAGCTAAAATCTTCATTACACATATATTTAGGCTTTTCAAACTTTGCCATGATGGTGTTTTATCCTATATTCGTTTATTATTGGTCTAAGTTGATATATCCAGTCGTTTATTTTTAGTGTGGCTTCTGAATATTTTGTATTGTCATTAGGGTACCCAACAAGAAGATGTATTAGAGCTATCTGTATGTAATAATGCTCTTTTTTTACAATAGCCGAGTCATAAACCTTATCAAGAAGATCTAGCATATCATCTATTTCTTCTATTGACAGTTTTCTTCTTGGTTTCTTAAAAGACTCTACCACCTGGGCCATATTCAACCACCTGTAAAATTGACAATATATCCTTACGGTCAAAAAGCTTATTGTTGAATTCGAATTTATTGTTTTTGAAGACTATATTATTTTCCTCATCCATAACCAGTTCACCAAATATAGTAACTGCGTATCTGTTATGAACTAAATCTTCTAACACTTTAC
>Ga0247609_10004579_pt1 | contig 13717 bp, 10 predicted proteins | sample 172DNAGHGlowgp2_FD_193487 | JGI IMG/M metagenome (GOLD analysis project Ga0247609, IMG submission 193487) | Sheep rumen microbial communities from Palmerston North, Manawatu-Wanganui, New Zealand - 1728 DNA GHGlow gp2 | ecosystem: Host-associated > Mammals > Digestive system > Stomach > Rumen ...
GGATAGAAGGGGAACATGTTCTCCTTCATCCATTCGTTAGCCTTGGCGGGCGTGAGCTTCCAACCACTGTTACAGGTAGAAACGAACTCTACGAGCGATGAACCCTTGCCGGCCATAGAAGCCTCGAAAGCCTTGCGAAGCGCCTTCTTTGCCTTGAGAATAGCACCAACGGTCTCGACGCTCTGACGAGTGACATAGCACGTGCCCTCCAAACCAGCAGCGATATCAGCCATCTTCAGGGGATAACCATGCAACTGAGGATCACGGCCATAAGGACAAGTAGAGGTTTTCTGACCAATCAGGGTCGTAGGAGCCATCTGACCACCGGTCATACCGTAAATGGCATTGTTGACGAAGATAATCACAATGTTCTCACCACGGTTCAGGGCGTGGATGGTCTCACAGGTACCAATACAAGCCAGGTCGCCATCACCCTGATAGGTGAAGACGAGACGGTCAGGCCAGCAGCGCTTGATACCAGTGGCCAGTGCGGGAGCACGACCATGGGCAGCCTCCTGCCAGTCGATATCTATATAATTGTACGCGAAGACGGCACAACCTACAGGCGATACACCTACGGCCTTGTCTTCCATACCCATTTCTTCGATGACTTCAGCAATGAGCTTATGTACCACACCGTGACTACAGCCTGGGCAGTAGTGCATATTGTTGTCGTTCATCAACGTCGGCTTCTTGCAGACGATGTTCTCTGGGCTTACTATTTGATTTCTATCCATAATCTTACATGACCTTCTTTAAAGCTTCAACAATTTCCTCAGGATCGGGAACGATACCACCCAGACGACCGAACTGCTCGACAGGCACAGCACCGTTCACAGCCAGGCGAACATCCTGCACCATCTGACCGGCATTGATCTCAGCCACGAGGATACCCTTCACCTTCTTCGACAATGCCTCAATCTCCTTGATGGGGAACGGGAACAGCGTGATAGGACGGAACAAACCCACCTTGATACCCTGCTCGCGGGCAATCTCCACAGATTTCTCAGCGATACGGGCAGCAGAACCGAAAGCGATGATAGCATACTCGGCATCATCCATCAACTGCTGCTCATAGCGAACCTCATTCTCCTGAATCTTCGCATATTTCTCCTGGAGGGCGATGTTGCGCTGCTCCATGATCTCAGGCTTCAGCTCAAGCGAGGTAATCACAACACGCTCTCTCCCACCCTTCGGCTTACCGGTAGAAGCCCAAGGACACTGCTTGATGACTTCTTCATCCGTACGACGGGGCTTGTAGGGAGGCAGCACCACCTTCTCCATCATCTGACCAATCACACCGTCACTCAGAATCATAGCAGGGTTGCGATACTTGAAGGCCAACTCAAAAGCGAGATCCACGAAATCAGCCATCTCCTGAACAGAAGACGGAGCCAGCACTATCACCTTATAGTCGCCATTACCACCACCGCGGGTAGCCTGGAAATAGTCACCCTGCGAAGGCTGGATAGTACCCAGACCAGGACCACCGCGTTGCACATTCACAAACACACCCGGCACCTCAGCACCAGCCATATAGGTGATACCCTCCTGCATCAGGGCAACACCAGGCGACGAACTTGAGGTCATCGCGCGCTTACCGGCTCCGGCAGCGCCATAGACCATGTAAATAGAAGCCAGCTCACTCTCAGCCTGAACCACCTGCATGCCGGTAGTCTCCCAAGGTTTCAGCTCGGCCAGCGTCTCAATCACTTCACTCTGCGGAGTAATAGGATAGCCGAAATAGCCGTCGCATCCGCAACGAATAGCAGCGTGGGCAATAGCCTCGTTGCCTTTCATCAATACAACTTCTTTTTCCATCTTTTACTCCTCCATCTTTTTACGATACACGGTGATACAACCGTCGGGACAGACAATGCCGCACGAAGCACAGCCTACGCAGGCTTCCTCGTTCGTAGCCTCCACATACGGATAACCGTGCAGATTCACTTTGTTGGCCAGTGCGATAACCTTCTGCGGGCAAGCGATGATGCACAGCTGACATCCCTTGCAACGCTCAGTATCCACCACAATGGCGCCTTTCATTTTTGCCATAATTTATTGAGTTTAATGCATTAACTTTCGTTTCGGACTGCAAAGATAGTGCAAATATGGCAAATAGCAAAAGAAAAACGCCATTTTCTTTCATTTTATTATAAAAACCTAGCTTTCCTCAACAATACTATGACTTATTGAAAATGATAGAACGTAACGGCGATGTCGCTGTAACGATATGTCTTGGTGGAGCGGGTCTTAATCATGTCAGTGTGGAAATGGCACTGTTTTTGCATCCTCAGGTTTTGCTCCCACGATGCAGTATGGCTACGGTTATAGGCAGTGGCAAGGAAACGAATCTGTTGTTCTTTGGGAAGTGTCTGCAAACGCGGATGGCGCAGAAACATCAATCGGATAAAGATGGCGAGATAGCGGCATTGTCCTTCGAGGGTGCCTAACCGCTTCAAGCGATTTCTACGGGCATCAGAAGCGTCGCGCGTGTCGAAGAGGAAATTGAACTCACAGGCCAACTTAGATTTATTCCATTCCTCGTCGATTTCTTCAGCAAAAGAGGGTTTCATCTGGAAACGGCCTATAGAGAAATTCGCCTTCTCTTTACCTCCAGAGATATAAAGTCCATTGACAGCAGCCGTCTCAATGGCATCTTGCCAACGGCTATAGCGAATGAGTTCCGGGAAGACAATGGCTGTGGCAATGTCGGCATCCACTTCGAACTCCTCAAAAATCTGCTTCCACTCTGTACGATGCTCTTTGACGAATTTCTCCGCCTGCGTCCAGTCGTCACCAAACTCCTTTTGATAGTTGATGGAAAATGCTGTGCTACTGCCCCAAACGAGCAGCAAGCACAGCATGATGATTTGTCGGTGAAGCGTCATTTAGAGCTTGTAGGTACACTTCACGATCTTGCCTCCGTCAAAGATAATCCACTCCAGACACTCAGGCTTAGCCGTAAACGCACTGGGAATAAAGGTAGTCATACCGTTGATGATAACCTCACCCGTCTTCGAATACTCTACAATACGCTTGCCACTGCGGCTCTTGTAGACGCCGTAGGGAGGATTCTTTCCCAGATTGGCACCCTTCTTCTGGCGCGCGTCGGCCTTTTTGTTGATGGCTTTCAGCTCGTTCTCGCTAATCTTGCGGAACTTGCCGTTCTCCACGACAGCATAACCTTCCTCAGACTCTGCCAACAGCGGCCACTGGACACCAGGTGTCTTGAAGTCATCCACACCGCCAATAAAGCCTCTGCACTCCCAGAATCCGAACTCCCAGCCTTTAGGCAACTCATAGATGGTCTCCTTGCAGACGGGAGACGCCTCCAACTCAGGCAGTTCCTTATACGCTTCGTCCAGAATATTACCCACCATGATGACAGCATTCAGGTCTGTGCGGCCAATAGCACACTTGGGCAGGTCGCCGCTGGCAACAACTTCCTGTGACAAGCGGGCATATTCAGCGGCAAACTTCTTCGCCTCAGTAATCTGACGCTGCAACGAAGCACGATACTCCTTGGCAGCCTCCAAACGATAGTTATACAACAGTTCGTCGGCCTCTGCATAAAGGCCATCAATCTGCCCAGCGTCGTCTGTACCGCAAATCTGGTCGTACAGTTTTTTCAGCTTACCGTCGTACTTCTTCGCAATACCTGCATAGCTGTGGTTATCCTCACGTTCCAGGAACTTCACATAATCCTGCGTCAACTTACCCATCTTGGCCTCATAGCCACTAAGGGCTTCCGTCATCTTGTTCATCTGCTTGCTGAAGTTACCGGCATTCTGCGCCATCTTCATCATCTTCTGCGTGAACTCAGGATGTGCCTTGATATATGCCTCCTGCTCCTTCTCGCTCATTTTCTCGAAGCGCTCCATCTCGGCACGATCTGCACCATCGGCACCCAAAATCTTGACCATCACCTTGTCCTGTATGGGCTTCTTCTTCGATTCAGGGGCATTCTCGTCGTTCAGGATGTCCATCTCCTCCTTCGTCAGTCCGAACATGTCCTGAATCTTATTCTCCCACTTCTGGCGCAGGGCTTCCATCTCAGCGTCCGAGCATTCCTTCTCGCTTTCCAGCAACTGTTCCGCACGGGTTGTCACAGCAGCAATCTTCTGCGTATAGGCATCACGCTCCTCCATGGTGCTGCGAGCCATCTTCTCTGCCGAAGGCAATGCGGGCAGTTCCTTCATCAGAGCCGGGGCCGTCGAAGCCGAACTGGGCGTAATGGTTCCGTCCCAGACAATGGTCGACGTCTTACGCTTGGGTACGATGTCGCTACCCTGTGCCACAGAAATCTTCGAGGGGTCTGGTGCTTCGCCTTCGTCAGCATCATTGCTCTCTTCGGCCTCTTCACTCGCATCATTGCCAGCAACACCACTAACAGCCTGCTGAGCCTTCTGCTTCAGTTTCTTCAGGAATCCCTGGGCATTGGCATCTGCCGTGCTGAGCATCAGCAGCGCCGCCATCATCATTACAATTTTCTTCATACGTACACCTTTTTATATATTACGCCCTGACATCTTAGCGACATCAGGGCGAAATATCGTTTACTTCCGATTATTTCTTAATAAACTCCACGCGACGGTTCTTGGCGCGACCAGCCTCTGTGCCATTATCAGCAACAGGTTCGTGAGAGCCCTTACCTACGGCACGGAGGTTAAAACCATCAACGCCTAAGCCTTCGAGAGCCTTTACCACAGCCTCGGCACGTTGCTGAGACAGCGGATCGTTGATCTTGTCGGAACCTTGATTGTCCGTATGGCCTTGTACCTCGAAACGAGCCGTCGGGTTCTTCTTCATATAGTCTGCCACCTTCTGAATCTCAGCCATCGACTCTGGCTTCAGCGTGGCCTTGCCCGTCTCGAACAGGATGTTGTTCGTCACAAACTTACCAGTCTCAGCAATCGCCTTCTCAACGGCAGTCATGCTCTGTTCGTTGCGATCATATAACTCTACTCCACCCTTAGCCAAGCGGATATTGGTGATATAGTCGATGTGGTCCTCCCAGAACTCCGTCTGTATGGAGAACCAGTCCATTGCCTTGGCGTTGGGAATGTTGATGATGCGCTTGCCATTCACATAAACCTTCAAGGCACGCTTGTTGAACGACAGAGCGAAGTGGTTCCAGTCGTTCAGTTCCATGACGTCTTCGAGCGACGCGTTACCATCGACATGTTCGTCGCCGTTCGGTTTCGCGACTTCCCACGTCATTCTGTCCTGGCCGAACCAGATGTTGGAGTTATAGTTGTTGTCCTCTGAATTCAGATAGAGCCGGTAGGCAGAGTTGGTGTCCTCCTTGCCGGTGGCGAAGAAGTCGAACTCCAAGGTATAGAACTCGGGCAGGTACTTCTTGTTGCCGTCCTTGATGAGCGGGGTAATCACTGTGTTGGAACCGTGCTCAAACTTGATGGCCATCTTGCCATTCATGCGAGCGACCTCGGCATTATTCTCAATCAAGTCCCACTTAGAGGGAAACTCACCCAACTGCTCACCCTGCAGGTTGTCTTCGAAGATAACAACAGTGCCAGGAACGAAGTCGCTCTTGTTTTCCTCGCCCTTAGCAGATTTCTTCTGCTTGGCTGAAGACTCATCGCCCGCATCAGCATTCTTTGAATTACTGGACTTGTCGGACTTCTTGCCGTCGAGCACGTCATCCATTGCTTTGTTCGTCTCTTCATTTACCTTGCTGTCAACTTTATTAGAAACAGCATTCTCAGCGGCATTCATAGCCTTGTCCTTCAGTTTCTTCAGGAAACCCTGAGCGTCGGCAGTGACTGTAAGAGCCACCATTGCAACGAGCATTAACAACAGTCTTTTCATAAGTTATAAGTTTAGCTATCTTATTGTTTCTCGGCTTCCGTCATATCGCCCTCAATGTAGAGACGAGTCATTTCGACGGCTCCATTAGTGCGAACGGTGATGGACTTCTTGAAATGGCCCGGGAACTTGCCTGCGCCATTGTACGTCACCTTGATTTCGCCTTTCTCGCCTGGCTGCACAGGAGTCTTGGTGTACTCGGGAACGGTACATCCGCACGAGGCAATAGCCTGATTGACCACCAAGGGTTGTTCGCCCACATTCTCGTAGGTGAACGTACAAGTCACTATCGGATTGGACTCAGAGAAAGATCCGAAATTGTGAGTGGTCTTTTCGAACTTGATTTGTGCGGGCTTCTGGGCCATCGCAGCTGTCAGCGCAAAGGCTAACACTATTGTTGTCAATATCAGTTTCTTCATTTTTTTGTTACAGTTTAAAGCGTTAATCCATGCAAAAGTAAAACATTTATATTATATATGTATCGTTTTGCTCGCGTTTTTTAGCAACTTTAACATTCCAAAAACCGTAGGAATCAGTCAAATTCGTTCAATCTGTGACTCAGAACTTATAGGCAAGGCCCAGCGAACTGTACTCCTGCAACTGGAAATAACCCATATCGTCGTCGCGGGAATTCGAGTCGTCGAAACGCGGATAGAGGAAGAGGTTGGCGGAGAGGTACTTCGACACCTTCAGCTCGAACTGGTTCTCCCACTCCACCAACGAATGGTGGTACGACGTGTTGGCGTAGAGGCGCGTCTTCCAAAGCACAATGTCAGAGATTTTCCACTGGAGGTCGGCAGTGAACTGCGAAGCGAAGTCTTCGGTGGAATGATGGTTGCCGCTGATGCCATTACGCTCGGTAAGTGCCGAACGACCCACATAGGTATAGTTGAACGAGAAAGGCAGGAAGTTCAATGAACCCGTCAGGCGTTTGTTCAAGGCTTCGACCTTGTACTCCATACCAATACCGACGTTGAGCTTGAAGGGCGACATAAAGTCGGAGTAGACAAAGGGGTCGTTGGCCTTGTAACCGCGTGCAAACTGCGTGTAGGCCAGCAATTGCAGCGTGTAGTACCAGCGCTTATGGGCCTGAAGGCCGAACTTGCTGGTCAGACGGATGAGGTCATTGTTGGTCTTAAACTTATGGATGGTGTCCGAGCGCGACGTTTGGAAGCCAAGCTTGGTCTCGAGTTTGTTCTCGAACAACACGCGATCCTTGTCGTTGTAGTTCAGTTCGAGGGTCAGCGCACCAATAGCAGAATAGTTCGACTCACCACCTTTATACCAGTTGTCGGAGACGTAGTTCTGCATGAATTGCAGGGAACCGTCGAAGAGGAATTTCCAGAAGTTGGGCTTTTTTATCTCGACGACGACAGGGGCCTCGACGACGGGTTCCTCAGGAACAGGAGCAGCCAGCTCGGTGAGTTCGACCTGCTGGGTCATCTGCTGATTGACGTCCTCGCGAATGGTGCCGGCCTGCTGCAACTGACTCTCGTAGGAACGAATGAGGTCGGGGCGACGCATATAAAGGGACAGTAGGGCCGCGTCGACCGCATCCGTCACGTCGTCACCAGTTTCTGGCGTGAGCGACAACGCCTTGTTGGCACACGAATGGTAGAACGTCGCCGGGGCAAAAAGCCGGAAGTAGCGGCCATCGTCGCTCTCGGTGCGCAGGGCCTCGTTGACGCGTTGCACGGAGTCGAGCCGTTGTCGCAACACGCGCAGGGAGTCCTGGTAGTTTTTCACCACTTGGGCAGTAGTGTTAGTCGCTGCCCGACTCTTTGTTCGCTGGGCTGACGCACCTGTCGTCAGTAGCGCCATTAACAGGATAATAATGTACTTGTACTTCATAACTGAGTGCAAAGTTAGGGAAAAATGTTTGGAAAATAGCAAAATCGTTTGGTATTTTGCACTTTTATTCGTAATTTTGCAGCTTAATTGGGTAAAATTAGAACATAAACTAAAAATAGATATGAATAAAGACACCATTATCGGCTTCGTATTGATTGCTGTGGTACTGATTGGATTCAGCTGGTGGAACCAGCCCTCAGCAGAGCAGATTGAGGCCGCACGTATTCAGGACAGCATTGCTGCAGTACAGCAGGAACAGGCCAAGAAGGCCGCAAGCCTTGCGTCCAAAGCGCAAACCGCAGTTCCCGGCGATTCGGTCGCCGGGTCTATCGGCACTGACACCACCGCCCTCTTCTTCTCAGCCCTCACCGGTTCATCAGAGAACGTAGTGCTGAAAAACGACAAACTGGAACTGACGATTGCCACGAAAGGCGGCGTCATCCGCAAGGCTGTCATCAAGGACTTTAAGAGCATTGACGGTACGAACAACGTCACATTGTTTGACGCGCAGGACCAAGACCTCGTGTTCATGCTGGCAGGCAAACAGGACAACATCGTAACCAGCGACCTCTATTTCACCCCGTCGGAGCAGACCGACAACAGCGTGACGCTAACGGCGAAGGCGCAGAACGGTGGCGAGCTGGCCATGAAATACCATCTGGGCAAGGACTATCTGCTGTCGATGTCGTTAGAAACCAAGGGCCTGGCCAACGTCTTCGCTCCGTCGTACAAAGAGATGGAAATAGCGTGGACGGACCACTGCCGCCAGCAGGAGAAAGGTTTCTCGTTTGAGAACCGCTACACCTCTATATATTATAAGGAGAGCAAGAGCGGCAGCACCGACAAGCTCAGCGACGGTAGCGACAGTGAGGAGGAAACGGAGGAGCAGACCGACTGGATTGCCTTCCGCAACCAGTTCTTCAGCGTCGCTCTCATCTCGAAGGACAATTTTGCGACGGGTGCCAAGTTGACGAGCACATTGGACGAGAAGGGTTCGGGATATCTGAAGCACTTCGACGCCCGCATGAAGACGGCTTTCGACCCAACGGGCGCAAAGCCTTCAGAGTTTGAGATGTATATCGGCCCTAACAATTTCCGTCTGATTCAGGACGTCGAGCAGCAGAGCGCCTTCGGCAAGGACCTCGACCTGGAGCAACTCGTAGATTTGGGATGGTGGCTGTTGCGTTATATCAACCGCTGGTTCACGCTATACGTGTTCGACTGGCTGACGGGATTCGGACTGAATATGGGTATCGTACTGATTCTCATCACGATACTATTGAAGGTCATCACGTTCCCGATGGTGAAGAAGAGCTATATGTCCAGCGCGAAGATGCGCGTGCTGAAGCCGAAATTCGACGAGGCTACCAAGCAGTACGACAAGCCCGAGGACCAGATGAAAAAGCAGCAGGAGATGATGTCGCTCTACTCGAAATACGGCGTCTCGCCTCTGAGCGGCTGTCTGCCCATGTTGATTCAGATGCCTATCTGGCTAGCCATGTTCTTCTTCGTGCCGAACGCTATCCAGCTGCGCGGCGAGAGTTTCCTCTGGATGAGCGACCTATCGACATACGACCCCATCATTGAGTGGGGCAAGAACATTTGGGGTATCGGTGACCACCTGTCGCTGACGTGTATCTTGTTCTGCGGCGCTCAGCTGCTCTACACATGGTTCTCCATGCAGCAGCAGAAGGATCAGATGGTAGGCGCACAGGCCGAGCAGATGAAGGTGATGCAGTGGATGATGTACATCATGCCGCTGATGTTCTTCTTCATTTTCAACGACTACTCGTCAGGTCTGAACTTCTACTATTTCATCTCGCTGTTTATGTCGGCAGCCATCATGTACACACTGCGAAAGACCACCGACGATGCAAAGTTGCTGGCCATTCTGGAGGCCAACTATCAGGCCAACAAGAACAACCCCAAGAAGCAGAGCGGACTGGCCGCACGCTTAGAGGCTATGCAGAAACAGGCTGACGCAATGCGCCAGCAGCAACAGCAGCGCAAGAAATAGTCCGTAATAACGTTATACCATAATAACGAAGAAGAAAAGATGAAGATTGGATTCGATAACGAGAAGTATCTGAAGATACAGTCGGAGCACATCAAGGAACGCATTGCGCAATTCGATGGCAAGCTGTATATGGAGTTAGGCGGAAAACTGTTTGACGACCATCACGCTTCACGCGTTTTGCCAGGTTTCAAGCCCGACTCAAAACTTCGGATGTTAGGACAGTTGCGCGACAGCATTGAAATCGTCATTGTCGTTAGCGCCGAAGATATCGAGAAGAACAAGGTGCGTGCAGACTTGGGTATCACTTACGACGAGGACGTGCTGCGACTGCGCGACGAGTTTATGGAGCGCGACTTCATGGTCGGCTCAGTGGTAATCACGCATTACAACGGCCAGAACGCGGCTGATCAGTTCCGTCACCGTCTAGAGCGTATGGGCATCAAGTCGTACGTGCATTACCTGATTGACGGCTATCCCCATAGCGTCGAGCTTATCGCCAGCGACGACGGCTTCGGCAAGAACGACTATGTCGAGACATCACGCGAGCTGGTCATCGTGACAGCTCCTGGACCGGGAAGCGGTAAGATGGCGGTATGTCTGTCGCAGCTGTATAACGAGAACAAACGCGGCATCCGTGCAGGTTATGCGAAGTTCGAGACGTTCCCCGTCTGGAACCTGCCGCTGAAACACCCTGTAAACATTGCCTACGAGGCTGCGACGGCCGACCTGAACGACGTCAACATGATTGACCCGTTCCACCTCGAAGCCTATGGCAAGACGGCCATCAACTACAACCGCGACATTGAGATATTCCCCGTGCTGAATGCGCTGTTTGAGGGCATCTACGGCGAGAACCCCTACAAGAGCCCGACGGATATGGGTGTCAACATGGTGGGATTCTGCATCTCGGATGACGAGGTGTGTTGCAATGCCAGCCGCGACGAAATCATCCGCCGTTACTACACCGCGACGAACAAGATGGCCGACGGTGTTGACAACGAGCGCGAGGTAAACAAGATTCTGATGCTGTTCAATCAGGCGAAGATATCGACAGCCTATCGCCGCGTGACGGTTGCAGCACAAGCCAAGCAGGAACTGTCTGGCCACACATCGTCGGCAATGGAACTGGAGGACGGCACCATCATCACCGCCAAGAGTTCTCCCCTACTCGGCTGTTCGGCAGCATTGTTGCTGAATGCGACGAAGCATCTGGCGGGCATTGACCACGAGGCAAAGCTGATTCCACAGAGTCTCATCGAACCGATTCAGAAGACGAAGATAGAATATCTGGGCGGCAAGAATCCGCGCCTGCATACTGACGAGGTACTGGTGGCGCTCTCCGTGCTGTCGAAAGACGACGAGCAATGCCGTCAGGCGTTGGCCCAGCTACCGAAGTTGCAGGGCTGCCAGGTTCACTCGACGGTAATGCTGTCGGAAGTCGACCGAAAGATTTTCAAGAAACTCGGCTGCGGCCTCACTTGCGATCCCGTCAAGAAAAAATAGTCGTCATTACGTTATCACGGAATTACGATATAACGAAAAAAGGAAGGGAGCTCCCTTCCTTTATTATTTCAGTTCTTTTTCAAAGAACGTGATGCATTGCCGGAATAGATGGTTCCGCGTGTTTCCCCCGTAAATGCTGTGATTACGGTTGGTGTATACCAGCTGGCGGAAATCCTTATCGGCCTGCACCAATGCCTCCGTATATTCAGCAGTATTGCGGAAGTGCACATTATCGTCCGCCATTCCGTGTACCAGCAAAAGCGTGCCGTGCAACTTTTCCGCACGGGTAATCGGACAATCGTCATACCCAGTAGGATTCTCCTTCGGCGTACGCATAAAGCGCTCGGTATAAATGGTGTCGTAATAGCGCCAAGAGGTCGGAGGAGCAATGGCAATACCCGCACGGAATACCTCACGGCCTTCGGACATAGCCATCAGCGTATTGAATCCGCCGAAGCTCCAGCCCCAGATGGCAATGCGCTCTTTATCGACATACGGCTGTTGGCCCAACCAGAGAGCTGCTTCTACCTGATCCTTCGCCTCCAGCTGACCTAACTGCTGGTAGGTGCATTTCTCGAACGCAGCCCCGCGTCCGCCTGTGCCGCGATTGTCGACACAGACACAGATAAAGCCTTGCTGGCAGAGATACTGCTCAAGGATTGCACCCTGACCGTTCATTCCGATATTCCATCGGTCAGCGACCTGCTGGTTTCCAGGGCCGCCATATTGGTACATAATGACGGGATAACGCTTCGAGGCATCGAAGTCGGCGGGCTTCACCATCCACGCGTTCAGCTCTACACCCTCGCTCGTGGTGATAGTGCGCAGCTCGGTTCTCCCGAGCTGGAAGCGCCCAAGCGCTTCTTTCAGCGCCTTGTTGTCAATCAGCGTCACCATCTCCTTGCCGGTATTGTTGCAGAGCGAATAGACGGGCGGTGTATCAATATTGCTCCACGTGTGGATAAAGTACTTGTAATCGGTACTGAAGATGGCGGTATTCCAACCGGCCTTCGGTGTCAGGCACTCACGCTTGCCGTTCTGGTGGGCTACCCACACGCGCTGGTCGGTAGCACCATTCTCGTGGGAGGCGAAGTAGGTGTCACCTGTCTTCTCATCGAAGCCATAGACGTCGCTGACCTCATAGTTGCCGTCGTCAACTTGACGCAGCAACTGACCATTATGGTTGTACAGATAGAGGTGCATCCAACCCGTGCGGTCGCTGGGTACGAGAATGTGGTGCTCGGTAATCTGAATAGCGTCCATAGCTTCCTCGCGGACGTACTTATCGACCTTCTCTTCAACGACCTGCTTACATACCGTCGACAGCGGGTTACACATAAAGATGCGCAGACAATCTTGATGGCGATTCAGCGTATAGACGGCAACCTGCTGGGGTTGGCTGGTCATCTTCAAACGGGGGATATAGTCGTCGGCATCCAACGGCAACTGCAACTGGCGCGTCTGACGGCTGCTGATGTCGAAGCTCCATACGGTACAGGCTGAATTCTGCTCGCCTGCAATCGGATACTTATAGGTATATGAACCGGGATAATCGGCATACTCCTGATGCTCGGGTTTCAAGCCCTTGAACATCGGCATGGAGAATTCCTTCACGCTCTTCTCGTCGTAGCGCACCCATACCAGCTGCTTGCTGTCGGCAGTAAACACCATCGAACGCGCAAGGCTGAACTCCTCCTCATACACCCAATCGGGAATGCCGTTGATGACTTCATTACGCTTTCCGTCTTTCGTAATCTGTACTTCTGCATTATCATATAACAACTTGACAATGAAGATGTTATTATCTCTGACGAAAGCAATCTGCAAACCATCTGGAGAGAATAGCGGAGCCTGCTGCGGACCATTCTCCGACAAAGGCGCCAAGCGGTTGTTCCGCACCGTATAGATATAATAGGTGGCCGTGAACGAATGGCGATAGATACGCTCACTCACCGTCTGAATCAACAGGCGCTGACCGTCGGGGCTCATCTCGTAACCCTCAACGTAGTCTATCTTCGCCCCCTTCGCACTCTTGGCATCAAACAACACACCAACCTGCTTACCCGTCTTGAACGAATACTGCTCAATACGCTGACCGTCACTGCTCAACTGGGCATACGTTTCTCCGTCACTCAGCGGCTTGACGGCAGACATCGACTCACCGCGGAACTCACCCTTCGTAATGTCCTTCAACGCTAACTGGTTGGCGGCAGGAGCTATCACTACCAACAACTGCATCAATGCTACAAAAACGATTCTTCTCATATCTTACACACTATTTGCTTGCAAAGATAAACATTTCCATCGAAATAAATGCATATTATCAACAAATAATATAAAAAAAAGCCCCCTCATTAATCATAAAGACAAAAAGAAGCCCTGAATCATTGCTGACTCAGGGCTTCGCTTCAGAAAAAGTGGCGGCCTCCTACTCTCCCACATTGCATTGCAGTACCATCGGCGCAGGCGGGCTTAACTTCTCTGTTCGGAATGGGAAGAGGTGGGACCCCGCCGCAA
>Ga0247609_10004581_pt1 | contig 13714 bp, 20 predicted proteins | sample 172DNAGHGlowgp2_FD_193487 | JGI IMG/M metagenome (GOLD analysis project Ga0247609, IMG submission 193487) | Sheep rumen microbial communities from Palmerston North, Manawatu-Wanganui, New Zealand - 1728 DNA GHGlow gp2 | ecosystem: Host-associated > Mammals > Digestive system > Stomach > Rumen ...
AAAGTATAGGGGTATGGGGATTTTCTATTGACTTCCGGTCTTTTTTGTGCGTATAATGACAGTATACCCACTTCGGTAAATCTGATCTAAGGAGGTCTAAAATGACTCGTCGTAAACAATTACAAACTACCCAGGCAAACAGCGCAATACTTAAAGTCAACAAGCTTATAAATCAATTAGGAAGTAAGTCGACGGCAAAATATAAACTCGATCCGGTAATGGAAGCGGAAATTTCAAGCAAGATTAAGGCCGCTAACGCGCGTATAACGCAAATCGGAAAGACTTACGGCTTTGAATCTTCAATATATAAGCAAGAGGTCGGAAAGTTTGAAAAAGGAGCTTATCAGGAGTTTATCCGTAGGACCGAGGGCAAAGCTCGAGGAAAGAACGTGCAAAGAGAAAGGGAAGGAAAATGGACTCCGACTCCGAGTCATATAGCTTTCGACTCTAAAAAGATAATGGATCTTGTACGTAAAGAGGGAGCAAGCCCGCGAGTAAATACTATTCTTTCCGAGCTTATAGGCGTTAAGATCGTCGGAAACTTCCAGGAGCACGAACAAGATAAAGTACCGCTTAAATTAGAGTTAAAAGAAGTAAAAGGAGGTGGAGTTTCAACAACTACAAAAATTGATAAGCAAATTACAAAAAGACTTGAGCGTCTCGGGGAAGACTGGACTCAAATGACTAAACAAGAGATTCGAAACCGTGGCGAAATGATGTACGAGTTCCAGGAGAATTTTCAAACAACTTACGAAACGTATATCGCTAAATTTGGCGAGGCGGAAGCTCGTAAAGATTCAACTATAAAAGTATTGTATGGCGAGTTTAGAGGAAGTAAAAAGCGGCTTACCTATGATGAGCTTTATAGTATAAAAGAAAAAATGACGTCGTATATTAATGAAGCCGCAAACGACGCGCTTAAATTTGAAGAAGAAAATACGGAGGAGTTAAAATAATGCCTACAAAAATGCGTAAATCGTTTACAATGGAAAGAAAAGACGAGGACGGTAATCTCGTAAAAGAAAAATTTACCTATATTCCTTACGAGAAGCTCGATTTTAGCCGTTTAAAGCTATCAGGCGATAAATTCCGCTTCGGAATACTTAAAGTCGCGTGTGCGTTCGATATCGAAACGACAAGCTATTACAGTGCGAAATACGATAAAGATTTGGCCACTATGTATATATGGCAATTAGGACTTAACAAAGATACAATTATCGGGCGTACCTGGGAAGAGTTTGTCGAGCTTCTCGATTTAATTTCAGATCATGCGGCGAGGTTTGACGGTACCGTCATTTGTCTAATACAAAATCTTAGCTTTGAATTTCAATTTATAAAATCAATTCTTAAATGGAATATTAATAAAGAGGGTTATCCGGATATATTTGCAAAAGACGATCGTACTATACTTTACGCAAGATATAAAAACATAGAGTTTAGAGATACTCTCGCGCTTACCGGCATGAGCTTAAAGCGCTTTAAAAAGAATTATAATTTGGACGTGGGGAAGCTCGACGGAGATCTCGACTATAAACTCTACCGTCACTATAATACGCCGGTAACAAATAAAGAGCTTGCATATTGTATAAACGACGTCCAGGTGCTTACAGACTTCTTTTATAAATATCTCTTCAAGGAATACATAAAACCGGGAATAAAAATTCCGCTTACTTCGACCGGGATAGTCCGCGCCGATATCAAGTCCGAGTTTATGGCCATACCGAAAGAGGAACGAAAGAAGCTTTTAAATAGAATCAACAACGCCCAGCCGACGGAAGAAGTATATAAACTTTGGAGAAATTTCCTATTTCGCGGTGGTCTCGTTCATGCTTCAACAATCGCGTGTAATTATTTATGGGAAGATGAGTTTGGGAGCTTAGATCTAAAGAGCGCCCACCCCGGCCAAATGCTGGCGAAAAAATTCCCCTGGAAGTATAACCGGAGAAATAAATCAGACTTTCCGAAGATTTTACAGCAAGCTCGCTCCGGGGACTATGGCTTCTTTGGTGTATTTATCTTCCATAAGATACGAGCTTCGGGATATCACTCTCTCGAGAGTAAAAATAAAATAATAGAAATGTCTCCGGACGCGGTATTCGAAAACGGTCGTCTCGTTTATGCGAGTAAAATAAAAGTATGCTTAATTGAACAAGATTGGTTTAATTATGAAGATTTATACGAGTGGGAAGCGGTCGAAGTAAGAGTTATATATCAAGCGAAACTTGACTATCTTCCCGACTATGTCCGAAAAGTTGTATGTAAATATTTCGTACTTAAAGAGACTTTACCAAAAGACTCCGTCGAATATTCTCTTGCAAAAAGAAAATTAAATGGTATTTTCGGCATGGCCGCGACCTCTTTGCCCGAGCATGAAGTTGTATTTAATGAAGAGACAAACGAAATGGAGTTATCTTCCCAGGCGAGAAGCTATAAAGATCTCACGCGGTACCTGATAATGCTTCCACAATGGGCGATACAAATTGCGGCATATACGAGGCGAGATATTGTGCGAAGTATAAAAGAGTGCGGCTTCGATTCTATTTACTACGATACGGACTCTAATAAGATTATGAAGTTTTATTTACATAAAGCCTGGTTTGATAAATTCAACGAAGAGCGCCGGGCTTTAAATAGACAATGTAATACGTTCGAGTATGATAAAAAATACTTTGAACGTATCGGCGGCTTTGAGCTTGAGTATATCGGGAAGCGCTTCAAAGTTTTAGGCTGTAAACGTTATCTTGTAACGCATGACGGAAGCACCCAGGTTACAATAGCGGGTTGTGTAAAAGGATCCTTTGAAAAATACGCCGAAAAGCTTTACAGAGCCGCGAACGATTTAGAGGAAGACGAAAAGCTTACCGAAGACCAAAAGAAAGAGTTAGAGGATCTTATTTACGAAATGTTTTCCGACGACTTACGGCTCCCGCCCGGGGATTCCGAAAAGAAAACGACCGTTTATTATGATAAAGCTTTCGAGGATACTTTAACCGATTACACCGGACAAACGGAAGCGATAAAAGAGGGCTCTTGCGTAGCTATTATAGATATACCGTTTACAATGTCAATGGAAGAGGATTTTATAAATAGGATAGAAGAGTTATCGCATGAGCGTGAACGTATGATTTATAAGGGGGTGTTGTAATATGAGCATTGATTTTATTGTAACTTTACTAATCGGCGCGATATGCTCCGGAATAATCATAATTTTAATATGTGAGGGCGGAAACAATGACGATAGAAATAACTAATATTATTTATTTTTTAATTGGTATGCTGACCGGTATTCTTTTAGAATTTGCGCTTGCGCTTGCGGTCGGTTGGAAATTTAATAAATAGGAGGTAAATAGAAATGAGTGCATACACAGCAGAAATTTATTGTGAGAAATGTGGAAAATTATTAGCTAAAATTGAAGCCTATCACGAGCCACAACGCGGGGTATTTGTACCGCAAGACATTATGGATAAAAGATATAGAATACCGAGTATATTTTGTCAAGATTGCTTAAATGGTAAAGAGGAGGTAAACAAATGAAGATAATAATTGATATTGACGAGCGTGCTTATAAAGCGTGCAAAGAATTAAAAACTAATGACGATAGCGGGCTTTTAGGCGCACATTTAATTAACGCCGCCGCGGACGGTACTATATTTAATGGGATGTCGAAAGAAAATATGCAATCTTTAACGCTTGATTTAATTGATAATGTAATACAGAATCCGGACTTTGTTTTCGACCTGGGAGCCGAGTATAATATCGACTTACTCGAGATAATAGCTTCTTTGCATAATATTTTATATAAAGAAGTTACGGGTGAGTATTACGATTATATGTTTCATTGGTATAATAAAGTAGCCGGCGGAAGCTTAGAGGACGACTTATATAAAAAATATATGGAGGGCAAAAATGCAACCTGATTTAAAACTAATAAAGAAAAAAATAAAGTCCCTGAATATTCCGCGCGAATATTGGGGCATTGATTTAGACAGCTTCTTCTCACATCAATATAATATTTATATCTCGATTCGTGAGACAGCCGGAAAAACAACTCAGTCTTTAATACTCGGTATGGTATTAAATTCTTTATATCCTGACAAATACCAGATTGAATATTTGCGAAATGATAACACTCAGGTTGTCCGCGCAAACATTGAAAATCTATTTAATACAGTCCGTTCCCTCGGATATATCGAAAAGATATACGGCACTAAATACAACGACGTAGTTTATAAGACTCAATCGCGTAAGTTCTTCTTATGTAATAAAGATATGGACGGAAGCATTATTGACGTTGCAAGCGATCCTATTTGCGTCGTTCACTCGCTCGAGACAGCTCTCGACGCTAAGTCCGGTTATACAGCCGGCGGCCGTGGTAATTTTATCGTGCTTGATGAGTTTCAGGATACAAAAAGAGCGACTTATAATATCTTCCCGCAGTTCCTAAATTACATATCAACAATAGGCCGACCTTTATCCGAGGGCGCGAGAGACTGGCTCCACGTCCTTTTAATAGGAAATAACACGGATACTTATAACTTTTACTTTGACGAATTTTTAATCGCGGAAGAGATTCCCTATTTAAAATTTGGCGGTGCTATCGAGTTTAAAACCGAGTACGGCGTAAATGGTGTATGTAGATATTTGGAATTGTCCGAGAAGCAAAAAGAACGTATTAAAAGAAAAGATATTCCTTTCCTCGGATTTCCATCTAAAAAAGCTGCGGCTTTTACCGGTCTTGAAGAGTGGGCGGGAGAAACTTATAAACACGCGTCTTTCGATTTAGATTACGATAACGACTGTAAATTCCGAAGAGCCTATATAAAACACCGCGGACGATTTATTCAAATTGATTTATTTGTAAATGAAAAAATCGGAGCTTTCGCGTTTCTACACTTTTCAAACGAGCCGAAGTTTGACGATAATTTAATCTTTACCGTGGATCCTGAGAGAGCTACCGATATTTACGGATTCGGTAAATATGAAAAGAGAGACAAGATTCTAAAGATATGCAAGCACATTGTGAACCTCTTACAAGAGAACCGCTTCTATTATGCCTCGAATAAAGTCGGCGCGTTGACGTCGGATTTTATTAAAAATATAAAATAGTTGTTGACAGTATACCGACGTTGTGATAATGTTAGTATATCAACATTGACAAGGAGGTAAACAATGGAAAGTGGAGTCATACGGCAACTTATGGACGGTTCGGAGTGGTGCGAAAACTGTAATAGAGCTTGCGATTCCAGGTGTAAAAGCTGTGACATATATAAAAAGCGTATGTTCACGAAAGACGAGCGACTCGGGCAAACCTATTATCACGGTTTCAACCAAACGGATTTACAAAATAGGAGGTGTAATAATGGATAATTTATTCAAAGAAAAATCGGCGGGCGTTATGCGTAAGGGCGATAAAGTAAATATGGAAGAGCTTCTCGGAAGCCTGGACGATATGTTCCTCGCTGATATGGAATCTTCGATTTTTACTTTCAGCGATTACGAGGCAGTTTCCGACGAAACTTACAACGATTATAAACTCACTTGCGCAAGGCTTGAGCTTCTTAACCAGCTCGGATATTTGGAAGACGACGAGCTCGACGCTATGAGACAAACCGCCGCCGAAATGAGATTAAAGAAGCTGGAGGAGCTGGAGCATGAAGAAAACCGATCTTGATTTTAAAGACACGCACGACAAAAACGGCATACCTATTTGTTGTATGACGTGCGCAAAGTGGAGCTTCTCAGGCGGTAAGACTTGCGGGCTTAAAGGCGAAATAAAAACGCCTTGCAAGATTTGGGAAATTTCCGATTATTATAAAGGAGGTAAACAATGAGCCTATACTCAGCAAAGCCGACGGCGAAAGTCAAGCGCGGTAATACTTATAAGCTCGCATATAGAGCAAACCGCCACGACGCCAAAAGGCATTTAATAAAATCTTTTCAGGAAGAGGACCGTAGAGCGGCAATTCAGGCCGTCGACAATTTGGTCGTAAGCTTACGCACTCTCCCGGAAAACAAAAACAAAACTTTCGAGCTTTATACCGGGAATTGGAAGCTCGTTAAGGAATATAAAAATACAATGGAGGATTAAAATATGAAAGTTACCATTTTCGCACAGAAGAAAAAGACCAAAGAGGGAAGAGAGTTTTATACATATCTCGCAACTCTTACAAAAAAGGACGGAAGCGAAGACAAGCTCGAAGCTAAATTCCGCGAAGAGTGCGGCTCTCCTGATCCTAAAGCTTGCCCCTTAATTATCGAAGTCGATAAGGCGGACGCTAATATCTCAGAGAAGAAAGAGACTTATACCGACGAGGTAGGAGAAGAAAAGGAAGTTATCCGCCGCCGCTTATGGATTTCCAAGTATTCAGAATCGAGCGAGAAGTTTGTCGACAGCTCTCTCGACGATTACGAATAAATTACAATTTAATATAGTTTATCACAGTCAAAAGAAAAAGCCTCGCGTACCGGTAACGTGGGGCTCTTTCTATGGAAAGGAAAAATGATTTTATTTAATTTTAATATGCTGGCCGACAAAAATCAAGTTAGGGTTTTTAATCTCAGGATTTAAAGCCCAAAGGTCGCGCCAGGATTTAAAGCCGTGCATAGCGGCTATTTTACTAAGCGTTTCTCCACGGCGCACACTATGATATAAATGTACTGCCGGCGCCGGTTTTACTTCGATATCCTCTTCATATATGATAAAAGGAAGCTTCCCACATTTTAACCACTTAACGCGGTTTAAATCTGTAATTTGTACGCCGCATTTGCCCACCGGAGTGCACTCGATTACTTTACCGTCTCCGGCATAAATTCCACAATGGCCGTTTGGCTTATTTGTCCAAAGAAGCATACCGGGAATTAAATTATTTAAGTCCTCGGAAGTATAAGTACATAACTTTAAAAGCCCCGTTTCGTTAACGTCTTTAAGCCCGTTTGACTCATAAACCGCGCCGCCGTATGTTTTATTCTTATCGCCACTAAAGCCCCATAAAACGGCTTTAACGAGGCCGCAACAGTCAAACGCAAAGGTTGACGGATCCAGGGCGTTGATTTTGTCCGCTCGGTCTTTATTATATTTGTACTGTTCTATCAGGCGCTTTTTATTCGAAGCTTTTAAAACATGACCGAATCCGCCTTTTATATAGTACGTTTTCATCTTCGAGATATTTTCGAGAAGTCGAACAAATTCTTTATTTGTCATCGCGTTCCTCCTTATCTAATTTATCACACAGCCGCTGAATAGCGAGCGTGTTATTTTGAAGTGCTTCCGTCATTTTGGTAACTTCTTCTTTATGCTCTTTTTGGATATTATCCATACGCGCATTTGAGTTATCTGTCATATACTTAACGTACCAACCCAAACAAAGACACGCAATAATCGGAAAACCTAAAGAGCCGATAGCCGCAATAATCATATTAAAATCCATTTTTAAATCCTCCTTTTAAGTTCTGTTTCCTATATAAATGCCACCCATAAGCAAAGATCTTATTTTTTCTTTCTCGGATTCTGTCGCTCCGCTTATGTTTAACTTAATTGTATCAGCTTCGAAGTATCCCGTAAAGCTGGAGACAAGTCCGCCGGCGTTTGAGGGAGTTCCATACATTTTGTTGAAGTTCGACGGGTTGTCCGTATCGGGATAAATAAATATAAATGTAGGCTTCTGGTTCGCGTACTGGTTAAGCATACCCGTGGAGCCGCCGCGTGTCTGATTGAATTTATTTATATTATTCATTGTTAAGCCGTACACGGTTTTAGCTCCCTGGATAGCTCCTAAAGCTGCCGCACTTCCCGCCGCGCCTACCATACCGAGAGCGTTACCGGCCGCGAAAGCACTCGCGCCGCTCTCTCCGACTGATATACCGTTATTTACAGACTGTCCGCCCGCTCCGAGTAAAGTATTTATCTGAGCATTAGCATAAGAAGCAAAGTCGGTTAAAGTCATGGAGAGTTTCGTGCCGATAATTCCGTTAAACTGATCGAGACATTTTCCGTTGCGGGTTGCTTCCGCCGGGCCGTCAACGAGGCAAGCAATACAGCCGCCCGTTGTGAGGTCGATATAATAAATTACATTTATATGTTTTCCCCAGTATTTCGCGGGATCCAGTTCATATCTTCCGCAATACGGTAAGTCTACAAATATACGGCATGATTTGTAATTTTTCCAATTACCTTTACCATATAAGTTATCCTCATTAAAATCTACGCCGCCGCAATAAAAGTACCCGTTCGGATAGACTACTTGTTTTACGCTGTTTTGCATATTGTCGAAATTATATCCACCAAACCATATATTACTTGTTGTGGTGGTCTGAGTGAATACGCTGTCGAGCGAAAGCGGGTAATAAATGAGTGAAATTACCGATTCGATCGGGTTGTTGCCAAACATTTCGAGTCCGGTCTTAATAGCTTCCCAAACGGCCGGAGTCGTATCATATAATCTGTTAGCAATTTCTCTTAAAGCTCCGGTAGGGCAAAGATATGTATTTGCGAAAAAATTTTGTGTATAAACGTCTCCCCAGTCGGTACCGTCGTCCGGATCTCCTATATCAAGCGGAAGATCTTCGCCGGGATAATCGTTACTTATTTCGTTCCAGTTTAAAGCTGCCGATATAGGTATATCGCCGTCAATATATCCCTGAGCGGTTTCCTCGTCTTCAAATATAGGTATGCGATCGAGATAATTAGTCAAAGCATAAGAAAACGTACCGATCTCGTTCGTTCTTTCTTTATAAATAAAATCAAACGGAAAGTTCGTAGAGTCTATCCAGGTTACACCGTCTAAAGAATACTGGAGCGCTTCATAAGAAGCGTTATCAATTACGTTATAAATAAGCTTGTCGCCACCAGCCCACTCTACCGGATAAAGAGCTATTTCGCCCGATACAATTCGGCCGCGTACGTCTCTATGCGCAATAGTTGCGCCGCTAACCGTTTCATATCCGGTAGCCGTCCAAGTTCCGGTTGTCCATATATTTGTAATTCCAAAATCTCTACCGGAAACGGAGGGTATTCTATTATTTATGGCGTCCTCGATATTATCCCCATACTGTATATACTCTTGCAATTCGGCGCTCGTTTCGAATATGGGTATATTGGTCGCAATATATAATTCGTCAATTATGTTAATTCTGTAATCATTTGGTACCAAAACGCCAAACGGTAATTCGGTAGCTTCATGCGTAACATATTCGATATCGTCGTAACCGTCGTAGGGGTTTACAGCTTGCTTCTGGCCGTATTGCTCATTAAAGACCGCACCTTTAACCGACAAGTCCGGACTTGCAAAAGTTCTTATTATACCTGTAGTCATATTTTCGATAGACATACCGTATCTTCCGCCGTATGTAGTACCCGCCTGGCTTCTTGCTACGCTAAAGCATTTACTACCTAAATACCAGTTACCGTAAGCGTTATGAGCTTTATAATAAAATATAATTGCCGGATTTCTTAAGTATTCCTCGTCGGTATAAGCGCCCACTTCACTAAAATCGACAGTTGCCGCAAAAGTGTTTCCGGTATTACCTACGGGAACATTATATTGATATACAGCCATTTATTTACCTCCTAAAATAAGACAATAACAAAAACCTGAGCTGCTCGGAGTAAATCCCGTAGGGCATTTAACCGTCCTATAATTTGGCTTATTCTTAAACACAACAAGCGGATCTTCGATTTCGGGGTTTCCGCGGTTTGTGCTTCGCTTTGCTATTGTTTCGCTATTATCAATTTGTGATCTGAAAGACTCTAACGGGTCCGACTCGAGCAATAAGCGGAATTGATTACCGTTTTCGATTCGCATATCGTTTAAAAAATAATAACGATTAAATGCGGGTATATAAGCATAATCAAACCCGATAATTGAGTCGTCTCTATTTATTAAAATTTCGGGAGTTTCTATATTTACGGATTCGGTAAGCTGTACGTTTACCATATCTTTAACGAGAGTTTTCTCTCTATATAAAATATTTCGCTCTCCCGGGGATTTATATAATGTTACAATCATAGTATGCTCCTATCTCCCGCGATATCGTAAGGAAAATATTTTTAAAGAAAATCTGTCTTTCCCTAAAAAATAATTCTTCCGTTGCGAGTGCTGTAGCGGACTTGGTACCAATATTACCGGTACGGTCGACTTCGTCCGTATGGAGCTTCGAAGTTGTCGTGTCTGTATGAAGCTTCGAAGTCTCCGTATCTGTATGAGTTTTCGAAGTCGTTGTATCTGTATGAAGCTTCGAAGTTTCTTTATCTGTATGAGTATTCGAAGTGTTTGTCTGTGCTCCGACTACGGTCGTTGATTTATCCGTCTCTTTTTCTTCCGCGCTGTCCATAGCGACGCCGTAATTAGTAGTTGTATCGGTATGGCTTCCCAGCGTGTCGGAAGTATTACCGTACTCTCTATCGGTTTCATGCTGACCGTATTCGACGTTAGTCTCATGCTGGCCGTATTCTCTATCGGTTTCATGTTGTCCGTATTCGACGTTAGTCTCATGCTGGCCGTACTTAGTAACAATATGCTCTTCCACATTATAGACGGGGTTATATGCGATATTAAGAGTGTCGTAAATATGCGCCCACGCGTTTATATACACGGTATAAATACTTTCGAGCATATCTTCCCACTCGCTCTTAATATCGGCCATTTCTTCGCTGTCAAAGTCGACAAGCTTCGCGCCGTGCTCTTTTAAAAAGTAATTATCATATACGGAAGCTTGCGCGATATATTCTTCCAGGAAGTTCGTTTCGGCAAATTCGGGATATGAAAAAGTGCTCTTAAATAAGAACGGCGAGCCCATGCCGGTTGATTTATATAATTCTTTAAGCTTCATTTCCGCCATTTTCGTTATCCTCCTCTTTATCTTTTTCGTCCTGGCCGGGTGCCTCGTTTTCGGGATCCTCGTTTTCGGCGTCTTCAAAAGAACCGCTATCAATATCCGATTTCTTCGGCTCGTCGTAAAATACCGGATTCGGCACAATTTCAATATTAAAGCCCGCCTCTTTCATTTCTTCGACGAAATTAAGACGCATTTCGTACATTTGTAAAAATTCAAGAGTCGTATAATCGTTGTATTGCTTTATTTCTTCCGTTGTTACCTGAGCGCGTTTCTCGATATTTTCAAGATCGATACCGAGGTCGTTAGACTCTCTTTTTTCAATAGTTGAATAAAAGCCACTTAAATATTGCATTTTCTCGATATCGTCCGGATCCGTTAAATCTATCGTCTCCAGGTTTTCAAGTAAGCTCGTTACCAGTACGACCGGCAAACCTTTTTTAACAGCTTCGAAAGCTTTTTCAATTTGCTTTTTCTTAGGATCGGACTCGGCAAGGATCGCTTTATTAAGTCTCGAGTTTATAAGCTGGCAAAAGATAGATTTATCCGTTTCACTCTTGTAATAAGCGTAAAACTCGCGCTCGTCGTTATAATCACGATAGAGCGGTGTATTGCCGCAAACAATTACTTCGTCGTGATTTTTAAGTATATACGAGTCTTTCTTTTCGGTAGAAAGAGTTGTTGCTACAAACTCGGTAAAATCTCCGTATTCGTCGCGGATATTATTAAACGAGCCGGTTACCCAGCGACCGTTTTTAGTATCATACCCGAGAGCGCCGTAAAGAGTAAGCAACATTTCAGGCTGAAAAGGCAGCTTTAAATTATCGGATTTCCATTTAAAAAGCGTCGAGTCGCGCTCTAAAGCTTTTTCGAAATATGGAAGCTCACGGCTCGCTTTTTCTCTTAAAGCTTTTAATTCGTTTTTAGTCATTTTTATTATCCTCCTATTACGGAAAAAGGGAGGGAGCCGAAACTCTCTCCCTAATCCGGGTAAATGCTACAATGGAAATTTATTACGACAATGTGAGAATCACGTTAGTATTACGTGTATCGACACAATATCTTCTTGTGTAGTCTCTAAAGTATGTCGAGAAGTCTTCCTCTTCAACTCTCTTAACACGCATGGAAGTGAGCTCGTATGTTACAAAAGCACTGTAACGGTCAAAGAGTAACCCGACAACATGATTGATTGTTGTTACCTGGGAAGCTCCCTCATCGGCTACCTTTTCGACGATCTGGTCATGAAGTGAACCACTCTTAATCATAGGCACAAGCTCTTTAGTTCCGTTCTGCCAGAAATTGATTGTACGGTACTCGTCAAGTCCTTTAACAAGTTCGGTATGGTATACGCTTCCGAGAGCTACGTCCATATCTGTTGCAAAGTCAGCCAAGAAGATAGCGCGGGAGTCGGCTTCGGGTGTGAAAGTTTCGACTGTGCCGTCGTTATACTTCTCGTTATAATCGGCGATACCTTTTCTTAATTTAAGAATTGTTGACTGACACCAAATCTTAAACGTTTCGTTCTGATTCCAATTTGAAATATCAACATATCCGGGATCCGTTGAGCTGAAACCGAACATATTATTGTAAAGAGTTAAAAGCTTTACTTCTCTTGCGCCGTTGTAAGCCTGGAGAATAAGTTCTCTGAGTACGCCGCGGGCTGTTGCATTAAGCTGTAAAGCGATAGTGTTGCGTACTGTAACTTCGATCATAGCAATAAGTCTTCCAACGCCGGCCGCACTTGTAAAGGACTTCTTTAACTCATTGTTTGAAATAGAGAATTTAACGCGGAAAGAATCCATTTTTGTATAGATCTTCGCGTCTACGGGTACGCCATAGAATTTTCCGTCTGTGTAGTCAGGACCGGAGTTTGAAGCGTCAACGAGTGCGAGTAAGTTGGAATCGGTAGCACTTAAAAGCTTACATTTAACGCGCTGGATTGCTCCACCGTACTCTTCGCTTGATACGAAAAGGCCGTATGTAGCTTCGTCATCGCTCTTAAATTCTCTCGCGTCGGTATAAGTGTCGAGCACTCCGACAACTAAGTCGCCCTTGAAGTTTTCAAGGTCGTTTACTGAAAGATCGGAAAGAGCTTTTCCGAGGTCTACCACATTACGGAGATCTTCGGTAATTGTTATAGGGTTGTTACTTCCGTCTTTACCCTCGCCGAAATAGTTCGGGATTAAGACTGTATTAAGCATTGTTGCGATCTGGGTATTTAACATTTGTTTTTCCTCCTATTAAGACTGATGTTTAATATATACAACGGCGAGATTTGTCGTTCCGTTAAACGAGTATCCGGTATCGTTTAAGCCGTTTACCGCTCTCGCTTTAAGCTTTCCGGAATCAATATACACATTATATACGTGTTTGTTAGCCGTTTCAGTTAATCCGAAAGCTGTAAGCACTACGTCCCCGGCAACTAACTGATTTCCGTCTTTATCTTTAAGCCAGGCTTCGCCGCTGGAAAATGTCAAGTTTTCTTCACAATATTCAATCGGAACGACTTCGGGAGCCTGGGGAATAGTATATATTCCGTCGCCCACTCCCAACTTTTCGAGCGTACCCGTCGCCTCGCCCTCGGGGTTTGCTATTACGGTAGTTCCTCCGCCGGCGGCCGCAAGCGTTTTTATATTATCGGCCATAACGCGGGGGTTTGTTGAATCAACCATATTGTTTTACCTCCTATTTTAATTATCCTGGACGGCTGGCCTCGTTGATCTCGCGAAGATCTCATACGAGCGCCGCCCTCTGTTGCCTTTAAAATATCATAATTGACCGAATTAGTCAATATTTAATTTTGTTTCGTTCCTGGATCCGTGACCAGAGCCGGGCCGAAAAAAAGCGATCTTTTGTCTATTTATCCCCATACCCCTATACTTT
>Ga0247609_10004582_pt1 | contig 13714 bp, 7 predicted proteins | sample 172DNAGHGlowgp2_FD_193487 | JGI IMG/M metagenome (GOLD analysis project Ga0247609, IMG submission 193487) | Sheep rumen microbial communities from Palmerston North, Manawatu-Wanganui, New Zealand - 1728 DNA GHGlow gp2 | ecosystem: Host-associated > Mammals > Digestive system > Stomach > Rumen ...
ACCCGCTGTAGGTCGAGAGCGACTGATAAGCGTTAAAGTCACTGCGGCCTGTCACACCGTAAGAGATACGGGGCTTCAGGCTCTGGAATGTGTGCGACAACCCCTCGGCAAACGGGGTGCGCGTGATTTCCCATGCCAGTGAAACCGAGGGAAAACTACCCCACTTCTTGTTCACGCCAAACTTGGTGCTGCCCTCACGACGCATCGACGCGGCAAGGAACAGCATGTCGCGGTAATTATAGTTCAAGCGGCCAAAGAAGCCAATGAGGGTCGATTCTGACGAGCCTGCCCACATGTTGGCCTTGCCGTCGCGCAGGTAGGTACCGTTGCCGATGCCATGATAGCTCATGCTGTCATAGACGAAGCCCATGTTTTCGTTACCACTTTGTTCCCAGCGGGTGCGCTCCCATGAGTAACCCACGACTGCCTTGAGCTGATGGTCATCGAGGGTGAGCGTGTAGTTGCCCAGCCACTCCAGGCGGTTGGTCCACCACTTCTGGTAATTGATATTGGCTCGGCCAGCATAGCCGTTCCAGTAGCTCTCGCTCGAGGTACTAGGGGTATAGAAGTTGGATTTCAAGTCGTTGTATTGCAAGGCATAGCTCAGCGAGGTGTTCAGGTAGTGGTGCTCACTCTGAATCAAGTTAACCTTGACATCGCCGTTACCCAACAGGTAGATGCGGTCGCCATTGCTCACATTATTTTTCAGGTCATTCACCGGGTTGTGAATATCAGTGGGGCTGTTGGGCTGATAGTAGCTGCCGTCCTCGTTAAATACGGGGATGGTGGGATTCATTGTCAACGCAGTGTCAAACAAGCCGTCGTTGCCCCATTTCTCGTGCACCTTGCGGCCCGACAGCGAGGCATTGAACTGCAAGAAGTTGTTCAACACTCGCTGCTCGCCCACAAAGCGGGCACCGTATTCCTCACGGTTCGACACGATGTCAAGACCGTTACCGCGCTTATAGTTCACCGAAGCGCCAAAGTAGCCGTTCTTGGTGGAACTGTCGATTGACAGATACTGGTTGAGGTTGTAACTCATGGGGCGCGTAATCTCATCCCACCAGTCGGTATCGCCTCCGTAATCCTGACCGCGGCGTGAGCGGCGGAACTCTTCGGTTGTCAGGATGCGGGGTTTAGGCTTAGCAAAGTTGGCAGCAATATAGCTGTCATAGGTCACTGTGGTCACGCCAGGAGCGCCGGCACCCTTCTTGGTCGTCACAAGGATGACGCCGTTAGCGCCACGCGTGCCATAGATGGCCGCCGAACCAGCGTCTTTCAGGACGGTGATGCTCTCGACATCCTGGGTAGCGATGTTACGCAGGTCACCGCCGGCAATACCGTCGATGACGATGAGCGGGCCGTTGGATGCGGTGAGCGAACCAGCACCACGCACCTGGAAGTCGGTCATCGAGTTGGGATTGGCTGCAGCGCTTGTGCTCACGTTGAGACCCGCAACCTTGCCGGCAACAAGGGCGAGCGGGTCGCTCGCAGCTCCCTGGTTGAACTGCTTTTTGTCAATCTGCACGACCGAACTCGAGATTTCCTTCTTGGCAAGCGAGCCGTAACCCACGACCACTACCTCGTTGAGCTGCGAGCGCTCTTCATTCAAGATAATCTCGAGATGGCTTTGGCCATTGATAGCCACTTCCTGGGTCTCAAAACCGATATATGAGACAACCAGGGTTCCGTTGCTAGGAACATTGTCAATGGTGAAGCGGCCATCAAAGTCCGTCACGCTTCCGTTGGATGTGCCCTTGACAGCGACGCTGGCTCCTATCAGGTCCTCGCCCGTCTCGTCCACGATGTGGCCCGTGACAGTCTGGCTCTGCGCCGAAATGCCAATGGCAAGCATCAGTGCAGCGCACACCATCAGTGCACGTTGCAACAATCCTGTTTTACATTTCTTCATTGTCATGTGATTTAAAAATTAAGAATTATAATTGGTTGATCAGGTTATCGGCAGTTAGAATAAATTTGGCCAATTGTTGAGCACTGCAAATTTACAACGTACGCGCGTAGGCCAATTTCTCATCAAACAAAAATCAAAGTCCGCCAAGACGATATTTCCATATCTATCAACACATTAGCACAACAGCATCCAGGCAAATATCTAACCCATTTCTCACCATCACAATAATCGGCATCCACTCGTCCCCCATTTAGAGGAACATGTGGATGCCGTTAAATCGAGCGATAGCTATCTTCGGCCTTAAAACGATCAGCAGTCAATCGCCTTGATGCGAGCCTCAAAGTCGTCCTTGTTCAGGGCACGGGCTTTGAGTTTGGAACGGTAGGTGTAGATGGTGGTCAGGCTGGCCCGCAAGATGGCGGCAATGCTCTGGTTATCGTTGATGCCAAGGCGGATGAGAGCCAGCACTCGCGACTCGGTAGTGAGGCGTTTGCCCTGCTTAACCTCGATTTTTCCGTCCTCCTGCAACAGTTTGTTCACCTCATCAACAAAGGTGGGATAAATGTTAAGGAAAGCGTTGTCGAAGTTTTCATAGAATAGTTGGGCATTCTCACTACCCGAGTGCGTGCTTTTCAACTCACGAGCCAGGTCCTCGGTCTTGCGGTCACGATACAAGCGATAGAGCGCCTTGCGCTGCTCCTCGCCACGGTCGATAAAGCGGCTTGACAGGGTCAGGAAGCGGGCGATATACTCTTCCTTGATCTTTTCGCGCTCACGCAACAGGCCGTTGGTCTCATGCAACTGCTCGACCGTGTCGCCCAACTGGCCGTTGACCAGGCGCAACTGCTCATTGATGGCCTTCTTCTGCTCGTTCAGGCGACGGTATCGTTTCAACAACTGGTAGATGACAATGACACCGCCCACAAGCAGCAGGGCTATGACCGAAATGGCAACCAGCAACCACATCATGCTGCGGTGGTTGCGCTCCTGCTTGGTCTGATAGGCATTCAGGATTTTGGGCACGATGCGGGAAGCCTGGATGTTGCGCAGGCGTGTGCCATAAAAGTTGGCGTCATCCACCGCCACACGCATGTAGCGGTAAGCGCGGTCAACATCGCCCTCGTCAAACAGGCGGTCGGCAATCGCTCTCAACGACGTGTTCTCGCGGATGCAGCCTTCCAAGTCACTCTCGGCACTCTTGATTAAGTACTGCATCTGACTGTCTTTATTCCCCAACTGGGAATAATAAAACGACATTGTGCTGGTGATTATGGAGTACAGGCGCTCTCCGCTGTGATAACGTGGCATCAGTTTTGACAACAGGTCAATTGCTTGACCGTAACGCTGGTTGTCGGCTTCACACTCGGCCACTGTGATCAGGTAATTGACGTTGTCCTTGGGCACCTTGATCTGGGTTATCGCCTGCCGCAGTTGCACCAGTTCCTGCACATACTCGGCTGCATACTGGGTACCGTGCATGTACTCTGCCTGATAGATAAGCAGGTCGGTGCACGTGCGATGATACAAGAGCAACTGGACTGGTGTCAAGCTGGCGGTGTCAATCTGGCTTAACGTCAAGCGCGCCTTATCCATCAGGCAAGCCGTTGACGAGATGTGAGCAAGATTCAACAGGCTCTCGTTTATCAATGCCTTATCGCCCATTGCCCGCGCCAGACGCAGACTCTCACTCACATAGCGATAGGCAGAATCATACTGGTAGGCAGAATACTCCTCATAGAGCCTGTTCATCACGGCATAACGTGAGGCATCAGATGTCGCCTTGTCAAGGTCTCCTTTCATCTGTGCGAGTCGGACTTCCTTCTCGGCCACGAGACGGGGCTGGGCTGCAATCAGGCTGTCCAGGCGTTCAAAACCGCCCCGATGTGGCGCAGCCATTGCCACCGCCGCCATGCAAGCCAGCAGCATTATCATCAAACCATGTTTTATACAGCTATCATTCATGCGGCAAATGTAATCAAAAAATCGTTACCGCTCAAAAGCGCACTGATTAAGATGGGCTATACCTTCAACAAGACAGAATGATGTCAATTATCCTGGATACATCACTGATATTGATTTCTCCATCACCGTTCACGTCGGCTCGAGCCAGCACCGACGCATCGGCCGGGCGGCCCAATATCAGGTCAATCAAAATCGACACATCGGCGATGTTCACCTCGCCGTCCAGATTCACGTCGCCGGGCAAAATGCTGCTGGCAGGCTCTCCCCGGTAATACACCTTATATCCACCAGCGGGCAGCGAAAAGTTCTGGGTGGCATTCAATGTCACAGGGATTGCCGTGAGGCCAGCCGAAATATTATCAACGTCGATGGCGAGTTTCCACTCACCTGCTTCCAAACCACTCACCACCGTGCTGACGGTGCTTGAGCCCAGATTGAGCACAATCAATGCAGTCTGGTCATTATGATGACGGGTATAGGCCATGACATTGCTGTTGCCCGTGTTGAGGAACGATACTTCGCTGGCACGGTCACCATTGTCGATGAGAGCGTCACAACTGTGCTTGAGGGCCGTAAGGGCCTTGACGGTATTCAACATCTTGTTATCGACCGAATTCCAGTTGATGGGGGTGCGATTAAAATAGTCGAGCTTGCGCAACATCAGGTAGCCCGTTTCCTGGCCGTTATAGAGCATGGGCATGCCGTAGAGGGTAAACGTCAAGACAGTGAAAGCATAAGCATTGTTGCCATACTGGGTGGACATGGAACTATTGTAGTTCTGGTCATGATTGGTGAGATAGACCATGCGGCTGATATCGATAAAGCGCAGGTCGCCCACCAGGTTACGACACTGGTTGAGCACGCCGCCGGGGTTGGTCTTATTGTTGACCAGGGCCGACTGGAAGCCCCAGGCATAGTCATAGTCCCATCCGCACACCAGCAGGCGCTGCACGCTATTGGCCATATCGCCCTCGCCCAGCATGGTGATAGTCTTACCGGGCTTGTATTCTTTCAGTGCCTTGATGGCACGGGTCCAGAAGGCGGTGGGGATGGTGTTGCTGCTGATGTAGTCACAGCGGAATCCGTCGATGTCGGCCTGGTCAATCCAGTATTCCATGGCCTCGATCATAGCTACCTGAGTAGCTTCCTTGCTATAATCGAGCTGATAAACGTCGCCATAGCCGTTAGGGCTGGTAAGCGTCGAGTTATAGTAGTCACGATGCTGAGTGATCCACACATTGTCCTTGGCTGTGTGATTGGCCACCCAGTCGAGCCACACCTGCATGCCGCGCTGGTGTGCCGCCGCGACAAAGGCCTGGAGGTCGGCAATAGTGCCAAAATCGCTATTCACTGCATGATAGTCGCGCGGTGCATATGGGCTGCCAAGCGAGCCAATGCGACCCTGAACTCCACGGGGATGGATGGGCATGAGCCAGATGATGTCGATGCCCAAGTCCTTCAAGTAGTCCAGACGCTGCTGTGCGGCAGCCAGAGTGCCCTGACTGGTAAAATTATACAAGTCAAGCTCATAAATGACATTCTGATTGGGCACGAAGCTGCTCTCGCCCGCACCGATGATCTTTGTCAACTGCCCCATGACATAATAACCGTGGTTGGTAAATGTGCCGTCCACACGGCCAGATTCACTGTTCCATGTAAAAATCAAGCCCGTGGGCATGGCCAGTGTTCCCGTATAGGTCCACTTGTAAATTTTGTTGCCGCTTTGTGTGTCACCCATATAGGTCATTGCAGGGCCTGGCCAATTCGTGCCCACATAGTTGCGGCCGTCGGTATTCCCTTCCCACGCCCAAATCTTGGGTGCATCGTTGACCGTGCTATTGGCTTCAAAGAACACACACACCTCGCTATCACTTGTCAGCACGGGCTCATACACTCCCGATAGGGCAGTCAGCGCCACCATCATCATAATAGATATGGACAATAAACGTTTCATATTGATTTAATTGCTATAGTTGAGTTTTACAAAGATAATCATAAAAGAAACGCGCAATCGGCCATCAAAGAAAAAATCTAACCGAATAGAAAACGCAAATTACTAAAAATCAGCATATAATAACAATCTTCAATCACAGAAAATCTAAGACAATTCCACACCTCTCACACCCCATTTCACCCACTATCGGCTAGGAATAGCGGGGTAACGAGAAAACCTCATCAACTTGCCGAACACACTGCCTGGTAGCCAACGGCACTTCGTGTCACAGACAACTGCAAGGTCCCTAATGTAAGATAAAAGAAAAAAGAAAATCATGAAATAATCTTGTTTTCGGTGGCTCGGGTTGTTCATATTTCACATATTATTATTAACTTTGCGCATTAGTTACCAAAGCATCATGGCCTATGAACAGATTTGTAGAACTGATTCCCCAACAGTGCGCCAAGTATGGCGAGCGCGAAGCGCTGCGCTTCCGCGACTATGAGACCCAGGTTTGGTCCTCCATCACATGGCAGGGTTTTGCCGAAAAGATTGACAAGGCCGCAGGGGCAATGCTGATGGGCGGCGTTGAGCCGCAGGGGCGCGTGTGCCTGTTCACACAAAATTGTCCCGAAGTGCTCATTTCCCACTTTGGCGCATTCTATAACCGCGCCATCCCGGTGCCTATCTATGCCACAAGTAGCCGCGACGAGGTGGCCTATATCGTCAACGACTCGGGCGCAACGATACTCTTTGCCGGCGATCAGGGGCAGTATAACATTGCACGCCAGGTTATTAACGACTGTCCGTCTCTCAAGTTCATTGTCACCTTGCACCCCGACGTCAAGCGGGACCAGGAGGACAAATCGACCCTTACATGGCAGGAATTTCTGTCGACTGGCGACAAACTGGGCAAGGACGTTCACACCGAGCTTGAGAACCGCAAGCAAGCGGGCATGCCCACCGATATCATGTACCTCATCTACACATCGGGGACTACTGGCGTACCCAAGGGTGTGATGCTCACCCACAACAACATGTCATCGGCCATGGATGCCCACATCGAGCGCTTTGACACCATCATCAACGACAAGACCGATGTGTCGCTGAGTTTCTTGCCGTTCAGCCATGTCTTTGAACTGGGATGGACCATGGTGTGTCTGTGTACAGGCATCCGTGTGGCCATCAACTACAACCCCAAGGAAATCCAGCGTGCCGTCAAGGAAGTGCAGCCCAACTACATGTGCAGTGTGCCACGCTTCTGGGAAAAGGTCTATACTGCTATCAACGACAACCTGCAAAATGCCAAGCCCGTGGTGCGTATGATGGTCAAGCAGGCCATCCGCGTGGGCAAGACCAGGAACATGAAATATGCCCGCTTGGGCAAAAAAGCGCCCGCTCTCACCGAGAAACAATACCAGTACTTTGAGAAAAAAGTCTTTAGCAAGCTGCGGGGAGCCATCGGTGTGACCGACGGCAAACTCTTCCCCACTGCCGGAGCCATGCTCAGCGACAACATCACCGAGTTTCTCCACGCTGTGGGCATCAACATCTGCATCGGCTATGGCTTGAGCGAGACCAACGCATCGGTAAGCTTCTTTACGGAGCCAGGTTGGACCATTGGCACCGTTGGAATGCCCATTTCCAGCATCCAGGTCAAAATCGGAGAACAAAACGAAATCCTGGTTAAGGGCCCCACCGTGATGCAAGGTTATTATAACAAACCCGAGGAGACGGCCAAGGCCATCGATGTCGATGGCTGGTTCCACACGGGCGACTGCGGCGAGATGGCACCCACTGGCGAAATCATCCTCACCGAGCGTCTCAAGGACCTGTACAAGACCAGCAATGGCAAGTATATCGCTCCGCAAGTGCTCGAGACCATGCTCGGGCAAGACAAATATATCGAACAAGTCGCTGTCATCGGTGATGGTCGCAAGTATGTGTCGGCGCTCATCGTTCCCGACTTTGAGGAACTGAAAACCTATGCCGACAAGAAGCATATCGAGCATCACACCATCGAGGACCTGGTCAACAATCCCGACATCCACAAGATGATCGAGGAGCGCATCAACGACTACCAGAAAGGGCTTGCCTCCTACGAACAGATCAAGAAATTCGTTTTGCTGCCCAAACCCTTCACGATGGAGAACGGAGAGCTGACCAACACGATGAAGATCAAGCGCGCCGTCATCAACAAGCGCTATCGTCCACTCATCGATGCGATGTATGCTGCCGACTACCGCAAGAGAAAGAACAAACCCGAATGACTAATAAGAAAGCAATAACTACATTATCCTCAGCTAGTTAATAATCTCAAACCACTGACTGGAAAGCTGACTTGAACTTATTGTTTTCCTTATCGAATTGACAATAAATGATCACACAAGAACAACTCAAGGAATTACAACAACGCAAAGATGACCTCAAACGCTACCTCGACATCGATGGCAAGAAAATCGAGGTTGAGGAAGAAGAACTGCGAACCCATGTCCCCGACTTTTGGCAAGACCAAAAGGCAGCCGAGGCACAAATGAAGAAAATCAAGTCGCTGCGCAACTGGATTAACGGTTGCGAGGAAGTAGAACTCGCAGTTGACGAGGTGGCCACAGGATTTGACTTTGTCAAGGAGGGGCTGGTCGAGGAAAGCGAACTCGATGCCCTGTACAGCAAAGCCCTTGGCATGCTCGAGAAACTGGAGCTGCGCAACATGCTGCGCCACGACGAGGACAAGATGGATGCGATATTGAAAATCAACTCAGGCGCCGGCGGCACCGAGAGCCAGGACTGGGCGTCAATGTTGATGCGTATGTACCTGCGCTGGTGCGAACGCCATGGCTACAAAACGGCCATCGAGCACATCATCGATGGTGATGAAGCAGGCATCAAGAGCGTCACCATCAGCATCGAGGGCGACTTTGCCTACGGCTACCTCAAGAGCGAGAACGGTGTGCATCGCCTGGTGCGCGTCTCGCCCTATAATGCACAGGGCAAACGCATGACCTCGTTTGCATCGGTCTTTGTTACCCCGCTGGTCGATGACACCATCGAAATCACCCTAGACCCTGCCAGGATCTCGTGGGACACCTTCCGCAGCGGCGGTGCTGGCGGCCAGAACGTGAACAAGGTCGAGTCGGGCGTGCGCGTGCGGTACCAGTACAAGGATCCATATACGGGCGAGGAAGAGGAAATCCTTGTCGAGAACACCGAGACCCGAGACCAGCCCAAGAACCGCGAGAATGCCTTGCGCAACCTGCGCTCGATCCTGTACAACAAGGAACTGGAACACCGACGCGAAGAACAGCGCAAGGTCGAGGATAGCAAGAAGAAAATCGAATGGGGCAGTCAGATTCGCAGCTATGTGTTTGACGACCGCCGCGTTAAGGATCACCGTACCAACCACCAGACCAGCGACGTGGGTGGCGTGATGGACGGCGACCTGGACGATTTCATCAAGGCATACCTCATGGAATTTGCCGAGGGGTAATGCTTTTCTAAACAACAAGGACAACGGTGTTACTATCAATCATGTTGTCATAGTTGCTTGAAAAAACAGGCCGAACATTACAAGCATTTTACACGAAAGACAAGTCATAACAGATTATGAACGAGAAATTTACCATTGTCAAAGTAAGCGGCAAAATCGTCGAGAAAGCCGACGAGCTGCGCACGTTTGTCAAGGCATTTGCTGCTATCAAGGGCAAGAAAATGCTCATCTTCAGCGGCAACATGATGGCGCAGGAAGTCGGTAACAAACTGGGAATAAAAACAAAACTCATCGATGACCGTCCCGTTGTGGATGCTGGCACGCTCAAATTGCTCACCATGGTCTATGGTGGACTGGTAAGCCGCCTGTTCGTCTCGCTGCTGCAAGGCAACAAAGTCAATGCCCTGGGCGTGACAGGAGCCGACATGAACCTTGTCACCAGCGTCAAGCTGCCCGACGGCAAATTGGGCGACACGGGACAAGTGCGCCACGTCAACACCGAGGGCATCGCCCGATTGCTGGACAATGGCATCGTTCCAGTTCTTGCCCCCATCACCCATGACGGACGCGGCAACCTGTTATTCAACGAGACCGACGCCATGGCCGCCGAGATTGCCCGCGCCCTGGCATTGCGTTTTGACATCACACTCATCTACTGCTTTGAGAAAAAGGGCGTGCTGCTCAACGTGCATGACCCTGACAGCGTGATTGCCAACCTGAGGCGCACCCAGTACAAGGCCATGCGCGACATGGACATCATGAAGGACTGGTTTGTCAACAAACTGGATAATGCCTTCAGTGCACTGGACCATGGCGTGAAAGATGTGTACATCACTTGCCCGTCACAACTGGGTAAGACCGACAAGGGCACCCACATCCAGGGCTGAACAATTGGCACGCGATTTGCACAAAACAAAAAATGCGTAAAGTCTGACGGGCCGTGACAACCCTAATGACAGACGACCAAAGAACTAAAGAGTATAAATCAAAAATTATTAAAGACTAATGAAGGTTGCGATTGTTGGCGCCAGCGGCGCTGTTGGACAGGAATTCATGCGTGTCCTCGATGAACAGAATTTTCCCGTTACTGAACTTGTGTTGTTCGGCTCGGAACGCAGTGCCGGACGCATTTTCACCTTCCGTGGCAAGGACCATGTGGTCAAGCTACTGCAGCACAACGATGACTTCAAGGATATCGACATCGCATTCGTTGCCATGGGTGCAGGCCCCGCCCGCGAGTTTGCCCCGACCATCACCAAGCACGGCTGCATCATGATTGACAACAGCAGTGCCTTCCGCATGGACGACGACGTGCCCCTGGTAGTGCCCGAGGTCAACGGCGAGGATGCCCTGAACACGCCACGCAATATTATCGCCAATCCCAACTGCTCGACCATCATCATGGTGGTCGCCCTCAAGCCGCTCGACGACCTCTCGCACATCAAGAATGTGCAGGTTGCCACCTATCAGGCCGCCAGCGGTGCCGGCATGGAAGCAATGTATGAGCTTGCGTTGCAGACCAGCGAGATCGCAGTGGGCAAGGAAGAACTGACCGTGCGCCATTTCCAGCACGAGTTGGCCTACAATGTCATTCCCCACATCGACATCTTCCAGGACAACGACTATACACGCGAGGAGATGAAGATGGTCAAGGAGACCTGCAAAATCATGCACAGCGACATCCGCGTGAGCGCCACTTGCGTGCGTGTACCCGTCATGCGCGCCCACAGCGAGGCCGTGTGGATCGAGTGCGAGAAGCCCATCACCCCCGAGGAGGCCCGTGCAGCCCTGCAGCTGGCTCCTGGCGTTGTGGTAGTGGATGATCCGCGCAGCAACCGCTATCCCATGCCCATCGACTGCTCGGGCAAGGATCCAGTGTATGTGGGCCGCATCCGCGTCGATACCAGCAGCGACAACGGTCTGACCTTCTGGCTGTGCGGAGACCAAATCAAGAAAGGCGCTGCCCTCAACGCCGTCCAAATCGGCCAGTACCTGATTGCCCACCGCAAGAAATAAAAAAAACGCTTCAATCATCACAATCCCCTGGGGCAAGAAGGCCCTGGGGGATTACTTTTATTAAAAAAATGTGCCGGAAAGTGAAAAATCAAAAAAAATCCTCTAAATTTGTAAGCCAATCATAAGATAATGATGTTCCAGATTGTAGAAAACAAAAGAGGATTCAAAGCAAGATGTTGACATTGAAAAAAACAAGATTCTACTCTTTTCTGCTTGTAGTGGCGCTCACGAGTCTGGCGTCATGCAGCCAGCTTAGCCATCAAACCCATGCAAACGCTATAGGCAGGGCCGATAAGATTGTCGCAGCATTGCACGACCCATCGACGAGCTATGTGGTCGTTGTCGCCCACCGCGGCGACTGGCGCAACTACCCCGAGAATTCCATCCCCGCCATCGAGTCTATCATACGCATGGGTGTGGACATGATGGAACTCGACGTGAAAATGACCCGTGACAGCGTGCTTGTGCTATGCCACGACTGGACACTGGACCGCACGACAACCGGCAGTGGAAAGATTAGCGATTACACCTACGACCAACTGCTCGCTTTTGACCTGAAGCGCGGACACGGCATAGCCATTCCCGGCCTCAAGATTCCCACCCTGCGCCAGGCTCTGGAAGTGTGTAAAGGCCGTATCGTGGTCAATGTGGATCAGGGATTTGACTATTACGACCAAGTGCTCGCCTTGACCGAAGAACTCGGCATGACTCATCAAGTGCTGATCAAGAGCGGCAACTCGCGCAGCAAGGTGGAGGCAAAACTGGCACGTCACCCGCACAACATGATGTATATGCCCGTGGTGAGTGTCACTGAAGGTTCCGACATGACTGTTTTCAATAGTTATCTGGATAATCATGCGACAGCACCCATAGCATTTGAGTTGTGCTTCAACACCCTCGACAGCCAAGTGCGGAACACCGCCCGAAAAGTGCTGGATGCCGGTTCCAAGGTCTGGGTCAACACCATCTGGGGCTCGTTGTGCGGCAATCATGACGACGACAGGGCCTTTGACAGTTCTGACCCCGGTCAGGTCTATGGGCCTATCCTCGACTTGGGTACATCGATCATTCAGACCGACCGCCCGGAATTCCTCATCAAGTATCTGGAAAAGAAAGGCAGACGTAAACTTCGATAACATCTCGCTTGTAGCACCTCATGAGACAGCTGCTAGTCATCTGGCTACTAGCCATCACCAGTTCGCTGATGGCTAACGATTTGAGAGACGGATTTCAGAATCCGCCCCAGCAGGCGCGTCCCCGTGTGTGGTGGCACTGGATGAATGGCAATATCACCCGCGACGGCCTGAACAAGGACATCGAGTGGATGAACCGTGTGGGCATCGGCGGCATTCATTGCTTTGATGCCGCATTTTGGGGAAAATCCATCGTGGAGAAGCGCCTCACCTATATGTCACCCGAGTGGCAGGATCATTTCAGATTTGCCGTCTCAATGGCCGACTCGTTGGGCATGGAGGTAGCGATTGCCAGCTGCCCTGGTTGGAGCAACACTGGCGGACCATGGGTAAAACCTGAGCAGGCAATGAAACGGCTGGTGTGGAGCGAGACGCAGGTCAAGGGAGGCAAGCAGGCGCATATCGTCCTGCCCGAGCCCAACAAGGATGACCGCTGGTATGCCGACATTCGCGTCCTGGCGGTCAAAGCCAACCCCGCCGACAAAACAATGGAAGAACTCGGTGCCTCTTTCTCGGCCGCCGACACGTTGCAGAGCTCCTATTGGATACAATACCAATTCAAGCGCCCTGTCACCATCAAGGCCCTGAGCATCAAGGACGGGAATTACCGTAGCATCTGGGCCGCGCAATCCGCACCTGTAACCAAATGGCTTGAGGTGAGCGACGACGGCGCCACCTTCAGGCGCATCTGCGGCATTCCGCACGGCAGTGTCGGCTGGCAGACCATCGATATCGAGCCGACGCAGGCCAAATTCTTCCGCATCACATTTGACAAGAAACCCGGCATCACGCCGCAGCTCAAACTGTACACCACATCAAGAATCAACCATGCCGAGGAAAAAGCCGGCTTTGCCTCGCCATCAGACATGATGGAATTCATTACTCCTAGCTATCCTGACGAGGCAATCCCCACAACAGGCGTCATCGACGTGACCAGCATGGTGGATGAACAAAGTGTCTTGACATGGAAGGCTCCCAAGGGTGAATGGAAAATCTATCGCTTCGGCTACACGCTCACGGGCAAGGAAAACCATCCCGCATCGCCCGAAGCGACAGGGCTGGAAGTGTCCAAGATAGACAAGGAAGCCTTTACCCACTTTATGGAGTATTACCTCAATTCTTACGAAAAGGCAACAGGAGGCCTCATGGGTAGCCGCGGAATCCATTACCTGCTCATCGACAGCTACGAGGCGGGCTGGGAAACCTGG
>Ga0247609_10004583_pt1 | contig 13714 bp, 12 predicted proteins | sample 172DNAGHGlowgp2_FD_193487 | JGI IMG/M metagenome (GOLD analysis project Ga0247609, IMG submission 193487) | Sheep rumen microbial communities from Palmerston North, Manawatu-Wanganui, New Zealand - 1728 DNA GHGlow gp2 | ecosystem: Host-associated > Mammals > Digestive system > Stomach > Rumen ...
GTCTGTTCCACGCATGAAGATACATGGAAGCATGAGGAACATCGGCAGTTCCTGAAGGATTCTGTGCACAGGCAAATGGGGCACACAAGAAGGCCCCCATCGTCAGGAGGCAAGTCAGACTTGTTTTAATCAGTATATGTTTCATAAAACCATGGAAGTTTGTTAAGGTGGGTTCTATCAATTAGCACCCACGGTAATTAAAAGTCGTCCCCTTCAGGCCATCAAGGCGAAAAGGATTTTTTTCATGCTAACAATTGATTAATTAAGTTAGGTTAATTCTGTCGGCAAATTTAGAAATTTTCGCATTAATAACAAAATTGTTCTTGTTTTTTAGTTGTTGGTTCATTGATTTTTTTCCAACTCAACTTTCTCAAATAAAACTGAAAGTAAACTCGCTTCACTCTTGGAAGATATGCGCTATGCACACGACAATAGTTATTATTTTCTTACCTCTTACCTCTTCTGACAGGTTCCTATCCCAGTTCCCCGGCCGCGCTTGCGGCCAGTACTCTAAGTCCTTTATGTCCTTCAAGTCCGTAGAATAAGAGCTTCGGGCAATCCTGTTTGTACAGTCTTGCCCGAACTTAGGTGCAGAATGCGGGGGCATGACCTCCCTCTCTCATCCCGCAATGCAAAGATACAATCAACAATTGAAAGATCCAAATCCACGGATGCAAATCACCCTTCCTGCGAACATCACGACCAGCAGGGTACGCAGGCTGCCAGCCTGCGAAACAAGCACCAGCACCTAAAATCCATTGCTTGTTGTGCCCAGTTGTTCCGTCGCGTCCGCGACGGCTCCTTCTACCCTCAAGGATATTGTTGTTTAAAGTTGTGCTAAGTTGTTTCCCAATACAAGTCCCCCGGCCGCGCTTGCGGCCGTCCTTTAAGTCCTTTTATGTCCTTCAAGTCCGTAGAGCCGCACATCCGTGGCGACCGCCACGGATGCAAATCACCTCTTTCCTACGAAATTAAGATTCTTAACTCATAACTCCATGCTGGGCTTCATGACATCGTGACATTTCACCGTGTGCGCCTTGGAGAGATTGAATGGCGCTGTGGCACGGATGTCGTCTACACTGGCGCCGAAGGAGATGGTGTATTTGCCGGCTGCGGTCTCCCACGATTGGGTGGACTCGTTGTAGGATGCCAGGTCGTGGAGAGAAAGCTCCATGGTGAGCGTCTCACTCTGCTTGGGCTGAAGTTCTTTGGTCTTGGCGAAAGCCTTGAGCTCGCAGGCGGGTTTCTCCAAACCACCGGCGGGTGCACTGACATAAAGCTCGACCACCTCTTTGCCGACTCTCTTGCCTGTGTTCGTGACGGTGATGGAGGCTGTCAGACCATTCTTGCTGGCTTTGACAACGGGTTTGCTGTAGGAGAAGGTTGTATAACTCAGACCGAAACCGAAGGGATAGGACACCTCTTTCTTGGAGGTGGTGAAGTAGCGGTAACCTACATTGATGCCCTCAAGGTGTTTGGTGTAATCCTGGAACTCCACCTTGTTGTTGCCTCGTCCACGGGCAGCTGCCTGACGCACATTGGGGTAACTGGAGCTGGAGGGAAGGTCAATCAGGTTGTTGGGCCAAGTCATCGTCAGTTTGCCTGATGGATAGGCCTTGCCTGTCAGCACATCTGCCACAGAATAACCACCCTCCTGACCTGGTTGCCAGGCTAACAGAATGGCATCGGGCATCGACTTCCAAGAAGCGGTCTCGATGACATTACCCATATTGAGCACCACCACAACGGGCTTGTTGGCTAAATGGAAGGCGTTGCACACATCGGTAATCAACTGGCGCTCCACGTCTGTCAAGGTGAAGTCGCCTTCTTCATGACGGTCGGAACCTTCGCCTGCCTGTCTGCCCAAGGTGATGATGGCTAGGTCGGATTCCTGGGCCTGAACGTTGATGACGGGACGGCTGACAGCCAACTCCGGAAGAACGGCTTTGCCCCAGAACCAACCGCCGCGAGCGGGACTTGCGGCTGTGATGCTCTGCTGGTAGGCCTGATAACTCTTATAAAGGTTGGAGAGCTTGCTGTTCACCTTCAAACCTGCCTCCGTAAGGCCTTGCATCATGTCGATAGTATAGGCTTTGTTGACATCTCCTGAACCCGTGCCTCCGGCTATGAAGTCGTAGGAGGTGATGCCGAACACTGAAACGGTCTTTGTGGCGCTCATCGGAAGGGTCTCTCCCTCGTTCTTGAGCAGCACCATTCCTTCTGTGGCACTGCGGCGGGTGACATCGGCATGGGCTTTCAAGTCGGGTTTGTTGGAATAGTTGTAGGCGCGGAATGCTGGCGTCTTGACAAGATACTGCAGTATGCGCTTGACACAGATGTCGAGGTCGGACTCGGCCAAGACTCCACTCTTCACCTTGTCGATGATGTCTTTAATCTGAGAGTCGGCTCCTGGCTCCATCAAGTCGTTGCCTGCCTGAATCTGGGCGGCTGTGTTGCGGAGTCCTGTCCAGTCGGTCATGACAATGCCGTCAAAACCCCATTCATCACGGAGAATGGTGGTGAGCAACTCACGGTTCTCCTGGGTGAAAGGACCGTTGAGACGGTTGTAAGACGACATCACCGTCCAGGGCGCTGACTCACGGACGGCTATCTCAAAGCCCTTCAGGTAAATCTCACGAAGGGCGCGTTGAGACATCACCTCGTCCACACCCATACGGTTGGTCTCCTGAGAGTTGCCGGCATAATGCTTGACGGAGGTGCCGACACCCTGGCTCTGGACGCCCCGGACATAGGCGGCTGCAATCTTGCCTGTCACCAGGGGGTCTTCGGAATAGTATTCGAAGTTGCGGCCGCAGAGCGGCGAACGGTGGATGTTCATACCCGGAGCGAGCAATACGTCGCATCCATACTCTAGCACCTCGTTGCCAATACACTTGCCCACCTCTTCCACGAGCTGCGTGTTCCATGTGCAGGCGAGGGCTGTGCCCACAGGAAATCCTGTGCAGTAATAGGTGTTGGGGTCGTTGTCGCGTTTAGGATTGATTCTCACTCCGGCTGGGCCGTCTGTGAGAACGGTAGAGGGGATGCCGAGGCGGGGAATGGCTTGTGTGGTGCCGGCGGCACCTGGAACGCGCTTTGCGTGTCCACCTATCATGCCATTATTGTCGGTCGATGCAATCTGGCGGTTTCCGCCCACCACTAGCATCGCTTTCTCCTCAAGCGTCATCGCTTTGAGGACTTCATCAACATTGTCGGCTTGCAATTTCACTTGAGCCGAAATTGTGCCGACACTTCCAAGGAGGGTTGCGCAGGCAGTTAAGATAGTTTTTTTCATAATAATGTCATTAAGTTGTTATATGGGTTCTGTTTTATTGGTCAATCTGCGGATGATTCGCTCTCTCTTCTTTTGTCTTATTTGACGTTTTCTGTGTGATAATGCAAAAGTATATAAAGTTCGGCAATTATATGCTTTAATAGCCGATTGTTTTTTAGTTCCTGAAAAAAGAATGCTGGCGCGATATATTTGGAAACAACATATCACAACTAGTTTTTTAGGTTTTAGCAGTTAGCTGTTAGGTGCTGGTGTTTCGCAGGCTGCAGCCTGCGTACCCTGTAATGAGATTTTGTGGGTAACTTGTACAAAGGATTTGGATTGTTGAGGTTTTTAGTGTATCTTTGCATAAAGAACACAGAAGATGTGGGAGAAATGAAAAACGCTAAAACAATCAGCTTATGTACAATAGAGAATTTACCCCAGACAGAATAACGGAACTGAACCCGAATGAGATTTTTGTTTTCGGCAGCAACCTTGCTGGAATACATGGTGGCGGTGCTGCTCGCTTGGCCTATACACGCTTCGGCGCCAAATGGGAACAAGGTGTAGGACTGCAAGGACAGAGCTATGCCATTCCCACCATGCAGGGTGGTGTGGAAACCATCAAACCTTACGTGGACCAATTTATAGACTTTGCGAAAAATCACCCAGAGTACAAGTTCCTTGTCACTCGCATCGGTTGTGGAATCGCTGCCTTTACCTCCGCTGATATCGCTCCTTTGTTCCTGAATGCCTACGACGTGGAAAATGTCATACTGCCCAAGGACTTCGTGGAAATACTGTCGAAGATGCAGGAGGAAAACCGAAAATCCACAGATGAAGAACAGCAAGCCCTGAAGATGTGGACGATGGGTGCCGGCGACTCTGCCAAGCGCTTCAACGGAGAGAATCCCATACCCGAAAAGACAAAGGTGGCCACAAAGGACAGTTGGAAGACCGAGCCGATGCCGGATGAACATACCACAATAGCCATGAATGTACGTATCCCGAGTGCAGCCATGCGTGTGGTGAAGTGTGGGCATATACCCGAAGCCATGGAAGACCATTGGTTCATGTACTGTGATGAAACAACCATCAGGTATTACCGCAGTTGGTCGGGGATTTGCATCTATGTCGCCAAATATCATGACGATGGGGAAACATGCAGCATCACAGAACTGACAGTGAACCGTGATCGGGAACAATACGGATGTACCGACAACGACCACGACGTGGCCTTGTTTATGGCATTGCTGACTAATGAATATGGTGGCGATGCCAAAGAGTATTGGAAGGCAGCACTGAAATAGTGATTGGCGGGAGGGAACCGCAGAATCAACACCCACAAGGCTGCGGCGGTGTGATGTGTGTCGCTCCCATCCACTTGGTGAAGTGACAATGATGTAGTATGAAAGATAACGGGTAATTATGCTTGGAGCAGTATTTGGAGACATCGTGGGAAGCACCTACGAGTGGCACAATGTCAAAAGGAAAGACTTCCCTTTGAGAACTCCGTTCACTAGATATACGGATGACAGTGTGATGACTTTGGCTGTGGCTCAATGGCTGGTGGAAGACTCTGGACATTCCAAGGAGAAGCTGGTCAAGTGTATGCAACGGTTGGGACGGGAGCATCTCAATGCCGGCTATGGCGGCAGATTCTTCCAATGGCTCACGTCGGCGAATCCACAACCCTATAACAGTTGGGGAAATGGTTCGGCTATGCGCGTCAGTCCTGTAGCTCTTTATGCCAGCACCCTGGAAGAGGCGTTGAGTCTGGCAAAGACCACAGCCGAAGTCACCCATGACCATCCCGAGGGAATCAAGGGGGCGCTGGCTGTTGCCGAATGCGTGTTCATTTGCAAGACTGCGACAAGCATCGAAGTGGCCAAAGATGAAATACGACGGACCATCCCCAAAAAGTATGGGTATGACCTGAACCAGACACTCGACGAGATTCGTCCTCGATATCAGTTTGATGTCAGTTGCCAGGGTAGCGTGCCTGAGGCCATCATCGCCTTCCTGGAAAGCACGTCGTTGGAGGATTGTGTCCGCAATGCCATTTCTATCGGTGGTGATTCCGACACCATAGCTGCTATCGCCTGCTCAATATATGCCACAAAGAATAGCCAAGAAGATGATGAACTGATGAAACAGTTTGACGCTTATCTTTCTCCTGACCTCCGCGATACCATGATTCAATTTGAACAGAAGACTAAAGATGGTCAAGAGGTCTGAAGACGCTTGAGTTTGTGGAAAGCAGCCCGACGGGTTTCGTATTATAGAGATTGCAGACGGCTATTTTGACCGGATTCAGGGAGGATGGAAGCGTGCTACTTCATCTTGTCCAGCAGGCTTGCCAGTCCTTCGAGGTCGCGGGCATCTACTTTCAGGTCGAGCAGGTTGCCATCGCGGTCGAAGAGTTTGTAGGTGGGCCAGGAGTGCACGTTGAGGTGGTGCTCGATGGCTGACTGCTGGTCTTCGGGCAGGTTGTAGTGGGCCACGTTCGGACCGCTGACGTTATACTCCTTGATGATGTTCTCCCATGCCGCCTGCGGGCTGCCATTGGCGAGATAGAGGTACTCGATGTCGTAGTCCTTCAAACGGGCGTATTCCTCGGTGGAGTGGGAGAGTGCTTCACGGCAGGGACCACACCATGTGCCCCAAATGTCGAGCAACACGAACTTGCCCTTGAAAGGTTCAAGGATTTTCTTCAGCAACGACTCGCCCTCTGAGATGTCCTTGAGGTTGTCCGATGACTTGAGCACCAGTTTGTCGAACTCACGGTTCTCGATGGCGAGGTAGTAGTTGTTTTGCTTTTCAATCATCGAGATACCCACAGGGGTGGTGGTCAGTGCCTTCAGGGTGTCGATGACCATCGGCGACACCGATGTGTGCGTGTGGTCAATCTCCCTTAATACTAACCGTGAGAGCCAGATGTCCTTGAAGTCTTGGTCGGCTCCTAACGAATCGAGGGCGAAAGCCTCTTGCTTCATCTGAATGACGAGGTTGATGCCACGCAATACTTTCTGACCTCTCGGACCGTTGATTATCTTGTCCACCTCTGCTATCATATCCGCATTGTCGGCATTGAGCTTCTCTGCCAACTTCTGCTGTTCTTCCTGGGTCGGGGCTGCCACAACCTTGGCGTTGGCGTCAATCAACCAGTTCTTCCATTGGTTCAGCAGCGACAGTTCCTCGTCGTTCGAGGCTAACACGTTGTTGTAATCATAGATGTTCCAGTTCACCCGCCACGCCCGTTTGCGCATCACCTCACGGAGATAGTCGCGCATGAATGCTTCAAAATCACGATAGAGCGTGTAGGGTTTGATGGCCTTCTGCCAGCACTCCTTGCCCAAGAAGTCCATGTAGTCCTGTGGCATCTCGTAGTTGGGAAAATGGTAGCTGGCCTGTGTCATCGACTCGCCCATGATGTTCTGATAGTAGCCCGCTATATAGTCCTGATAGCGCTGTGAGAGATTCGGATGGCTCGTCACCCATTGCTCCAACTCACCCATCTGCACACGCCTGACGCTGTCGGCCTGGGCAAGATAAGTCATGGGGTCAAGGTCATTGCGACTGCGGTCGATATCAGCAGATTCCCATGAATGGGGATGGATCAACAACTCGTTCTGCACCCTGACATCATCGCCCATCCAGAGCGTCTGACCTGTCTTGAAGTCATTGAGGAAGAAGTAGGTCTTGCCGGGCTCCAGTACGGTGCTCTTGGTCGTTCTGCCCCAGTCAAGAAACGCTTGCGAGGTGTTGAGCAGCGGCATCTTCAGCGTGAAGCGCCCGAGTGAGTCCATCGAGGCGTATGCACTCTCCTGCTCAGAGTTGAGGATGTTCTCAATGCCCACATCAAACTCGCGGTTTTTCCGCCATAATTCTTGAGGCATGTCCTTCATCCATCCAATAATCGTCACGCTGTCACCTGCTCTGTATCCGTTATCTGCAAATCCCTTGCGCGTGTCTTTCATCGGATAATCAGGCAGGGCGGTGCCGGTAATCGGACTGCATACGATGGACTTACCGCCATCGATGGTGATGGTGCGCTTGCCTTTCTTCAGTTTGCCTACCTTCACTTCCTTGGCTTTTAATGAAAGTTCCTTCGAATAAGAAGCGCATTTCACTCCTGGCATGTTGTTGAGGAGGAGGGTCAGTGTATAAGCATCTTTCTTCTCCACCTGGTTGACGATGTCCCATACAGTGTTGTCGTATATGACATGCTCTGGCGTGAATCCAATCAGCCAGTCGCCCGTTTCCTCGTTACGCCAGTAGGTGTCGGCAATGCCGACAGGCAGGTTCTCTGCGTCGTGGACGTTGGCAAAGGTCCATGCGTTAGGTTCTGCCACGTCTATCATCCACGTGTTGGCTGGGATAGGCTCGAAGATAAGCGAGAAATCAACTTTGCCGTCTGCAGGGATTTTGTAGGGCTCAGTCAATGAGATAACCGTTGCCCCCTTCACGGCGTATGGCTTTCCATCGGCGTGTAGAGTGGGGTTGGTGGCGAGAGGAACTGCGTCTCCCGTCATCTGCTGAGGCACTTCCAGGTGGAAGAACACCTCCGTGCGATCATCGTAGATTGATACTTTGGTCACATTGATGATGGGCACGTTGACGTAGCCCGTCACAATCTTGTTCCATACTTTCTTCTGTGCCTGTCCCGCCATTGCAACGAAGGCAAGCAGGATGGTGAGGATGCTTTGCTTGTACATTGATTTGCTGTATTGCTACTGTGTTTGTGAACGATTCAATCGATGATATTCGCCGAGGCGCGTGATATCGTCATTTTCTATCATCTGCAATCTTTTTACGGTACAAAAGTATATAAAAAAACGGATTTATAAACGAGTCGAGATTAAGAAATTGCGTTTTTTTAGATTAGACGAAAGGTACAAGCGTTTTTCCAATTCAGGGACAAAATATTTACAGAATTCGTCGAGTATACAAAAAATCTATTAAATTTGCACTTGTCATAGGAGTCGGAATTCGATATAACGTTTTGATTTCTAACTAAAAAGTCATACAACATCCTGCTCCTACATTTAATATACACCTTTTTCACATCGACTCCACAGATTCTAATGATAAAAAGATATAGCGTATGGCAAGTGTTGAATTGGACATGATACAAACTACCGGCATCGGAGCATTGGCCCTCATCGTCGGTATGATTTTGACGAGAAAAGTCGCTTTTCTCCAAAAATACTGCGTGCCATCGCCAGTAAGCGGTGGAATCCTCTTTTCATTGATTACCTTGGGGCTCTTTTGTTGTTTCGATGTTGAGGTATCGTTCGATGGCACATTGAAGGATGTGTTTATGCTGGCATTCTTTACCAGCGTCGGTTTCCAAAGCGACCTTAAAGTGTTGAAACAAGGTGGAAAATCCTTGACCATCATGCTTGTCCTGTTGGTCGTCATTATCGTATTTCAGAACTTAATGCCAATAGGAGTTACCCGTCTCATGGGGGTTGATTCTTTGATTGGTATGGCTTCAGGTAGTGCGGCAATGACAGGTGGACATGGTACAGCCGCTGGATTTGCGGGTGTTTTTGAAGGAATGGGATTGCATGGCGCGGGAACAATAGGTATGGCTGCTGCAACCTTTGGCTTGATTGCCGGTTCTATGCTAGGCGGCCCTTTGGCGGAGAGGATTATTCGCACGAAATTGACTCATGAACAGATGCAGCCACAAGATGAGGATATTGACCCTGCCATGGCGGGAATCGAGAGTGATGAGGCTTCACCCACAGGTCGCGCCAAACGTGTCAGCACGAACGAGTTGGAGTTCCAACAATATGCGAAGTCTTCCTATTGGATTATACTGGTTATGGGTGGTGGCACAGTGTTGAGTTGGTTGTTGGCAAAGACAGGTATTACTTTCCCGACTTTTTTGGAGCCTTGATTCTAGCCGCAATCGTTCGCAACACCATTGGTCTCGTCAGGTACAAGGATGATGGTAAATGGGTCAAAGCTGACAAGTTGCTTGATATGGAGCGAATTATCAGTGTGGGTAACATCTGCCTGTCTCTGTTCCTCGGTATGGCCATGATATCCCTGAAACTATGGGAACTTCAAAGCTTAGCCCTTCCGTTGATTGTCATCCTGGTTTCTCAGGTGGTGATGATGGCTCTCTTTGCTTTTTTTGTAGCCTTCCCACTATTGGGACGCGATTATGACGCTGCCGTTCTGTGTGCAGGAATGTGCGGCTTCGGCCTTGGCGCAACCCCCAATGCAATGGCCAACATGAGTGCTGTATGCTATAAATACCACTATACCGTCAAGCCTTTCCTCATAGTTCCAATCATAGGTGCCATGTTCGCCGATTTAATCAATACAGGAATAATCACCCTCTTCCTCAATCTCCTGCGTTGACAATGTAAACACAAATGAAGCTGTTATCACGCTTAATCATGTCATTCGTCACAAACCCCTGCATAATATCCCACTTATGCAGGTTTTTCTGCAACTATTCGTATCTTTGCAACGTCAAATAGACTATTAGGATATGAGGAATAAAAAGTTACTATGGCAATAACGAGCGAGAGACTAAAGCAGACGTTTTCTGAGGGTGGTGCTCAGGAAATATACTGGGAAATCAGGACTACAGGCGATTTTCTCGGCTTTGCACGACGATATGTCTTTGATAAGGACAGTCGTGTGGCGAGGAGTGCCTTGTGGGGACTGGCCAAAGCCACCGACGAGGAACTGTCAGAATTGCAGGTGTTACTCAACGAACTGATAGACCAGGCCATGCAGACGGAAAATTCGTCTGTCAGGCGGCTGACGCTGAACATCATCGAGCGTCTGACGTTAGAAGAGGACGACCTGCGGACTGACTTCCTTGATTTCTGTTTCGAGCATACGGTCAGCATAGAGGAGTTCCCAGGCATCCAAACGCTCTGTATGAAGCTCGCCTATCGAATGTGCACCTTCTATCCAGAACTGATGGATGAGTTGAAACGGACCCTCAAAGCGATGGAGATAGAGTATTACAAGCCCGCTGTAAAGTGCCTGCGCAAAAAGATCCTCAGCGGGCGATACCGTTAAAATGGAATTATTATGGAAACTGATCGTATTATATTGCGCCCTTGGCGAGACTGCGATGCGGAGACGTTGTTCAAATGGGCTTCCGACCCAGATGTGGGACCTCGTGCAGGATGGGCACCACATAAGAGTGTGGAAGAGAGTCTGGAGATTATCCGTACTGTATTCAACGATGCGCTCCACACATGGGCTATCGAATTGAAAGAAACTGGTGAGGCGATTGGCGCTATGGGCTATGGCCCATCGTGCGAGTGTGATTTGCCGGCCCGTGAAGGTGAACCGCTCATCGGCTATTGGGTGGCAAAGCCCTATTGGAATCGTGGTATCTGTACGGAGGCATTGCGGCTGATGTTAGAGCATATCCGACAGACGACAGACATCAAATCGCTCATCAGCGGCCATTTCGTTGACAACCCTGCTTCAGGCCGGGTGATGGAGAAGTGTGGTTTTGTTCCAACAGGCGAAACCTGCATCGATGAAAAGCAGTACCATGGTGAGAACAGACCAATCAGAGTATTGAGACTGGAAATTAGGAACAAATAATGAAACGACTTTTATATCTGGACAATCTGGAAGTATGCCTGACGGTGCTAGTGATATTCCACCATGCTGCGAACTGATAAACAAAACTATAAGATATGCAAGAATTCATGACACCCCCAAAGCACGTGAATTTCCGTGCCAAGAAACTGTTCGGAGAGATGGGACGCATCGTGGACGGTTCCATCGCCTACATCGACCTCAATGGCGGTGGTCCGACGGAGTTGCACACCCACGAGCACAACCACCTCTTCATCGTCACCGAGGGCGAGGCCCGCATCCGGTTAGGTGAAGAGACTGTCATCATCCATAAAGACGAAGCCCTCCTGGTAGAAGGCCGCATCCCGCATTCCTGTTGGAATAACACAGATGGCGTGACAAAAATGATTGGTATCACAGTAATATGAACATACTGATTCTCTCAGGCAGTCCGCGAAAGTGCGGCAATACAGAACTGCTGGTAGGGGCGTTCGTAAAGGGTGCCTCGCGGAAACACCATGTCGAAGTGGTTTCTGTTTACGACTATAAGGTCAATCCCTGCATGGGGTGTAACGCTTGTTTCAAGAACGAGGCCAATGCTTGTGTACAGAATGACGACATGCCGCTTATCTATGAAAAGATGAGCCGGGCTGACATGCTCGTGATTGCCTCGCCAGTCTATTTCTACGGACTGAGTGCACAGCTGAAGGCAGTCATCGATCGTTTTCATAATCCGATAAGAGATACATTCCGCCTTAAGAAGATGGCTTTGCTGCTTGTAGGAGCCGCTACGCTCCCTGAGCTTTTCGACAGTATCCTTGCTCAATATCGGCTATGTCTGAACTTCTTCAAGTTGGAGGATGCAGGCCATGTGTTGGTTCGAGGAGTCAAGGATAAGGGCGACATTAAAAATGCCGACGCTTTGCATGAGGCATTTCATTTGGGATCAAACGTGCAATGACGAGAAAATGGAAATAGATAATTGGTTCAAGGGTTTCGAGAAAGGTCTGGAGCGGCTCTCTCCAGAGCAACGGTCGGTCTTCCTTTCGGAATGCGGAAGGAACTGTGTGAATGGCGGTACGCTGTCTGTTTACCAAAAACTCCATGAGCGTGCCCAAGGCGACACGGACACCTTCTTTCAGATGGCTAATGAACTGCCAGGTGTGAGAGGTGAGGTCGTTGAGAAAGGACGCGTTTATCGCCTTGTCTTCTTGGAATGCACTTGTGAGTTGTGCAAAAAAGGATATGTCACCTCTCCATTGCTCTGCGAGTGTTCACGCCAAAGCGTGATTTATTCGCTGCAATGTCTGTGGAAAGAGAAACACTTCACAGTGACGCTTTGCCATTCCATCTTGCGTGGCGGAACAGATTGCGAAATGAGAATAGAAGTGGAAAGTCCTCCTCGTCAGCAAACCCACAGTCAGAATCCAGGGTGATTGCTTGGATGCTTTGTGGCAAAATATTATTGTGAATTACGGAAATAAATACGATGACACACCTGCCGAACATCATAACTTTGCTCAGGATGGCAGGTTCTTTTGGTCTGCTCCTTTATGATGTGACGAGTATGGTATTTTGGATTATTTATGGCCTCTGTGGCATCAGCGACATAGCCGACGGGTGGCTGGCTCGGAAGCTGAAGTGCGTTACCAGGACCGGATCATTGCTGGATAGTCTGGCAGACATCTGCTTCGTAGCTTGTTGTGCCTGGAAGCTCCTGTCGATACTCGAATTGCCGCAATGGTTATGGCTGTGGGCAGGAGTAATTGTCGCGATTAAAGTTGTGAATCAGCTTTCGGCACTTGTGATGTACGGGCGCTGTTGCTTCCCTCACACCCTCGCGAACAAGTGGGCGGGGTTCCTGCTCTTCATTGCAGTACCCATGACTTTTTGGTCTATCGTCCCCATTACCTTTGTAGCTTCCGTCGCCACGTTTGCCGCCGTTCAAGAGGGACATTTCATAAGACGGAACGCCCCCCGCCAAACGGGGAGGTGGCTTCCGCCGGAGGGACAATGAAACTATATTATATGATATGAGAAAGATAGTAACTATAGTTTATGCATTGATTGCTACATCGTGTTTGGGCCAAGACCTAACGGACGGAGCAGCGAGAGCCATCCGAGCTCGCTCAGAGATGGCCGAGTCGTGTCGGACGAAGGCGAAGCCAATATGCGACAGTACCAGCTATGGTGCGTGCATCATGCGTGATGGCTCTTTTGTTGGCATTAACGAAAACGAGCATTTTACGATGCATAGTGTGATGAAGTTCCCGCAAGCATTATGTGTTGCCGATTACCTAAGGCGGAAAGGATTGGATCTTGATGACACTATCATTGTCGAAAAAGCAGACTTGATGCAAAACACATGGTCGCCAATGCTAAAGTCCTTTGAAGGCGTCAAGGCCTTTTCGTATGGAGAACTGCTGGAATTGTCTCTCGGACAGAGCGACAACAATGCCAGCGAACTCCTTTTCAAGTTTTGTGGCAAGCCTAAAGCAGTAGAGAAATACATGAGAAAACTTGGATTCCACGATATCCATATCCGCATGACAGAACGGCTGATGCACAAGAATCCGACAAAGGCTATCGAAAACAGTTCCACCCCTGCCGAAATGGTTCGTTTGTTCGAGTGGTTTTATCATCATAAAGATGACAACCAATATCTGACATTCATCTGGAAGGCGATGGCAGACTGCTCAACAGGACTGAAACGAATCCCTGCTGCGATACCCGGTAATGCTCGAATCGTACATAAGACAGGTACGGGATTCCCATCTGCTGAAGGATTGCAAGACATGAACGATGCAGGTATCATTCTCATGCTTGATGGAAGCCACGCCATTATCGCCGTTTTCACCACGAATTCATCAT
>Ga0247609_10004584_pt1 | contig 13712 bp, 5 predicted proteins | sample 172DNAGHGlowgp2_FD_193487 | JGI IMG/M metagenome (GOLD analysis project Ga0247609, IMG submission 193487) | Sheep rumen microbial communities from Palmerston North, Manawatu-Wanganui, New Zealand - 1728 DNA GHGlow gp2 | ecosystem: Host-associated > Mammals > Digestive system > Stomach > Rumen ...
TTACGGTACTGATGGTCGTGCCAAAGGGTATAGTTGCGCCATTTCGTTGCAGTAGGCGTAGAGTAAATGCGGATGTTGCCGTTTGCGGTACGCATGATGATTTCCTCGCGCCAGTCGCCGAGGATGTCGCCTTGGAAACAAGGAGTTCCCTTCGTGTCGTTATTGGTCAAGGAACCGACGCAAGTGTAGATGGGATTCCACGAGCCATACTTGGCGATGCATCCCGCTGTGTTCTTGCCATCCACGTAGTTGAAACTTTCTTCGCAGAGGTCACCATCCCAATAGATGCGGAAGTTCTGGTTCACACCTGTATCGCCCAGCCCGCTTATAGCTCCAGCCGTAACAGTGCTGATAGGCCCTATGTCTGTAGGTGTGCAGAGAGAGCCAGGGAAACTGTTGGAGAAGTTGCCTGCCATACAGCGCCCCACATCTCTCGCAGCTGTGTAGCGATAGAAAACCTTCGAGGTGGTGGCATCTCGGTAGTTCGTGCCTGGGTTGTCCTCCATACAGGCGAATATCTCATGCCCATGACGATAGGGGTCCAAGTCGCCCACTTGTTCGGCATCTCCGTGCCCGAAGCCTGTCGTAGAGAGTCCTTTACCATTATCATCAATGACCATCGAGCCGAAGACAATCTCGTCGCGACCGTCCCAATCGACATCTGCCACGCAGTAATTGTGGTAGCCCTGACCTTTCCACGGACCGTCGGTATTGCATGTCCAACGCCAACGCTCAGTCAGTCGATGAGTAGTGGGATTGATGTCGTAGGCAATCATCTTGTGCCGGGTATAGATGCCGCGAGCCAGAAAGAGGCTGGGATGCTGTCCGTCGAAGTATGGAGCGCCAAAGAAATGCTTCGATGCTCGATGTCCGTAGCCATCGCCCCAAGCACGATTCAGGTCAGTTTCATTCGATTCCAAGCGCTTCAGAGGATAGGGAATGCATTGATAGGGTCGTCCTGTCAGTCCGTCCATGTAAAGGAGGTATTCTCCGTCAGTAGTAACAAACCAGTTGGTACCTCCACCTGTAGCAGGGCGCACATTCTTCGTAGAATCGCCCACAGTATAGGTCGAGCCGTCGGACATGTGGATAACGGTACCATCGGCAGCTCGCATCACAGCTTCAGCTCGCCCGTCTTCGTCCCAATCGTATGCTATGATGTTCTGCTCGTTGTTCTGGAAGTCTCCCATGTTCGGCCCGCAATTCACCCACCAAAGGCGTGTGCCGTCCTGCTTCAGGCACTCGATGATGGAGTATTCCTTTGTGTCCACGCCATCTATCTTAGGTCCGTTCTTGGGGTAAGACTGCTCAATTTCGCTCTGGTTGTCGAACTTCATCAGGATTTCCAGTTCTCCGTCGCCATCCACGTCGGCGCAAGTGGCATCATTAGGGACGAGGCTGCTCTTGATGCCTTCGTGCTTCAGTGTGATTTCCTTGTAGCTCGTGCTCCAAGGCGTGGCAGGATTACAGTCGGCCTGCTCCTCGCCATTGATGATGGCCCGAACGGTGTACTGGTTGTCTGTCGCACCACTCGTGTCCTGATAATTCGAGACACTGAGTGGAACGTCATTCAGCTTCTCTCCGTCGCGATAGACGTTATAAGTCACATCATAGTATTCTTCGGCCGTGATGCGCCAACTCAAGAAGATGCCTCCATTCGCCTTCATGGCCACAAGTCCGCGGTCCAAGCGGTCTGTGTAGCGCTGAGCGAGGGCAATCATCGGCATCGTGAGCAGCAGGAAAGCAAGAAACTTTTTCATAGTATCGGATTATTCGAAATTCACTGCAAAGATACGAATAAGCGAGAGATAAACAAAACAGATTGTTTGTTTTTATCCCAAATCTGAATGATTGCGAACAGGAGTTCCCCCATTTCGGCTCACGAAAAAGTGTAAAATCATTTGACTCTTTGCAATTTTTTTTGTAACTTTGTAAAGGAATTGACAACAAAACTATAATAAATAACGATAAGAACACATGAGAAAGGCCTTTTTATTCACCTTTGTCTGTGCTGCAATACTGGTTGCTGCGCAGGAGACATACAGAATACCTGTCAGCGAGAAGAACGAAAAGATGCAGACGGGACGGTTTGAACCGACTTGGCAGTCATTGGAGCAGCACGAGACGCCAGAGTGGTTCCGTAACGCCAAGTTCGGCATCTGGGCTCATTGGGGAGCACAATGCGTGGAAGGCAGCGGCGACTGGATGGCTCGTGAGATGTACATGGAGGGCAGTCACAAATACAAGTTCCACCGCGAGCACTACGGACACCCTTCCGAGTTCGGATACAAGGACATCCTGCCTCTGTTCAAGGCCGAGCGTTGGCAGCCCGACAGCCTTGTAGCACGCTACAAACGTTGCGGCGCCCAGTACTTCTTTGTCCTTGGCAATCATCATGACAACTTCGACCTTTGGGACTCAAAATACCAGCCTTGGAACAGCAAGAACATTGGCCCGAAGCGAGACATCCTGGGAGAGTGGGCGGCAGCTGCCAAGAAGTACGGGCTTCCACTTGGCATCTCCTTTCATGCCGATCATGCCTGGACGTGGTTCGAGCCTTCGCAGCGCTATGACCTCGAAGGCGAGATGGCTGGCGTCTATTATGACGGCAACCTCCGAAAGGAAGACGGCAAAGGCAAGTGGTGGGAAGGTCTCGACCCGCAGATGCTCTATCAGCAGAACCACCCGATGAGCAAGGGCTCGTGGGATAACGGCGCCATTCACGGACAATGGGACTGGAGTCATGGAGCCTGTCCGCCCTCGCAGGAGTTTGTCGACAACTTCTTCAACCGCACCATCGACGCCATAAACCGCTACAATCCCGACCTCATCTACTTCGATGTGACGGTGCTGCCCTTCTATCCCTTGAGCGATTGCGGTCTCAAGATAGCCACACATCTATATAATAAGAACCCACGAGGCGTGGTGTTCGGTAAGATTCTGGGTGAGGAACAGAAGAAGGCGCTGACATGGGATGTGGAGCGAGGCGCTCCCAATCAGATGGTGGAGCGGCCTTGGCAGACGTGCAACTGCATTGGCGATTGGCACTACAACACAGACACTTACAACAGAGGCTACCGCTCGGCAACCAATATGGTGAAACAACTGGTCGATATCGTCTCGAAGAACGGCAACCTGCTGCTCAACATTCCTTTGCGAGCCGATGGGACGTATGACGAGAAGGCCGCTCGTTTCCTCGATGAACTGGAAGCATGGATGACGCAGAACGGAGAAAGCATCTTTGGCACCCGACCTTGGGTGAAGTTCGGCGAAGGACCTGTTGCCGAAAAGGACATCAAGATTAACTCGCAGGGCTTCAACGAAGGGCAGTACAACAACATGGACCATCGCGATATCCGCTTCAACCAGACAGAGAAGCACCTCTATGTCACCGCGATGGGCTGGCCTGAGGAGGGCAAGCTTCTCATCAAATCACTTGCAAAGGGCAACCCAGACTTCAAGAAACCAATCTCCTCTGTCCTGCTCTTAGGTTACGGCAGACTCAAAGCACGTCAGACAAAAGAAGGTCTGGAGGTACAGCTTCCCCAGCCTTGTAACAAGATTGCTCCTGTGTTGAAAATAAAGAAATAAAGGACTGCTGCCACACTCGCAATTAAAGTCCCGAACTTCACACGTGTAAATCGCAAACGTATAGTGTGACGATTGCAATTTACTAGTGTGATGTTTGCGATTTACTAGTGTGACGATGGCTTGCGAATTTTGGGGCAACTTTTTTTGTTCTTCAGTATGTTTTTGAGGGGTCCGCAGCACATCGTTTTTATGTTTTGCTGCAGTGCTGCAGTTGCTGCAGTTCATTTTGGGTCAAAATCATAATGACTTAAATGGCATTGGTGATGATTGATGAGTGTTTTTAATTTTGTTTTGCATTTCACTCGTCACTCATCATGTTTCGTCCTAATCGTTTGACAATCAGAAGGTAACACCCTGACGAGTGATTGACGACTCATCATCACTCATCAGGGCACTCATCAGGTTCTATATTGCTGATACTCTTTGCATTAACCCCCAAACCTGACGAGTGACGAGTGTTTTTAATTTCTTTGTGAGTTTTTTATGACCCTCCAATGGTTGCGAACCTCGTTCCCTTCGTCTGGAAGCATCTGCAGAACAGGGTTCTCGCCGTCATAAGTCAGGAAGAGCTTCCCGTCGTTCGTCAGCTTATAACACCCGTCTTCCTGCGGAATGAAGTACCAGACTTGTGCATTGACGAAAATCAAAGGTGCGCCGCCATCAATGTTCTTGTGGTAGTTGAGATAGTGTTCCGCTTCTCCATCGATAGGATCAGACTTGTGAGTGTCAACAATATAACCGCTTCCGCATTTGGTCAAGTCGAGTTTCAGCCCTTCTTCACCTAAAACAGTCTGAGCGTCGAACATACCGCCTCCTTGCACGAACAAGCCCGTCGCTTCATTTTGTAAGAGAATTCGTGACAGGTCTTGCAACTCAGCGCCAGCAATGTCAGGCAGTTCCTCTAACTTCCAATCATCGAAATGGAACTCATAAGGGATATGGTCCTGCATGGGCGTGAAGTTCAAACGCACTTGCATCACATCCTCAGTTGCTGTGAACTCCACACTCATCGGCTTTTTCTGCACGGGCTTGAAAGGCAGAACCTCTGAAGCGGCAACCCCACTGTTGTTCCGTGCTCGGCAGGGAGTTCCCTCGCGCACAAAGACTTGGAAGCCTGCATCGGCAGTATTGACGGGCACATAACCATTGCCGCTGAAATCGACCGTCACCCGATAGCGGTGTCCTTTCTTCACAGAGATGGGACAATGCACCGTCTCGAACGCATCCTCTCCTTTGAAGTGAACTGTGTTCTCCGTGCCCTCATTCTTCACATCGAAACACTGAGGTTCAACGTATGTCCATGTTGTCATGTCTGACAACTCTTGGATAACAGGCCTGGTTACCGACCAGTACAATGCATAGATGATGGCCAATAAGCAACAAACAACCGCTATCCCTATGTTTCGCAGCCTCTTTCGCTCTTTCTTGCGAAAGTATTCCTGCAACTCGCCAATATTGTGATAACGCCTGTCAATAGGCGAAAGGCAGCGGCTGATTACTGGTGCCCAGCCTTTCCCCAACTGCATGTCTTCGAAGATTTTACCAAGAGAATAGATGTCATTACGGATGTCTGGCAGAGAGCCTTCGCGTTGTTCAGGCGACATATAACGTTCTGTGCCACTCGGTTGCTTTAAGGTCGCAGCGAAGTCAGCATCGGCAAGTCCGAAGTCAATCAGCTTGACATTCTTGCCGTTACGCGTCACCATGATGTTCGACGGCTTCAGGTCTCTGTGAACAATGTCGAGGCTATGCAGGCAGGAAACCACGTCGATGAGTTCTCGCACGATTTTCAGCTTCACTGACTGCGATGGATTGCTCTTCAGGAAGTCGCTCAGAGTCTGCCCCTCGACCCATTCCATTACGATGAAGGGTTGATTGCTTTTGAATTTTGAATTAATTAAATTTGAATTTGGAATGTACTCCAATCCAGTAGTCCTGACGATATGCGGATGTTCCAAGGCTTGCACACGAAGAAGCAATTCGCTTTCCTTGCGAAGCATCTCCTGGAAGAAAGGTTGGTCGGCTTCCTCAGGCAACAAACCTTTCAGCAACCACCATTGCCCATTGCGCTTTGCCTTAAAAAGGGTATTGTGCTTAGTGCGTCTTACCTCCGAAATGTCAGAGAAATGATTGTTCCTTCCCTCAAAATCCTCGGTAATAAACCCACTATTTGAACTATCCTCCATAACTATGCACGATGAATTATGAGCTATGAACTGAAACTTAGTCTTCCTTCACCTCAAGCCTTATGCCCGAATTGCTGCCTATCTGATATGCTACAGGCGGGTTCCCCTCGTGCACAAGGTTGTTCAGGTAAAGTGGTTCACCATCAATGAACAAAACGCACTCGAACGTATCGCCGACAGACAACTTCGAGTTCACAATCTCCTCCACGACAAAACGCGACTTGCCCAAGTGCCTGATGGTACAGTCGCGGTCGGGCTGCCAAGTGATATGGATGCGTAACCCTACCGGCAAAGTCTTGGAGTCGAGGTGTCTGTTCACCACAAAGTTGCTGTTCTCCGCATTATTTTGTTTGCAGAAGGTTTGGTAGTCATTGAATCCCACCATATTAGCCAACACGTCGAGCGTACCCCTTCGTGTCTCGGTCGTTCCTTCGGCATAATAGCCCCACAAACGCTTCAGCGTATTCACGCCTACTGTCTGATGCTGCAAGCGCTTAATCTCATCGGCCAACCACACAAAATCCTGCGGTGTGCGTACCTCCTTCCCTACAACGCGTTCAATAGCAATACATAAGGGCTTTTTTTCACTCATCCTGTTCAATCTCTTGTTTACTGCACTGCAAAGATAGCACATATTTACGATACTACCAAACGGATTTCCGCTTTTAAGGCAAAGTGGATGAAAGTGGATGAGATTTCCAATGTCTTTTTCTGTCAGAAAAACTATATTTGCCGCTGAAACATGTGTATGTTTGGAACATGACAAGACTACTTACTATAAATGATATTATACATACATACTTTGCTTACTACAGCAATGGTGACATTCAGTCATCCCTCTATCAACGCGAAACTATGATGAGAGAGATGAATGAAATAAAAGAAGATTATAACAACATTGGAGGGACATGGCCTGATGGCACAAAGATTACTCTTGAATTGGTTCTACGAAAATGTGTAAGAGGGATATATTCACGAGGACACCAATATTGTATTGATGTCAATGCTGTGAATAAAGCTATCAATAATTTGCTTACAGGCACCTATGGGGTGAATAAGAAGTTTGTATCAGGTAAAAACATAAACGAAGACTTTCAAGATTTTGAAGAATTATATGAAGCAGTAAAAAGTTTAATCAAGATTTCCGGAATAGGCGAAGTAACAATATATGATACTGCCCGTCGTATAGGTCATATACTAAAGGCCCCTATCTATCCTCAACAATACGTTTACCTGACAGCGAGGAAAGTCAAGAATGCAGGAAGCTTTATTGTTGGGAAGGAGGTGAATTATAGAGAACCTGCTACACTTTTTCTACCTCATTTCGGTACACTTCAACCATTATTCATCGAAGATATATTGTGTATCTTCTCTGAATGGTTCTGGTGTTATAAAGATATTCATTCCCGTCCACCTTATCCCAAAAGAGAAAAAAGAATTGGATGGCCTTGGTGGAGTATCACAGTGGAAACATTTAGGAACAAAGTTTTGGATGACATTCATAAAGAAGATTGCAAATGTCACCGCCGTTGGTCGGAGTTCCCGATGATTTATTATCCACCGTTACTGGTTTCCAAACAAAACAATAAAAATAGTTTTACTCCTTGCAATAGGTCTGTGTGTAAATATTACCCCACATTATAAAAAATTATAGGGAGGGGAATAATATATAATTCTTAGCAACTCTTTTAAATATATAACAATCAAACACAACAAACACATTATGAAAACAAAACATTTATTTTTATCGTTATTTTCATTTTTCGTGAGTATCACCATATCATCTAATGAATTGCATACACACGAATTATATGTCCAACCTGACGCATGCATTGATGGTATCTATTACAAATTCTACGAAACAGAAGCCAAGGTTACATATGAACGTTTGGAAATAGATCCTTCAACTTTAACTGATATTATTTACACCAACTATACTGGCAATGTCGACATTCCAGAATTTGTGGAATACAATGGGATAACATATAAAGTTACTTCTATTTCAAATGATGCATTTAGAGGTTGTAGCTCGCTTTACACAATTAACATACCCAATACCGTTACTACTATTGGCTATAACGCATTCAGGGATTGTACAAATCTGACATTCACAATCCCCAACAGCGTTACAAGTATCGGAGGCAACGCATTTCTCAATACTCCATGGTACAATGGACAACCCAATGGAATGGTGTATGTAGGTAATGTGGCATATTGTTACAAGGGGTCAGGTTTACAAAATATTTCTTTGAGGGACGGAACCTTAAGTATTGCTTGTAATGCGTTTAGAAACTGCACTGATCTCAGGACTATCACGATTCCAGAAAGTGTAACAGAAATTGGTGAATATGCTTTTGCAAATTGCTCATCATTAACTTCCATTTCCATCCCGGGAAATGTAACAAGTATTGGTTGGTCTGCTTTCGCGGAGTGCTCCAAGATTACATCAATTACAATTCCTAATGGTGTAACCAAACTCGAGGAACGTCTTTTTTCTGGTTGTTCTCAGCTCAATACCATAATACTTCCAGATAATCTGGTTTTTATTGGATCTGGTGCTTTCCAGTTTTGTTCCAGTTTAGAATCTATTGCTATTCCTGAAGGTGTGACAAGCATCGGCGGCTCAGCTTTCAGGAGTTGCACTAGTCTGACATCTCTCACAATCCCCAACGGCGTGACATGTATTGATGGACAAACCTTTCAAAATTGCTCCAGTTTAACCTCCATCACTATCCCCAACAGCGTGACAAGCATCGAATACCAGGCCTTCAAGGGATGCACTAGTTTGACATCGGTTACTATTAATATAGAAAATCCACTATCAATCGATGATGGCCAAACTTTTTCCAACAGCGCCAACGCCACCCTCTATGTTCCTTACGGTTGCAAAGCAGCATACGAGGCGGCACCCTATTGGCGAAATTTTGCAGAAATCATCGAGATGGAGGCTCCTCCTTCTAACATCGCTTTTGCCGACTCCAATGTTAAGGCTCTTTGCGTGGCCAACTGGGACACCAATGACGATGGCGAGCTGAGCGAAGCAGAAGCTGCTGCAGTGACAGATTTGGGAGAAGTATTCAGAGGAAATACATCGATTACTTCGTTCGACGAACTGCAGTACTTTACAGGACTGACGAGCATTGGCAATAATGCCTTCTATAATTGCTCTAGTCTGTCCTCCGTCACCATTCCTGGCAGTGTGACAAGCATCGCCGACTATGCATTTAGAAGTTGCACTTCACTCTCAAAAGTTATTGTGTCAGACCTTGCCGCATGGTGTGGCATTTCGTTCAGTTTCCCTTCGGCTAATCCTTTATCTAAAGCACATCATCTTTACAGTGATGAAACCACAGAAATTACAAATCTTGTCATCCCAGAGGGCGTGACCAGTATCGGCAATTTTACGTTCACTGACTGCTTTGGCCTAACCTCCGTCACCATTGGCGATGGTGTGATTAGCATTGGCGATGATGCCTTCTATAACTGCTCTGGTCTAGCTTCCGTCGCCATTGGCGATGGTGTGACGAGCATTGGCGATGATGCCTTCTATAACTGCTCTGGTCTGGCTTCCGTCACCATTGGCGATGGTGTGACGAGCATAGGTGAATTTGCGTTCCGTGGATGCTCTAGCTTGACTTCCATTATTATTCCCAATAGCGTGACAAGCATAGGTAAAGATGCGTTCGATAGGTGCTATGGCCTAACCTCTGTCACCTTTGGCAATGGCGTGACGGACATCGGTGACGCTGCTTTCTATGAATGCTCTAGCCTGACCTCCATCACCATTCCAAATAACGTGACTTGTATCGCAGTCCGTGCCTTCGCTGGTTGTACTAGTCTGACCTCTGTTGTGTCAGAGATAGAAAAACCATTTGAATTTGGCGAAGCAGCTTTTGGAAGAATCTCTGACGATTGCGTACTGACTGTGCCGAGCGGTACACGAGATGCCTATCTTGCAGCAGGCTGGACAGAAGAGATTTTTAAAGGTGGTATCGTGGAAGCTGCTGCGCCTTCACCCTCCATTGCTTTTGCCGATGCCAATGTCAAAGCCATCTGCGTAGCTAATTGGGACACCAATGGCGACAATGAACTGAGTGAAGCAGAAGCAGCAGCCGTGACAGATTTGGGAGAAGTATTTAAAGGAAATACCACTATCACTTCGTTCGACGAACTGCAGTACTTTACAGGACTAACGGAAATTCATGACTATGCATTCCGTAATACAATAGCATTGACTTCAGTTATTATTCCAGAGAATGTCACACGTATTGGGAAAGGCTCTTTCGGACAGGTGGTAGATATAGGAGCAAGTAATTTAGTTTCTGTTCAACTTCCTGATGGATTGACTGAAATTGATGAAGATGCTTTCTGGGAATGTAATAAGCTCAAAAACATTAATTTTCCGACAAGTCTGAGAACCATAGGTGAATGCGCATTCCATAATACAGCTATTGAATCTTTAATATTGCCTGAAGGATTCCTTTCTCTTGGCTATTCTGCATGTAACTTTTGTAGTTTTCTTAAATCCATATATATTCCTTCCACAGTTACAAGTATCGGCGAATACGCTTTCTCTTCCTGTAATGCCCTACATTCAATTGTGGTATCAGAGGATAATACTGTCTATGATTCTAGAGAAAACTGTAATGCTTTGATAAAAACAGAAACTAATAAATTAATTCGCGGGGGTAATCAAACAATAATTCCATTAGGAATATGTTCGATAGGAGACTATGCTTTCGACGGATTAAGCAATCTTTATTATGTTACAATTCCAAAGACGGTAACTTCAATTGGTGACGGTGCATTTCAGAACTGTAATGAACTTTTATCTGTGAAAGTTGATATTGTAGAGCCTCATCATATTACTCAGTATACTTTCTCCGATTCATGGGGGCGCACCTATGCTGGAAGCGCTACCCTTTATGTTCCTGCTGGCTGTAAAGCAGCATACGAGGCAGCTGACTACTGGAAGGATTTCAAGAGAATCATTGAGTTCGTCGAAGGCGATGTGAATGGTGATGAAGAAGTTGATGTACTTGACGTGGTGGACATTGCCCGCTATGTGGTAGGCACACCTGCTGAGACATTCGTGCCCATCCTGGCCGACATCAACTACAATGGCGAAGTGAACGTAGGTGATGCTGTTGCGCTGGTCAACGAGATTGCTGGCGACCAGAACTTCGTAAAGCCTTGGCGTGCGCCACAGCAGAATTCTGTTGCAGGCGATGTATTGACTTTGATCTCAACAGACAACGGAATGTCTCTCTGCGTGGAAAACGAGCGCAACTACACGGCCTTCCAGTTCGACCTGTTCTTGCCCGCAGGAACAGATGTGACAGACTTGAAGCTGAACGCTCTGCGCAAGCAGGGACACCAGCTTATATATAATAAGGTAGAGGAAGGTCACTATCGTGTGGCTGCCATCTCAACCTCTAACCGCACATTCAGCGGCTACGAAGGCGAACTGTTGGCAGTCGGCCTCGAAGGCATTGCTAACGAAGACATTTGTCTCCGCGACATACGCTTCTTCACGACCGACGGCGAAGAACACCTCTTCGACGACATCGTGATGCAATCAGGCACAGCAACAGACATTGCCAGCCCGCAACAACCCTCTAATGGCGATGAAGCAATCTACAATCTTGCTGGCCAGCGCATCCAGAAGATGCGAAAGGGCATCAATATCATAAACGGCAAAAAAATTGCATTCTAATATGAGTTAGTTTCGTTAAGACAAAAATTCTATTATGAAAAAATATATCATTTCAATCGTTTCTACAGTTCTCTGTTTGATGAATGCTTATGCCGACAACATCACTGTTGCCGATGTATCCATGAGTCCTGGTGAAACCCAATCGGTAAGCATCAACCTTACCAACACCGAGACCAATCTCGTTTCATTCCAGATGGATCTTACCCTGCCCGAGGGCATCACGGTTAACAAGTCTGGATGTTCGCTCAGCAACCGCTTCACAGACCCAGATCAGGAACTAACCATTGGCAGACAACCTAATGGTGCAATCCGCCTGACCAGTACTTCATTCAACCTGACACCCATTAGCGGTACGAGTGGCGGAATCATCACACTCTCGCTGACAGCTTCAGTCGACAGCGAAGGCGGCACAGCTACTATTAACAATATCCGCTTTGTGACGAGCAACTCAGAACGCATTACGCTTGCTGATGCCACATTCGACATTAGCATTGCTTCAGCTTCTCCCGTCATCACCTTTGCCGACCCGGCAGTCAAGGCACTCTGCGTAGCTAATTGGGACACCAATGGCGACGATGAACTGAGTGAAGCAGAAGCAGCAGCCGTGACAGATTTGGGAGAAGTATTTAAAGGAAATACCACTATCACTTCGTTCGACGAACTGCAGTACTTTACAGGGTTAACGAGTATTCAGGACAATGCCTTTAATGGCTGTACAAATCTGACATCCTTCATCATCCCAAGAAATGTAACATCGATTGGAGGCGACACCTTCCGCGATTGCAAAAACTTAATATCAATCTCTGTGGCTGATGGAAACACGAATTATGATTCACGAGACAACTGCAATGCAATTATCGAAACAGCAACAAACAAACTATTATTGGGCTGTACGAACACGAACATTCCCATGGGAGTGACCTGCATCGGAGTCCGTGCGTTCCAATGGTGCAAGTTTACATCCATTGACATTCCGAATAGTGTGTCGTCAATTGAAGAGGACGCATTCAGCTGGTGCCCGAACTTAACATCCTTCATCATCCCAGAAGGTGTAACAACGATAGCGCCAATAACGTTCTATCAGTGCACTAGCTTAACTACTATCACTATACCATCGTCCTTGAAGAATGTCAAAACTGGTGCATTCAGGGACTGCTCATCGCTCTCCAAAGTCATTGTTCCTGATATCGCTGCATGGTGCGGCATCATCTATGAAGGAGATGATTGGAATGGTGATTTCCCATTAGGCCGTGCCCACCACCTTTATAGCGATGAAAACACAGAAATCACTGAGGTGGTCATCCCTGAAGGTGTCACAAGAATTGAGGCACGAGCTTTCCGTGATGCAGATTATGTTACTTCAGTAACACTTCCTAACAGTTTGACTTACATTGACCAACAAGCATTTCGGGGAATGAGTCACTTGACTTCTATTAACCTCCCTAATGGTCTTACATCATTAGAGCATGATTTATTCTCAGGTTGTAAAGCATTGCCTACTGTCACGATCCCGGGTAGTGTGACCAGCATCGGCAGCGGAGCCTTCTGGGGTTGCAGTAGCATGAACTCCATTAACATACTTGATGGAGTGAGAATCATTAGCCAAGATGCTTTTGATGGTTGCCGTAGTTTGACTTCAATCACTATACCAAAGAGCGTGACACGCGTTGGACTTTCGGTTTTTCAGGGCTGTACCAGTCTTACCTCTATGATTGTTGATGAGGAGAATACAACCTATGATTCTCGCAACAACTGTAATGCCATTGTTGAGACTGCCACAAACACTCTGATTGCCGGATGCCAGAACACAATCATCCCCGAAAGCGTAACGAGTATTGCCTCCTATGCTTTCCAAGGCGGTTGCACAGGTACGACTCCTGTCCTTGTCATTCCAGCAGGGATGAGAAAAATAGGCGACTATTCGATTGATGGCTGCACTGGCCTGACGGATGTCTGGTGTTATGCGACACAAGTTCCCAACACAAGCAGTAATGCTTTTTATGCTTCTTTTATTCAATATAAAACGCTCCATGTACCAGCAGCTTCTTTGGAGGCTTACAGCACAACAGCACCTTGGAGCGACTTCGGCACGATTATAGCAATCGAAGAAGAACTTAATACGGAAAATGTTGACATCGCTTCTGCTGAAGATTTGGCAAACTTTGCTTCTCGTGTCAATGCGGGTGAAGTCGCACTATCCGCCACATTGAAAGCTGACA